>OGJU01000837.1_pt1 | contig 26130 bp, 25 predicted proteins | sample 1572251 | NCBI WGS metagenome assembly OGJU01 (sample SAMEA2582144, study PRJEB24529) | metagenome | biome: Human gut stool | place: China | collected 2011
TCGGTCAGAAACCGCTAACTCTGCTGGCTCTTTTCAGAGAGCATAACGAGGAGTTCAAGAAGCGTATCGGGGTGGATCGGATAAAGGAAAGTTATGATTCTTACTTGCGCTCATATAAGCACCTTTCTGCTTTTGTGCAGGAAAAACGTGGTATAGAGGATGTTCTTTTACGGAATCTTGATCGTGTTTTTTATGATGACTTTGAACTGTTTCTCAGGACGAACAGGAACTTAAGTCCGAAGACAGTACATGAACACCTTTATAGACTGAAGAAGATGACTATGAGGGCTGTCAGTCAGGGAACAATACGCCGCGATCCTTACTGTCGTCTTCATCCGGAATTACCCAAACGGAAAAGTCGTCATCTGAAATTGGAAGATCTGAAGACACTGCTTACAACCCCGGTCGAGAAGCCACAGCTTCAGTTTGTCCGAGACATGTTCATTTTCTCCACCTTTACCGGACTTGCCTATGCAGATTTGAAAAGACTGACTGTTAATGATATTATACAATCTGAGGATGGTTCGTGGTGGATTCATATCCAACGTCAGAAAACAGGGACATTGTCTTCTGTACGGCTGTTGGATATTCCGTTGAAGATAATTGAAAAGTATCGGGAACAGCGTCATGATGACAAGGTTTTCAATTTATACAAGCGTGAGTATTTCATTATGCTTACCCGTAAGTTAGGTGAGGTATACGGTTTTGAACTCACATTCCATAAGGCGCGACACAATTTCGGAACTCATATAACTCTTTCAATGGGCATTCCAATTGAAACGGTCGGTAAAATGATGGGCCATATGCGAATTGAAACTACGCAGCTTTATGCTAAAGTCACCGACAAGAAAGTAGATGAAGACATGAAACGTCTGAAGGCAGCTGGTCTAAGCCAAACATCCGGCTTATATGAGGAGGATATTATAGTAAGGAAACAGAGACGAAAATCCCAAAGCCAGCTATCAGAAAATAAAGAAACGACCTTGTAACGAGGCCGTTTCTTTTGCATTGTTTCATACCCATCGCTGTTCTTCCCTGCATCTTTTATATGCGTCGTCAAGAACTTTCTGTATGTCTGACTCTTTGTAAAGGGCTTTTCCCTGCACAAGGTAGTAAGGTATCACACCGAGGGTCCGGTATTCCTGCAAGGTACGCCGGCTTACTTTCAACAGCTTTGAAAGTTCCTCGTCCGTGAGGAAATAATCACTGTGGAATGCGGGTCTCGGAGCCGTCCTTATTGCGTCTATCATACGCTCCATGTTTTCCAGCCCTTTGAAAATAGTATCAATCCGCTGGTCCTTTCTGTCTATAAGATCGTAACTCATGGCTTTCTTTTTTGTGGGTGATAACTTGATTCCAACATGTTTTGCACATCTTCCGGCTTGTAGAAGAACTTGTTCTTGACCCGGGTGAAAGGCAACAGCCCTTTCTCACGATATACCTGAAGCGTTCTCTTTGATATGCGGAGAATCCCGCATACCTCCTGATTGTCCATCCATTTTTTCAGTCCTGCATCTTTGGCCGGATTGCATATACCAGTGACTTTTTTCTCTATCATGCTGAATCGGACAACCAGTTCGTCAAATGTCCGTTTGTCTATACATATAATTTCCATACTGCCGTTTTGTTAGAATTGAATACCGAGTTCCTTTTTAATTTTTGCCGGAAGTACCTTTCCTTTCCTGCTCAGGAAGTCCTGGACTTCCGAAGCCTTGTAATAGGTACGTCCGTCAATCATGTAGTAGGTGACGAGTTTCTTCTGGCGGTAGCGTGCAAGTGTACGCTTGGTAACACCAAGGAGCTCGCACATATCCTGGTTGTCAAGCAGCTTGTCACCCTCAAGAGCGGCCGTCTGCCTGTTCATGCGGTTCAGCCTGTCATCTATCCTGTCAAACCGTTCCATTATCTGATGGAGCATCATCTGGAATGTCTCCCTGTTTATCTGTATCATAATGAATTCTGTTTTTAGTGTAATAATTCCATTTTTTACACCGTGTTGCGCAACAGGTTTCATTATGATATAGGCCAAAACATAGACCAACGGAACATATCGCCACATAAAAGCATGACAAGTCATTGAGTAATAGGAAAATAAAAAATCAGCCCCATAAAAATGAGACTGATGGAAGTATTGCAAATGCAATATGTTGCAATGCCTTATTGCAATGTCTTGCAATAAACCAGGCGACAAATTCCGTTTTTGAATGTTTTGGATTTTACGGTTTTCCACTCTCCACGTGGCAGATGTTTTGAGACGGATTTATGGTTCGGACGAGTGGAAGGAAACAGGAAAATGATCATTTCATCTATGAGATGATAAACTGAGAGACCACGCAAAAGTTCTATGCTTTCTTCGTCATGTATCTCGGCTTGATAAAGGATGGATGGGTCTGACATGTCTTTCTCGCACATGAAATCCACAAGCGGATAACCCGGATAGAGCCGGCGGGTACATTTGTCGCGCCCGTATGAGAATCCGTCCTTGTCGTCTCTCATCCATTGTAATAAGGGGTCGTCTTCAGCCGGAATGGAACCGTCTAATGTCATTGCTATCAGAACCTGTAACTTGGCCATACCTTTTTTCCTCTAAATGAAAAGCGTGAAACTCACGCACTATCAGGTAGAGGCTCTGGTAAGCCCATTGTAGAATCATGCATGAGCTCACGCTATAGGACATAGCATAAGCTACACGCAAAAGCCTCTACAATATCAATTTACCAGATTTCTACCTGAGACGTCTTGCGACTTATGTTGTAATGTTCGGCAAGGCTTAAAGCAATGCCGATATTTTCTCCTTATGTTGTGACTGTCATTCCTATATTACAAGGATTTCCAATCATATGCAAATGTAGGCATTTTATTCCAAACAGAAATATGGAATGACGGTTATTTGTCATTCAATCCATATTTTTTCATTTTCCGATATAGTGTGGACGGATCAATATGCAGTATGCCTGCTGCTTGTTTGCGACTCCCATGGCTGGTTTTCAATGCCTGTATTATCGAGTGTTTCTCTTCCGCATCGTTTTCAGGAAAAAGATTGATTTCCTCGGTCGCCGCTTCCAGTTTGATATTCAGGTCGGCGGTTTCAATGAGCGGCTGTTTAGCCATAAGTACCGCCCTTCTTATCCTGTTATGCAGTTCCCGTACGTTCCCAGGCCAGCGGTAAGAGAGAAGCAATTGTTCCGCTTCAGAACTGAAGCCTTCTGTCGGTCTTTTCAGTTCTCCGGAAAACTTTTTTCTGAAATGATGAGCCAAAGACAGAATGTCATCGGGGCATTCATGCAAGGAAGGCAGGACAATCTCAAATTCGCATAGCCGGTGGTATAGGTCTTCCCTGAACCGTTTTTCTTGTATTGCAAGTTGGAGATCTTCATTGGTGGCGGCTACAATTCTTACATTAGCCCGCTTTTCTTTGTTACCACCTATTGGGATGTATGTGCCTTCTTGCAAAACCCGCAGCAGCATGGCTTGGACGTCCAGGGACAAGATCCCTATTTCATCCAGAAAGAGTGTTCCGCCTTTTGCCACTTCAAAATATCCGTCCTTGTTGGCGTCGGCACCGGTAAATGTTCCCTTTATGTGCCCGAAAAAGAGGGAGGGTGCAAGCTCCTTGGGTATGACTCCACAATTCACGGCGACAAACGGCATATCCTTCCGCTCTCCTATATAGTGGATACGCTGTGCAACCGATTCTTTTCCGGCACCGTTAGGACCAAGTATAAGCACAGAAATGTCAAATGGGGCGACTGTACTGACCAGATGTTCGACCTCCTGCATCTGAAGGCTGTTTCTGGGGAGCAAATCCTTGTTTTTGTCGCATATCACAGATTTGGGACGGAAAATATCTTTCAGTTGTCTTTGCAATTCGTCCATCTGTACCGGTTTTGCCAGATAGTCTTTGGCTCCCAGTTTTATGGCTTGTACAGCATCCGGTACTGAAGCATATCCGGTCATGATAATGAAAGGGATATCCATCCGTTCCTTCCGCATCCATTCGAGCAAAGATATACCGTCCCCTTCCGGCAGGCGTACGTCGGACAGCACAAGGTCGAAACTTTCTTTCTTGAGCAGTTTTCGTGCCCCAGGTTCATCTATTGTTATCTCTGCTTCATAACCGGATTTTTCCAACCTTTTTTTCTGTTGCCCGGCAAGCATGATGTTGTCTTCAACTATCAGTATTCTGTATTTCATTCATGTTTTCATTTAATTATGTCCGTCCATTTACGATAATCGGCTTTTTGTCTCAGATATCAGCCGGTCTATTCTTCTGACAATTCTTTCCACATCATTGCGGAATGCTGACTCATCCGTATCTTCCACATACTCTTCATAGCTGTACGATTCCAGCTCATGGGCTATTCCCAATTGCTCCCACATCGGGTACATCCTGTGCAGAGTTTCCCATATCCGCTTCCGGTCGAGCTTTTCCTGACTCAAAGAATCCAGCAAGTCAGAACTGTTCCTATTGGATTCCTCTATAAGAGTCTCCAAAGTCCAGCGTTCGTCTCCTGTAGTGACATACAGAGCCTCGAAATCTGGAGAATGATTATCCATTGTTCTGTTCTGTCCAATGAGTGACGAGAGAAATTCGAGCAGGTCCCTTGTATAGAACGGTTTGTGGATACAGCCGGCAAATCCGGCTTGAATATAGCGGTCTGCATCGCCGTCGTTACGGGCGGTCATTGCAGCTATGGGAATTGTCCGTGAATTTCCTATGTTGGAAAGGCGTAGCAGATGCAACAGGTCAAAACCTCCCGTACCACGCATCTGTATATCGGTCAGCAATAGGTCGTATTCTCCGGTTCTCAATGCCTTGACCACTTCCTGTGCATTGGTACAGGCTCGGCATGAGATACCGTTCCGTTCCATCATTTCAACTGTGTTGCGCAATTGTATCGGATCGTCATCGACTACAAGAACCCGCCGAGGAAGTCTGAGGTTTCCCGTATAAGTTTCTGGCTTGTCTCTTGCAGGCTCATTGGTCTGCCTAAGCGGAATTTCCACCTTGAATTCGCTGCCTTTACCGATCTGGCTCGAAACAGAGAGTCTTCCTCCGAACAGGTTCACCAGCCCTTTCGTAATGGAAAGTCCCAGTCCGAAGCCTTCTGAATCCAAATCAGGAGCAGCCCGTTCAAAGGGCTGAAAAATGCGTTGTGTTGTGTTCTCGCCCATTCCTATCCCCGTATCTTTGACCTTTACTGAAAGAGTATCTTCTTCATAACTTGCCAGAAATTTGATATAACCTGTACGGGTGAATTTTACAGCATTCTCCAGAATGTTGACCACTACCTGCCTTATGCGGTCTGCATCGCCAAGGACGGTGATGCCGCACCCCATAAAAGCCTTGTCAAACATCAATCCTTTGTCGTTCGCCTTGCGTGTGTATTCTTCAGCGATACTTTCCAGAAAGGATTCAAGATGGAAAGGAATTTCGTTCAGGGTTTCTTTAGCATCGTCCAGACGGGAGAGGTCAAGCAGGCTGTTGGCAAGCCGGGTGATATGACGGGATGATTCAAGGATGTTTCCGAGATAGGCATTGCGGCGTTTCCGGTCACGAGTATCCATGGCCAGTTCAGCACTGCCACTGATGGCATTGAGAGGTCCTCGTATGTCATGGGAAAGTGTGATGATTATTTTCTTGCGCATGTCGGAGAGTGTACGGTTTTGTGTTGCCGTATCTTCCAGTTCAGCCTTGTCCCTTTCCCTGCGGTTAAGGTCACGCATGATGATAAGGTGCGAAATGATGAGCAGGATGATGGCCATGCCGATTACTCCTGCCATTAAAAAGAACGACATTTTCTCTGCTTCTGCCATTTTTAACTCTCTTTGTGAGAAGGCAGTCTGTGCCTGTTCGTCAAGGTCGTTTATCAGCTTGTTCAATGTCCTGTTCAATTTCCTGTTGCGCATACGCAGGCTGTCGGCATAAATGTCCATTTCGTTCGCCTGTCTTTGATGTATTGCTATCAGGCTGTCGCTGAAATCATGAAGTTCTTTTTGGGATGGCATTACTTGTATTTCTTCTTTTTTCCCGAAGAATCCTGCAATCCCTTTTTTCTTTTGTTCTATGGTACGGATATGTGTTGCACGCCTCGCCACTTCCGGCAACTGGTTTACCAGCACGCTGTCCGCTTCAGTTCGCCGTTCAAACATTTCCATTATGTGCAGCAGGTGTGTCTCCTTTTCGGCAAGCAGAGCACGAAGAGTGTCTATCTGTTCCGGGCGTACATATTCACGGCAGTGTCGTTTAAGCGAGTTCAACAAACTGTCGGCTTGAAGTCGGTGGTTACGATAGTACAGATAGTCCGCTTTGTTCCAATTTACCACACCCTCACCCAATGTGGCGAGCCCCGTAATACGGCGATGAGCCGTGTTGATACCACGACGTACAAGGTTTATGTTTGCCGTCTCTGCCTCAATTTCGCGCATCCGCTGCCGTTCATATATCAAAATGGCGGCCATGCTACCGATGACCGCCATAAGTATGGCATAGCCGAAAAATATTTTATATCGCAGCGACACTGTTTGTTGATGAAAAATATAATTGGTTAACTAAATTTCCAATATCACAGGATAGTGATCCCCACCCTTCATATGATATCTTCGTACACATGTTCTTAGCTGTAATCTGCTATCGATAAGGAAATAATCTAATTCTCGACCTGAAATATGTGTTGGCATACCACAACAAGCAAAATGAGCACTATTTCCCGGCCTACTCCTGACACCTGTGGTCATTATTCTTAAATTTTCTGATAATTCGCTTGGCGTTGAATTCATATCTCCGCCAATGATGAAAGGAGATACTGCATGATGTACTAAATCTCTTATATCTCCTACAGCACCAGACCCAGATTCGCAATGAAGGGTATAAATGTTATATCCATTATAATTTAAACAAATTGCGGATCGGCCTGTTCCTGATATCAGATAATGTATTGATGCTACAAAATTCAAATCCGCAATGATACAAGTATTACCTCTATAATTATAAGCACCTGCTTGTTCTACCACAACATAGTGGTAGATACCACTAAAATGTGCAGGCAGTATGAATTTACCACATTCTTGTATCATAACGACATTACATTGTTCTATTGTTAACAGATGATTCAATATATTTAATTTAATAGCATCATTAAGAGGATTTCCTTGGGAATTCCATGTACAAATTCTCATATGGCTATTTTTAGATGTTTGATACATTTATTATGTTTTCATAATAATTATTATCAAATTTGAACGGAACTTTATCCATTCCGTTCTATATGTTTATACTCTATTTACTGCTTTCTGTATTTATAGGCTCGATACAGGAAGCCATTATATCCATCTGTTTTGACAGACCTTCGGTCTGTGGTTGCTGGCTGGCCGAAACATGTATCTGGTATTTTGCCGTTTGGTTGGTCATGCGGGTGTTCTCGCGGGCGGTCGTGACTTTGCCGCTGATTTCCGCATTTATAAACCAACGTTTTGCAGAGGCTTTTGCCTCTACTTCTGCGTTGGTAGTGCTTTTTACGTTTGACGTATCGGTAACCTCCATCTGGAAATCGACATCCACGCGATCTATAAGCAGGGCAGGAATAGGCACCAATCCTATAAACGGAGCCTTTACCGTTTGTTTTATTGTTGTCATTTTTTCATTCTGCTGTATCGGTCTTTCGACATCGAATTCCAATATACGCGCTTTATTGCCGCTTTTACCATCAAATGCAATTTGCTGGTAGAAATTCCATGCCGTTGCTGCCAGCTCCTGTTGGGCTTCGGCTGCTGCAATCAGTGGAGCAGCAATAAGTTCGCGCATGGGAAGACCCTTGAATTTGTCAGTCACGTTTGAATCTGCTTTAAGAACTGGAGAAGTTTCTCTGTTTTGAGTCTCTTCCAATGCAGCGGAGATAATTTCTTTCGCCTGTCCGCTTACATTTTCATTCAAGTTTTCCGCATTTTCTTGTTGCCCTTGGTTTAATATTTCTTCTGCCATAACATTTGAATTTTAAAATTGTTAGATGTTTTTTACAAAATCGTCAATAATTCGGGAAATACTCTCCGGAGTCTCCTGAACTTTAAAATTGACGCAAACCTCCATGACATCATCTGTATCTGGTTTTATGTTGCTCATCTGCATCTGGAGATTGGCTCTGTGCGGACTGGATAACAGCAAGTTGTTTTCCGGAATCTGTGATTCCACGCTTCCGACCTTCGCCTTGAACTTTATCTGCACATTATCCATTGCAAGATAATGATGGGATATCAAGGCTATAAGTGGAATATCAATAGTCTTGTCTCCAACCATGATTTTTTTTGATTGGAACGTATTTGCGTTATTTGCATTTGTTCCTTCAAAAAGTCTGGTCAGATTTTGTATCTGATGATTCTGTAATGTATCTTGTGCACAGTTTACGGCGTACTGCAAACCATTCATAATATCAGAGAATGAATTGGTTTGAACACTGTCCGGCTCATCGTCATTATTTTTCTTGCCTCTGTGAAAAAGTCCCATGTTTTTAATTTAAATACTTGATTTGTTGTCTTTAATGAGCACCAATCTTGACAATGTCCGGCTTACAGCTTCCATATTTACACTGGAGACTATATTATTATTGACAATGCCTTGATGCCAAAACCAATATGGTGGATTCTCCGTGTGTTCCATCACGTCCTCCTTTCTTTATTGGGGTTATACTTCGGTTCTTTCCGTTGCGGGCGGAACTTTTTCCGCCCGACGGTTTACTGCTTCCTCAAGGTAGGCAATGCTCCATTAAGTTCGTAACGCCACTCTGAGCCTGCGTTCTGCAAGGCGGTGTTCATGGCATCGACGGCTTTCTGCCAGGTAACGTAAGTGCCGTCCACCTTCGTGGATTCGGGGGCGGTCTTATAGCCTCGTTCCTGATTGTTCTTCCAATAGCAGGCGGTCACGGTGGTGTAGCTATCTCCAAACAAGCCGCCGATATGCACATTGCCGGTGCTGCTACCCGTACTGGTTACGTTGCCCGTGGCATAGCAGGCAAGGACGCGGCTTCCTCCGTTTAATCCCACTACACCGCCGCCAAAGTTATTCTTTTGGGAAGCTATTTCTAAGGTCACGTTGCCTGTGGCATAGCAAGCTGTCATGGTGCCCCATTTTTCTCCTGCCACACCGCCGACATAGTGCTTTCCCTTCACAGTGGCAGAGGAGCTGCATCCGATGATGGAACCGGCCTTTTGTGAACCCACCACACCGCCGACACAATCTGTGCCGCTGACGCTACCCGACACCGAGCAGTTTTCAATGGTGCCCCAGCTATATCCTACCACGCCGCCAGTACAGCCAAACATGTGATTGCTTGTTATCTGTATGCCTTCCATCACCACGTTCTTCACCATACCAGCTCTATTGAGATAGCCGAACAGACCCACAAATTGGTCATTTGTCGTAACGGTCAACCCCGTGATGGTATGGCCGCCGCCGTCGAAAGTGCCTTTGTATGAGTTATCGAAGCTTGTGCCTATCGGCGTCCAGCCTTTGCCCGTCAGATCAATGTTTTTGTCGAGGGTAATGTTAATGTCGGTCTTACCTCCGTTCACTAATTCGGCTACATTCATCAGGCCATCGGCGGAGGTCACGGTGTAGCTGCCGTCGCTCTCTATGGTATAGCCCAGGTCTTTTGCCGCAGCGAGGGAGACGGTGTAGGTATATTCACCGCCCGCCTGCCAGTCGGTAGCATTCTTCATCTTATAAACGAAGGTCTTGCCGTTAGTGAAGGTGCTGGTAATGAAGGTCGTGCCAGCTACCACACTTTGTGGGGCTACGAGGGCGGTGTAGGTGTTGCTACCCTTGTCGTACGGGGTGATTTCGGCTGGGTTGTCGCCTTCGGTGGAGAGGCCCGTCAGTCGCACGGATGCCAGCCCCTCGGTGTAGTCCGTCAGAACGATGGTCACCCGCGCCGTGCGGTGGGTGAAGCGAAGCGTGGGGCTACCGTAGGTCACCGTCTGTCCGTCGGCTACGATGAGGTCGCTGCCCTCAAAGTCTTTCTGGGTACTTTGGTTGGCTTTTACCTTTACCGCAGGTGGGGTTGTCTCGCCAGCGGTGTAGGGCCACCAGGCTGTGACGGTGATGTCTTTGTGGTTGGTCCAGTAGTACGGGTCGGTGGAGGTCAGCGTGGCGCTGGTGGGGTCGGCGGTGGTGGGCGTCACGTCGTACGTCTTCACCATGCCGTCCATCAGGACTGCCACGCTCTGCACACCCTCCCAATTGCCATCCACAGGGGCACGGGTGCCGGCGATGGCTGTCGCGGCGGGATTCAGCCCCGTGGCGGTGAAGACGATGGGGGTGCCTTCCGCCCCTTCTGGTAGGAAGCCCGCTTCGTCCTGCGTGCAGGCGCCCAATAAGAGGGCGAGCGCTGCAAGTGCAAAAAATCTTATCCTCATAATATCTGTTATTTTATTACTCTGGTTCTTTCCGTTGCGGGCGTAACTTTTCCCCCCGACGGTTTACTGCTTCCTCAAGGTAGGCAATGCTCCTTTAAGTTCGTAACGCCACTCTGAGCCTGCGTTCTGCAAGGCGGTGTTCATGGCATCAACGGCGTCCTGCCAGGTAACGCCAGTGCCGTCCACCTTCGTGGCTTCGGGGGCGATGCCTTCCTTATTGTAGCCGATACCTTGTTCATGATTGTTCTTCCAATAGCAGGCGGTCACGGTGGTGTAGTTTCCTCCCAAAAAGCCGCCGATAGATACATTGCCAGTGCCACTACCCGTACTGGTTACGTTGCCCGTGGCATAGCAGGCAAGGACGCTGCTTCCTGCGTTGAATCCCACCAGACCGCCGCCAAGGATATTATTTATGGGGTCTATTTCTATGGTCACGTTGCCTGTGGCATAGCAAGCGGCCATGGTGGCACCCGAATTCGTCTCACCTGCCACGCCGCCGACCTGGACCATTCCCTTCACTGTGGCGGAGGAGCTGCATCCGGTGATGGAAGCCTCCCATTGAATACCCACCACACCGCCGGCGCATATCGTGCCGCTGACGCTGCCCGACACCGAGCAGTTTTCAATGGTGCCTCCCCAGCTAAATCCTGCCACGCCGCCGGCATAGCCCAACCTGTGATTGCATGTTATCTGTATGCCATCCATCACCACGTTCTTCACCGTGCCAGCTCTACCGAGCCTGCCGAACAGACCCACATATTGGTCATTTGTCGTAACGGTCAGCCCCATGATGGTATGGCCACCGCCGTCGAAGGTGCCGGTGTATGAGTTATAAAAGTTTGTGCCTATCGGTGACCAGTCTTTGCCCGTGAGGTCGATGTCGGCGGTGAGGGTGCAATTTATCGATCTGTCTTTTTGTGCGGCTTCGTTCCATGCCAGTAGGCCGTCGGCGTTATAGACCGTGTAGGTCTTGGTGTTGCTATCGTAGATGTAGCCCAACTCGGCTGCACCACTCTCGCCGCCGCCGTCAGCCCAATCACCGATGGTGCAACCCTCTAATGTCAAGCCAGTGGCGTTCACCTTGACGGTGTAAGAATAGCGGTTGCCCGCTTCTAATACGACGTCGTTCTGCGGGCGGAAGTAGAAGGTGCCGCCGCCGAGTTCCACCTTGACGAACTGCTTGCCTGCCGCAACGGTCTGCGGGGCAGTCAGTGCCTCGTAGGTGTTGCCGCTTGCGTTGTAGGTCTTGATGGCGGTCGGGTTGCCGTTATCGGCGGACAGGCTCACGAGGCTCACCGTGGCACCGGCGACGCTCGTGAATCCCGTGCCGGGCTTCAGTTCGATTGTCACGCGTGCCGTGCGGTGGGTAAATTCAAGAGTCGGGTTGTTAAATTCCACCTTCCGGTTCTCAGCAGAGATGAAGTCGCTGTTTTGGAAGTCAGCCAGTTTGCTTTGGTCTTCGGCCACCTTCACGGCAGGCATCTGTGTGATGTCGGCATTGTTGAAGGGCCACCATGCCGATACGGTAATCGGGTCGCGGCTGGTCCAGTAGTACGGATCGTTCTCGCGTGAAAGCGTGGCACTCTTGAAATCGGTAGAAGCCGTTACGGTGTATTCCTTTACCGCATCGCCCATCTTGAGTGCCACGGAAGTGACGCCCTGCCAATCGCCGTCCACAGCGGCACGAGTGGAAGGGGCTGCCAGCGGCGTTGCTTCTACGGACAGTCCGGTGGCACGGATGACGACGGGGTATTCACCTTCGGGCAGACGGTTATCGTCAGCAAGTTCGTCCTGCGTGCAGGCGGCGAGGGCGAACAGCAGTGCGGTGGCTGCGGGGATAAATAATCTATGTCTCATAATTCTTTATTCTAATCGATTAATTATTAAAATCCTACAGGTCAGCACCCACATCTCCACCGTCTATATCGTTCCACTTTGCAATGGTGGCTTCGCTGACTTCAAGGACTTTGTTGCGTACCTTGACGGTATAGGTATAGTTGTTGCCCGCCAGCAGTGCGCCTTCGGGCATGGTGAGTGTGGCATGATATTCCTGACCTTTGTAATTCACAACCAACGGCAGGGATGCAACTGTCTGCGGGAAGAGGATGATCGATGACGTGAGATTGCCGTCTGCCAGATTCATGGCCAGTTCTCCGGTCTGTACTCCGTTGTCTGCGGTGGCAATACCGTCGGCCGTGTTGAACGTACCGGTGAGTAACAATCCGTCCAGCGTGTAACGTTCAGGCTTGACCACGCTGAAATCCACGCCGTCGCCCGCCTCGAAGGTAAGGGTTATCTGGCTCATGCGGTGGTGGAAGGAGTTGTCTTCACCGCCTTTGGCGGTTTTGTCGGTAAAGCTTACTACCGGGTTGTTTTTGTCTCCCGTGGCTCCTGAAGCAAAGAGGAAGTCGATGGCAGGCTTGTTCTGCTGCGCCGTGGCATCGGTCGTGGCTGCGAGGATGCCTCCCGCCGCGTTGTACGGATAGTAGGCGCGGAAAGTATGGGTCTTTGTATCTTCGATATAGATAACCTTTCCTTCTGCCTCAAATTTCCCGTTTTTCAGGATGAAAGGCACGTTGCCGTACTGGGAATCGTTGCCGATGTCGGTGATGCCGATACGGTCGCCGCCAGTCCAGGTGGTTCCGCTGGCGCGGGTGGCGGGGGCGATGTTGGCGGTAAACTGGGCGGCCACGGGGTCACCGTTCAGGTTCTCGTTGTCGTTGTTGCAGGCTGCCAGTGCGAGGGCGAGCGTTGCAAGTGTAAAAAATCTCGTCTTCATTATATTAGTCATTATATTAGTTTAATTCCATTTCAATATTTGCTGCACCTCAGCAAAATCAAAGCAAGCTTTGCTCCTGCGTTCGGTTTACTAATTATTTACAAATCGGCATTTACATCATCACCTTTCACTTCTTCCCAGCCGTTGATTTCGGCTCCGTCCACTTCCATGCCTTCGGGAGTCTCAACCAGCGTTCCGCCGAGGGTCAGCGATTCGCCCTTTCCGGTGTTGAACTCCTTGAGGGCTTCCGTAAGGTCGCTTTTCAGCGTGGTGGGGGTCGGGTTGCCGTCAGCATAGCGGATTTCACCCGTCAGCAGTTGTTCCGTTCCGGTCACACCCAGCAGCCGCACCGTGGCTTTCCACTTGCCGGCATCGTCACCTTCGGTAATCTTGGAGAAGGGCAGCACGACGTTCGAAGCGGCTCCGTAGGTATCGGTAGCGAAGTCGAGTGTTCCGGCTGCACCCGTCAGATGGGCAACAATCTCCGTGATGCGTCCGGCGGCATCACCAGTAGGTTCGACGACAAGCGTCAGTTCGCGTACCTGCTGCTTCATTGCGGCAGTCAGCGGATAGTCCTTGTCTTTCTCGATGGTCACCTGTTCCGTATAGGTGAAGAACCATCCCGGGGCATTGTTCACAAAGGCATCCGTGCCTGCCCGGTTTCCCGTGGTTGCGGCAATGGTGGCTGTAGTGCCGTTCACCGTGATTCCCTCGGCCGGGTTCCACACCGCAAGGGTGTAGCTGCCCGGAGCAAACAGATGGTCGGGGGTATGGGTGGCGGAAGTCTCCGTACCCGTATAGTCTCCCATGGTGACCGTCCATGTGGCAGGTATGTCGATACCCTCACCGCGGGCCGACCAGTCGGCTGTCACCGCAATCTTCCCGTAGTCGGGATGCGGCGTGTCATAAAGCGTGTCCTTCACGCAGGAAGAGAGCAGCACGGCGGCTGCCATTCCCATCATATTTATATATTGTCTTGCTTTCATATTCTATTCCTCCGTGTTAGAATAACTTCCATACCAATGTCACACCGGCATTGATGGGACCACACCAATCTTTTGTCTCGTTGCCGCGGCGTACACGCACGCCGTCGATGACTTCATATTTTTCGAAATCGGCATTCAGGTAGCCCAAACCGAGGTTGAAATCAAGAGCCAGTGCCTTGTTCAGCCGCAGCTGATAGCCGGCGGTGATGCCGCCACCCATCAGGTCGCCCTGCTTGCCTGTTTCGGAGAGCTTGTAGTTGAACTGTCCGGCCTTGAACATCGCGCCCAGATACCAGGCTTTCTTCTCACCCATATAGTAACGCACTTCCGGAGCCACTTCCCAGAGTGCATAGCGGTGGTCCTTGTCGCTCCACGTCCATGAAGTCCACGAGCCGTTTACGGCAATGCCCCATGACGGGCAGATGCGCCATTCCACGCCAAGATCTGGTGTCAGGGTAGCCCAGCGCAGCAGGTTGGCACGCAGGGAAAAATGATAATCATTTGTGATTTTAGTTTCCGACGGCGTGTCGACAAGTTTATTTTGTTGAGCGGCTTTCTCGGCTTCTGCCTTTTCAGCGGCAAGTCGGGCTTCTTCCGCCTTGCGCTGCTCTTCGGCAAGCCGTTCCTGTTCGGCACGCTTCTCGGCTTCCAGTCGTTCGGTTTCCGCCTTGCGTCGTGCTTCCGCATCCGTCGCGGCAGTTCCCTTTACCGGTACCGTCAGGCGCACGGTGACAAAATCACCCTCAGTCGCATGGTTGCGGGTAATGAAATTCTCCTCTTTTATTTCCGCACGGATAATCAGTTCGGATTTCACACGGTTGGCACGGATCTTCGCCGTGGCAAGGTTCTCGGCTTCACTGCCCAGTGAATTACAGTAGCCGTCAACCAATAGCGGCAGCTTGCCGTCAAGAATTGTGGTTTTGTTGTTTTCGATACATTCCAACAGACGGGCAAGTTCCGTGTCATTGCCATTCCAAGGCACGTAGAACGTGTCCTTCTGCGGAACGAACCGGAAGGTGTAGGTCGTGTCTGCTTTCTGCTGCGCAATGACAGGAAAAGTTACCGTCATCAGCCACAGAAACAGGGTAAGAAAAGTGATTTTTCTGCTCATATAAACTTGAATTTATTATCTTTGTCTTCTCCAAAGGTAATAAATGCCATTCAGCGCCCAAAATATTACAAAAACTTTTTCTGTTGAAATACAGCGTTTTATAAAAAAAATGTCGTTTGAGCACTTTTCAAATTGTCGTTAGAGCACCTTTTTGTCGAATTAGCACTTTTTTGTCGTTTGAGCACTTTTTGAAAATGGGTTTCTGAGACCTTTTTCAATGTTTTTTAGTACACAAATTATTCCCGATTTGCTTTTTTCCATTTGGCAGGCGTACATCCTTCCTTCTCGGAAAATAATTTGATAAAGTTACTGCGGGAAAGAAAACCGGAGGACTCAGCCAGCTTCTGTATATTGATTTCCGGATGCTCCTTCAGCATGTTTTTCGCATACTCCAACCGGAGACTGGTTATCCATTCGCGGAATGTCATTTTATACGTAGTCTTGATATAAGCGGAAAGATTGGTACGGTTGGTATGAAGCACATCTGAAAGCTCCTTTATGGTAAGGCCGGGCCGGATATAACCGTCCGCATCGATCCAACCTTTGATTTTTTTCGCCATTTCGGTATGGAAAAAAGGAGTATCCTGCCTCTGTGCCTGTTCCCGGTTTGTGGTGTCACACAGGTCTTCCTCTTCAGAAGTCATGCCATCCTCCATCGCGTTTTCCACCTGTTCGTAAAACAGCAGATAGTTCAGATAGCAAAGGAAGAGATAAATGTAGAACGGTACCGATGACAGAATCCAGATATAGATGTATTCATCAGGCAGGAATGTCAGCAGTCCGCATCCCACCCCGAATGTGACAGCCCAGTAGGTGAAAATGGAAAGCCATTTGATATAGGCACCGATGTCATCCGCACGGGTGTCATCGAAAATGCGGATGACCCTGTGATAGGCCCGGAGAAGCCTACGGGTCAAGAACAGCCCATAGATAACCAACCATGCGGCCAAGGCAAACATCACCGTTGTCTGTAAACCACCTTTTGGTAACAACAGCAGAACGATACCGGAAAGGATGGAAAACAGTATCCATAGACAGATATGCGTCCGTAACCGACATTTGGTGATATAAAAACGGTCAAGCAGAGTGGTGAGGGCCGAACTGAACAACCAGTAGCACAAAAAATAGGTGGACAGGTTCATCAGGATGGCGGCATCGGTATTCTTGAACCTGATTCCAAAAAAGAAATGTACCGAATAGTTGGCGGCAAGTAACAGTATGGCTACCCCCATAATTCGCCGGGAACGCAGATAATTATTGAAAATGGCTTTTTCCGGGGTTGGAGCCAACAAAAAATAAAAGCCGAAGAACGACATCAACGGCAGCGCAATGCAAAGTGAATAACTGTATATAGATGGTTCCATTGTGTAATATGCTTATTTATTTTGCAGGGCAAAGTTACAAAACTATCAGCGAACCGAAGTATTCTCACAGCTTCTTTTTATGTCTAAATAACACTGAAATACTTTTATATTAGATTGATATCGGGTTTACTTTCATCGTTGCCAGGTTCAAATACACCCCATGATGCTCTATCATCCCGTTGCGGAACATCTTCCACAGGATATTGCACCCGAGTTGCGCCAGCGTGGAGTTAATGAACAAGTCCTGCTTCTCCAATGCTTCTGCCAGCGAGCAGCTCGGACCGGAATCCTCCTCCTTCACTCTCGCGTATTTCACGAAACGGGTGATGACCTTCAGCGAGCCGACCGCTTCATACAGCGTGGAAGCCGGTTGCCTGATTTTTTTCAGCACGGTCCCCATTATAACCTGTCCGGTCGTTTGCGTGTTGCCGAAGTCCATCCAGTAGAGTGGCGTGGCATTGTCCGTGTAGGAGGCCGGCGGCATCTTTCCCAGCACGTTCCACAGGTCGAGCCGGGACTTGATGTTGTCCGTGCAGGTGACGGTGATGTTCGCGATTTCATCCCGTTTCACCTCCTTCAACACCGACGGATAGGGTCTGGGCTCCGCTTTCCAGTCGTTGCCGAAGAAATTATTGACACGGGTAATGAGGCATTTCGCCTTGTTCAGGCCTATGTCGGAATCACTGAAGAGTTGGCGTCCGATGTTGGTCCCGGACACGATGTCAGGGTCATAGAGCGTGACGGACAGGCCGGGGTGTCCGAGCGCCCGCAATGTCACGTCGAGCCGGGCCAGACATGTCAGCACCTGCGAACCGGTTCCGCCCGCGCCGATAAGATTCACTGTTACCGGGTGCTGCGGGTCAATCAGGTAGTTGTCGATATAATGCACTCTTTTCATTTCAGTATGTCCTTTAGTTTCAAGTTGTTCAACGGTCTCAGTTCTTCAAGGTCGAAAGGTCTGTCCTTTGCCGCTTTCGTGACCAGAACGAGATTTGATTTGGTCGGGTTGCCATGCGCTCCCAGATGGGAGAACTCCGTCAGCCAGAACTTCCTCTCCCAATATTCGAGCAGTTTCGCGTAGGTCAGGTCTTTCGGCTTCTCTATTCTGGCGGAACCCAGACAGACGCTTGCCTGCGTCACGTTGAAGAACGGGGCGGCATAAAGTTCCGTCTTTTCCGTCGGTTCCCTGTCTTTGCAGGCATAGACATTCAGGTGGCTTTCTCCGGCCTCGTAGATGATTCCCGGCAGATGATACTCCGCGTTCTCTATCTTGAGGGCTTCCTTGAAGAACATCATACGTTTCCGGGGAGAGTTGTACCAGATGTATTTCTCGCTTCCCTTACGCGGGTCGCACCACAACAGGTTGGACGGTATCCTTCCATACGGTGTGGCGCTGTGCCTTTCGGAATAGCCCCGTACCAGCTCGTTCATGAACTCCGCCGTCACCGGACGGCCTTCGCCCATTATACCGCTTTCATCTATATCCCTGACCTCGATGAAATAACTGTTGTCATATACATAATGACTGTTGTCTTCCCGGGCATAGGCAATCAGCGCTGCCCGCGGATGGAGCAGCGTCCTGAGTTTTCTTGTCAATTCGTTCGTTTCCAGCATGTTTTAACAGATTATATTGATGAACTTATCCGCCCATTTGAAGAACCGCTCCGGATAGTCATCCATCCGGAACAGTTCTCCGGTATCGGACGAGAGGTCGCAGGTCGTTACCGGCGTGATGTCATAGGTCTCCCTGCTGTTTGAATTGTAATAGTCAACGAGATATTCAGACACTATATCGTTGATGTCATAGACGACCCTTATCTGCTGTTGCAGGTACATCGGATGGAAATCCGGATTCTCGGAGTAGTAGGCGTCATACCCGTACCCCATGATGCCCCGTTCCGGTGTCAGGAAGGGCAGACCGCTCCTCATGGCGTCGACCAGCTGCCTTTCAAACCCGTTTTGGGGAGTGTACGAGCCGATTGCCCCCGGCAGGTCCTTGTAATAGGACTTTGCAGCCACCCGCCTGAGCAGCCTGCCTATTTTCCCCTCCTGATAGGAACGCACAAGTTTCACCCGGCTTTTCCATTCCTGCGGGTCATCGCCTCCGTCCTCCGAGAGCAGCTCGAATATGAACTCCGCGTCATCGTCATCCAGAATGGTGCTGATACCGTTGGCCGTCATCAGCTTGTGGATAAAGGTAATGGCGATCCTCCTTAAAACGGGACTGAGTGATTCCAGGAACCTCACAGGGAAATAGTACAGCGTCAGACTTCCCCACCGGTGGTACTTCCACAAACGGAAGAAGAGCCTGCCTCTTTCCTGCTCGATATTGACATTCAGCTCATCCCCCACAAGCGCGTCCATCTCGTCGTACAGCCTGGCTATGCCCTCCCCGATACTGTTTCCCGGTGTGTGCGCCGCTTCCTTTTGCAGCAACAGGGCATACTTGAAAAAGGAATCACGCAGGAACTCATAGTTTTCCCGCGTGATTACATTGATGCTGCCGCATTGAAGTCCGTCGTATGTCTCCACGACAAGGCTTTTCAGGGCAACCGGTGCAAGCGCCGTGCTCAGAAAAGAATTACGGCCCCGCTTGGAGCCGCAATCCGTTCTTTCCTGTCCACCCCGTATCGGGTTTCCCTCCGTGTCTGCCCGATGATGAGCCTTGCCAGCTGTTCCTGCCGGTGTTCGTCCAATGGTACACATGGTTTCTTGTTTTTCTTTTTCCTGTTCTTCCTCATATATCCTATCCTTTGGTTCCGACAGTGGTCTTGAACTCGTACACGGCCTTGTCATCCTTGAGTACCGGACCGTGTACCGTCGCGGTTGTCAGTTCAGGATAAAAGTTGGAGTAATAATTCATGACCATTTCCGGGCTGTCCGACGGGTTCGGATCGTCGAGCGTGACCATTCCGCTGCCTTTCTTGAACGTGAATGAACGTGTCATTCCTGTGATTTCGAGTGCCATAGTCTTAAACTGTTTGATAGGGTGAATACTTGGGTTCTAACATGGATTGGGGAAAATCGGGATATTCCTCGTAATCCTTGGGATTGTAATTGATTTCTTCGTCTGCGGGGTATTGCATCCGGTAGTCTTCAGGCGTGAATTCCGGTTCCTGCCAGTGCGTGACTTCCTGACCGCCATAGTTTTGCGGTTGTACGGAAGGCTGCTGTGCGTATTGCGGTTGTGGTGGGGTCTGGTGTTGAACCGGTCTGTGCGGCGGTTGCTGAGGTGGCCACATCGAAGGCTGTTGCGGTTGTCCGGCCATGGATCCCGGTACCTGAGGCTGTGGCGGATAGGGCGGTTGCTGTACGGAAACTGCCATAGGTTGTGGCTGCGGTTGCTGTCGCTGTTGTGCCGTTGCCGCCATAGGTTGCGGTCGTGGCTGCGACTGGGCTTGCGGCACCGGTTCATCCATCAGTTCGAACAGGCTGCCCTTGTTCATCGCCTTTTTCTGCTGCTCCATCATTTCGTCAATCTTCTTCTGGTCCTGTGGCTTGGCATGGAGGCGTGCCTGAGAGAGTGCGGTGACGGCATCCTTATGGTTCTTGGCCGCGATCAGCTCCTCCGCTTTCTTGAGGTGTTTCTCGTATTTCTCCCGCCTCTCCTTCTCCTCTTTCGTCTCCTTGGCCTTTGCATCCTTCGCCGCCTTACTTTCGGATGCGGCCTTCTCCGCCTGCACCTCGAATTGAGCCATGTTGGTGATTAGTCCCACCGCTTTCTGTATCGGGCGTGCGACGGTTTGCAGGAATCCCGCGTCCAGTTCCTCGGGCTTCCCGTTGACCGTCAAGGGTACGATGTGGTTCTGAGCCTCGTCCTTCAGCCCGTTCGACTTCGGCAGCGTGGATACTGCCAGTTGTCCGTTTGCTTTACGGATGACCAGCGTAAGGTCCACGCCTTCGGTCATCATCTGGTTGATTGCTGTAAAAAACATAATTGTATGAATTAAAGTGTGAATAACCGTATTCTTTCTATCTGTTGAAGAACTCCGCCAGCAGCCTGTTCCGGTCGGGATGGCTGCATATCTCCAGTACCGGGTCCAGCAGCGTGGAGATGTGTACGGGTCCGCTTCTTTCCCGTGGGGGGAATTTGACGGTCGGTTCCGGGACAGGATACTTCCTTCTTGCCGGTATCGGCACTGGTATCTGTACCGGTGCCATCGGCGGTCTTGAGATGATTGCTTGATTCATGACTCTATAATTTTAATTGTGAATACCTGGGCTTTGGCAGCCCGTTGAACTACAAGGGCTTTACGGCAAACGCTTCCGGAAAGGCAAGGCTTTCGGGAAAAATACCGCAAGCCCTCCGGGCGAGGATGATTTTTCCCCGAAACCCGGAGGGCCCGGCCTTGCCGTCCGAAAAGAGGCGTTTGCCAACTTTGCCCGGTAGTTCTCCGGTCTGTCAATGGCTGTATATGCCTCCCTTTCCTTTCCGAACGTGTTTTCATTATCCCTGTTTCCATAAGGCATGGAACACAAAAAGAGCCGTCCTCCGTGAGGACAGCCCTGTCCTGCAAGGTATTGCAGCGGTTTATATGCCGTATTTGTTCCATCTTCCTATATTTTATGCCGGTGGAATCAGAATACCAGGTAGCTGAGGATACAAAAAAGTATCGCCGCTGCCACCAGGAAGCAGGCTACCTTATAGAGAAACCTGAAGAATCCCCTGAAACAGACGATGGCGACTGCCGTCCACACGGGCGACACGCCTCTTGAATACAGATAACCGAACACGATGAAGGCCGCGATGGCCAATACTGTCATCCTTGTCCATTTGCCTGTTGTCAGTTTTCCGATATATTCCCTCGTTTTCATGACCGTATATTGTTAATGGGTGAAACATGTCATTTCCAATTTCGGGGGCCGGAGAGCGGACCGCCTCCACAGGCAAGGTTTTCGGGGAAAATACCGGAGCGGGGCGAGGATGATTTTCCCCGAAACCTGCAAGGCCCGACCTTGCAGGTGGAAACGGGCGGTTCCGCTACCTTTGCCCGCAGAATTGGAATGGCGGGATCATTTGCCTTTTGCACCTTTGGGCTTGGGAAAAGAAAGTTTCAGGTTAAAACTGTCGTCAAAGGTGAGTGCCGCATCGAAAGAACATCCTTTCTTACCCTTGAAACCCTTGATAAGCCGGGTGGAGCCGGATGAGAAAAGCTGTTCAAGATGCCGGTCGGTCAGTTCCTTGTTCAGGAAACGGCGGAACACCAGCAGCCCGCATCCTTCACGGTCGCATTTCGCGACCTTGGACTTCACCACCACGTTGCCGGCCTTGCACTTGGGGCAGGTAAAGGCGTGTGATGACGGTTCCGGGAATTTGAGGCGCAATATCTCGCCGGTTACTTTTCCGGTGTATTCCCTGATGGAGAGCATGAAGCTGTCCGGATCGAGGGTACGTCCCTCTATCCGTGCCAGTGCCCTTTCCCATGTGCCGGTCAGCTCTGCGTCGGCCACCATCATGTCCTTCACCGATTCGTAGAGGTACAGCCCCTTTTCCGTCGGCAGGATACTCTTGCCGGAACGCTCGACATAGTTACGTTTGAACAGGGTCGTGATGATGGCGGCACGGGTGGCGGGTGTGCCGATACCCGAATCCTTGACAGTCTCACGTGCCTCTCCGTCCGTGATATCCTTTCCGCAGTTCTCCATGGCGGCAAGCAGCGTGGCTTCCGTGTAAAGCGGCCTGGGCAGGGTCTTCTTCTGCGACAGTCCGCGACCCGAGAGCGGAACCAGCCCGCCTTCGGCAAACAAGGCCGTTCCTCCGCCATCTTCCGGCTCGTCCTTTTCCCGGTCCTCCTTCCGGGCGAATACCGCCCGCCAGCCCGTGTTGACGATGAAGGCGGAGCGGGAGCGGAAATCCATGCCCCCGCACATACACTCCATGAGCAGCCGCTCCTTCTCGCAGGGCGGGGAGAAGGCTTCCAGCATCCTGCCGGCTATCAGGGTGTAGACGGCGGATTCCGCCTCGGACAACTCTTCGGGAGCGACACCCGTGATGATCAGGGCATGGTGGTCGGTCACTTTCGTGGTATCCACGCTCCGGGTGTTCAGAGCGGAAAAATCGAAAGTGCGTCCGTACTCCCTGAACAGAGGCATGGCAATGATTTTTTCCAGCAAGGCGGGTATATTCGCCATGATATCTTCGGGTATGTACCGGCTGCCCGTTCTCGGGTACGAGACCAGTTTCTTCTCGTACAGGGACTGGGCGATGGAAAGAGTCTTGTCCGCCGTAAGGTCGTGGTGGATGTTGCAGTCCTTCTGAAGGGAGGTCAGGTCATACAGAAGTGGGGCCTGCTGGAAAACCGTGCCACGCTCCACTTTGGTGATTGTCACCGCCGAGCCGGGAATGATGCGTCCGTATGCCGTTTCCGCCGCTTTCTTGTCCCCGAAGTGCTCCGGATGGATGAACAGCCGGTGCGCCTCTCCCTGCTTCAGCGTGATATGAAGCTGCCAGTATGGTGTGGAGACGAAGTTGCGGTTCTCCTTGAAGCGCGCGCATATCATGGCGAGGGTCGGGGTCTGTACCCGTCCGATGGAGTTGTTCGCCGAACCGGAGACTGCCGCCAACGCGCGGCTGGCGTTCATGCCCACCAGCCAGTCCGCCTTCGCCCTGCTGTCCGCGGCCGCATAGAGGCTGTCGTATTCATATCCTTCCCTGAGGTCTGCCATCCCCTTTCGGATGGCCTCATCGGTAAGCGAGGAGAACCACAGGCGTTTGAAAGGCTTGGTACAGCCCAGGTGGGAATATATCCACCGGAAGATGAGTTCCCCCTCACGCCCGGCATCGGTCGCCACGATGATGCTGTCACATTCGGAGAACACCCCGTCGATGACCTTGAGCTGCCTGCCGGCGGCGATGTCCGTCACCATGCCCCTGTCCGTACGTATCTGTCGTTCCACAAGACGGAACGGTTCGGGAAGCATCGGAAGGTCTTCGGCGGTGGTTCTCGTGTAGCCGTATGTTCCCGGCAATGCCAGTGATACTAAATGTCCCAGCGCCCATGTCACCATGTAGCCGTTTCCTGTTATGTAGCCGTCCTTTTTCTCTGTAGCCCCGACCACACGGGCTATCTCCTGACCGACACTCGGTTTTTCTGCTATGATTGCTATCATGATTCGGATAAGAATTAAGCCGTTTCCCGCTTGCCGGCGTACGGAGGGACGGGAAACGGCGGTTATACATTCGGTTTACATAATTATAAAGGTGGAGTTACTCTCCCACGGACTTGATGCCGAGGATTTCGAGCAGCGGGTCACCGTCCTTGCGTACCAGCTGGAGTGTGGCGTCCATCACCACGTCCACACCGAGGAGCACGAGGCTGAGCGGCATCACTTTTGTTTTCTCTCCCCTGAGCAGCGTGTCAAGTTCTCCCGACATCTCCAGCTCGTCCTTCAGGATGCCGATGCCTGCCAACTCGTCCCAGTTCACGTCCTCCGCCTTGAAAGGCGTGTTGTTTTCCTTGTTCATTTCCATGTTCTGATTCTTTAGGATTTCACATTCGTTTTACTTTTACTTTGACCGTCAGGCTATGCTCGCGCCCCTGGATTGGCGGTTTTCCTCTCCCTGTCTTTGTGCGGCGGACACCACGTTGCGCTGCGCGGCGTCGCGTCTGCGGTCGGGGTTCTCGTTGTAGAAGTCCAGCCGTCCCTGGTTGAAGTTCGCCTTGACGTACTGCGAGATGGTCTTGCCGTCATACCCCTTGATGCCCTCGACCAGTACCGCCTTGCCGCTTTGGAGGTCGGCACGCTGCTTGCGGGTAAGCTCCACGTCCCATACCTTGGCCGGTATCTTGAACTCCTCGCGCTGGTCGAAACCGTCCGGTGTGCGCGAATAGCTCAGACGGCCCGTTTCGAGGTCCGCCTTGATGAATGAGGAGAATTCCTCGCCCCTGCGGTTCACCATGCCGTTGAGGAAGATGGGCCGCCCTTCACGCAGCTCTTTCTGCTCCTCGGGAGTGACCTTCACGCCGCCTATTTCATTCGGGATGTAGATTTCCCGTGCGCCTTCAGGGGAGTCGGGATTGTAGCGGGTGTAGGACGGGCGGCCTGTCGCTTCGTCGAGCTTCACGTAGGAGGAGAACAGTTCCCCGTCCTTGCGTTTCATGCCCTCCACGAAAATGGCCTTACCCCCGTTCAAATCATCGATCTGTTTCTTGGTCAGTTCCACGCCTCCCAGATACTGCCGGTTGAAGAGCTTGTCGTTCTCGAAGATGAACTCCACGCCCCTGCGCTCGGCATTGACCTGGATGTGGGCATCGAACGGATTGCCCGATCTGGCCGTCATTCCTTCGATGAATATTTTCTTTCCTTCACGCAGGTCGTTCTGTTCCTGTTCGGTCAGTTTCACCCCGCTGATTTCACGTGGTATGAAGACATTCTCGGCTTTCATCGCCACCACCTCGTTGGTCAGCTTGTCGATGCTGACGAAAGAGGGGACATACTCGCCGTTGCGGTTTTTCAGTTCCACGACACGCCCCATGTTGCCCGTCTCAAGCAGGTTCTTCTTGTCCTCGTCAGAGAAGATGTGTCCGAAGTAGGGACGGTCGAGGTCGGGTTTCTGCCGGATACCGTGGATGCCCAGTACGATGTCCCCAGCCCGGGACTGCTGGAACGAGAGCCTCGCGTCGGTACGTAATACGGCGGAGCCGAAGTTCATGCTGATGGGCACTACCTGGTTGGTCTTGTAGCCTCTGAGCATCTGGTCGAGCAGCCCCCGTTCCTGAAGTTCCTCACGGGAGAGCCCGAAGTTCTTCAGCTGTTCCCAGTTGATCATGGACTCGTTGTAGCGGTACTGGGGCTGTTGCTGCGTGCCTCCGCCTTGGGCGGCCTGCTGCTGTGTTTCATTTTCTTTTGCCATTTCTTCTTGATTTTGATGGTTGATACTTTGGTTTTCCTTGTCGCGGGGGACAATCTCGTACTGTTTGAGGAATTCTTCCACCGCGTCTGTCTTTTTTCCGGCGGCGAGGTCTTCGATGGCCTGCCTCACTTTCGGGTCGTCCAGTGCTTTCTCCTTGACGGAGAGGATGCCGAAGCGTGTCGGGTCCTTGAGCTGGCTCCAGAAATTCTTCAGGAAATTCTCGAACATGCTGGCATAGCGGTCGATTTTCAGAAAGGAGTTTGTATGCTCCTTGTCTGCCGGAACCGTCTTGTACCTGCCGTCCTTGTCAATTTGGGACACTGCCTGTAAAATCAGTTCCATCTTGTCGAGGATAAGGATGATGTCGCTCATCTGTTCGTTCTCGGCGACTTGCGGTTTAGGGGGATCGTCCCTTCCATTTTTCTTTGCCATAACTTTGTTTTTTTAGGGTTGATAACTATGATTGTCAGTGCAAATATATAGGATGATTTCTGATATATAATTGATTTACAATACGTTGTGCTATATGTTTCACCGTTTGTCATCCTGTTTCACTGCGGGAGGAAAAGCGGGAGTAAGCGTCTCCGCGATGACGCAAAACAATGTAAAATAGTCCTATTAAGATACAC
>OGJU01000846.1_pt1 | contig 25702 bp, 27 predicted proteins | sample 1572251 | NCBI WGS metagenome assembly OGJU01 (sample SAMEA2582144, study PRJEB24529) | metagenome | biome: Human gut stool | place: China | collected 2011
TCGTCAAAGGAGGCGGTTTCTCCTGTCGGCTCCATGAAGTTTTCGGGGTAGGTCTGCGGCTCAATCTCTCTAAGATAAACATTTCCCTTCTTAAAGGAATGCTCCAGCAGGGGCTCCGGCTTATCCTCCGCCAGATTGATTTCCTTCCAGCGGTCATGGTAGCGCATCAGCGGAAAGGCATAGGACAGCATGGACTGTGATTCATCCGCAGCTGTCACCTCTTTGATAATATCCAGCTTATATTTCGACATCTTCATGCCGTCCAGTCCACGGCGCAAATCCCCTTCCCGCTCTGCATAATCGTAATCCGAAAAGATATTATCGCAGAGCAGAACCACCAGCTCAGGATTCTGATATTTCAGCGACTCCGCCAAAAGTCCATAGCTAACAGAAGGTGCCTGCAATGCCGACGCGCGGACATAGCCCGTAAAGCCATGCTCCTGCCACATCACCATCGGGGATACCCCACGCAGAAGCGGGCTGCTCCCGACATACAGCACATCTATCGTATCCTCCGGTTCACTGTAAAAGGCATGAATTTCATTGGATTCATCATCATGCCGCATCAGCAAATCCGTCGCATTGCCAAAGAGCATGGAGAAAACCACCACAAATGCAACACATCTTACCATAATTTTCAAACACTCTTTCCTATTCATACTCAGAACCCCCTGTAAATAAAGTCAGCGGCGTTATAATTCAAGCCATACACGCCAAAAAGAATCAGGGAGAACAAGGCACCCAGATAAATCACCCAACGGAAATAGAGGTTCTGCTTCGCGAGGGTCTCTCTTACTCTGATACCGCTTTCCTGCATCAGGCTGACAGAAAGCAGAACCAGACAGGACAGGAACAGCACCCATAAATCCTTCACATCCAGACCCATCGTCAAAAGTCCGCCCTCAAGCAGGACATCCGTATTCCAGTTCTTTACCATGGAGGTAATCATATATTTCGCTGCGGAAACGCCGGGTGCGCGCGTGATAATCTTGCCGATTGCAACCAGAATCAGCGTGCGAAGCACCTGAAAAATCCGCCAGCTGATGCAGTCCGTGCGAATCGCCAGCCTTTTCACCAGCTTTTGCAGAGGCTGTTCAAAGAGGATGCCAAGCACGATCAGCGTACCGTTATAGCAGCCGAAGGCGATATATTTCCATTCTGCCCCATGCCAGATACCGATGAGGAAGAATATGATAAACTGCGGAATCAGCACGGGAATCAGCTTACCGATATAATTCCCGAAAATCCCTCTGCATTTCTTCCCCAGACGGGAAAAGAATTTCGACAGGGACAAGGGATAGAACACATAATCCCGAAACCATGCGCCGAGCGTCATGTGCCATCTGCGCCAATAATCGGGAATCGAGGTTGCCAGATAGGGGCGTTCAAAGTTTTTATCCAGCGTTACGCCGAAAATTTGCGCCGCGCCTGTTGCAATATCAATCCCGCCGGAAAAATCGCCGTAAATCTGGATGGCATACGCCAACGCCGCTGCCGCAACATAGGTGCCGCCGAAGGTTTCGGGGAAACCGAACGCATTATCCACCAGAACCGCCGCTCTATCCGCGATGACCATTTTCTTAAACGCGCCCCAGAGCATCAGCTGTACGCCGAACTTGATGCGTGTATAGGAAAATTCATTCGCGCGGAACAGCTGCTCCGCCAATGTGCCGAAGCGAGAAATAGGCCCCTGCACAATCTGAGGGAAAAAGGAAATAAACAGCGCCAGCTTGCAAAAGTTCCGCTCCGGCTCCTGCTTTTCTCTGTAAACATCAATCAAATATCCCATGGATTGGAAGGTATAGAAAGAAATGCCCAAGGGCAGAAGAAACCGAAAAACGGGCAGCTCCGTCCCAATGCCGATTTTTGCAAACAGCAGATTTAGGTTTTCTGTCACGAAGCCGGAATATTTCAGCACTGCCAGAATCCCAAAGTTGAACAACAGGGTCGGGATGAGAATCCGCTTCTTTTTCTTTGCAAAGGCGGCTTTCCATGCCTTTTTGCCCTCTTTATCCAATTCCGCCTTTGCCTCGTTAAAGGCAATCTTGTTTTTCGCCGCCATATCCCCGATTTTCACCGTTGCCAGATATGTAGTCACCGTGGTTGCCAGCAGATAAATAAAAATCCGCCCACCGGAAATAAAATAAAATACATAGTTAGCAACAAAAAGCGTTACCCATCGGCAACGCTTCGGTGTCAGGAAATATGCTGCGGCAGCCAGTACAAGAAAAACGATAAATCGAAATGATGTAAATGCCATACCGCTTTACTCGTCCATAATTCTTATTGATTAGTCCTCCTGCAATCTCTGCACCAATGCCCAGATTGCTTCTACAGAGTTAAAGTTTTCGGGAACAATTTCATCTGCGCCGATTTCGATATCGTATTCATCGCACAGCTCGCCTACCAGAGAAACAATATCGAAGGAATCCAGCTCGCCGCTGTCAACCAATTCCTTGTTCTCCTCAAAATCTACGTCAGGTCTCAGTTCTGCCAGAATTTTCAGTAATGTTTCCATGTTTCATTTCCTTTCTTTCTCTTACTTTTTCATCATCACCGGCGCGATTCTGCCGTCCGGCAAAAAGCCCGATGCTTCATACATCCTTAACGCAGAAGGGTTATCCTCCCGCACCCAAAGCTGAAATTTTGCAGCCTCATCTCTCTCTATGACAAGCCAATCCTGCACCAGACCGCTTCCAATGCCCTTTCCTCTGCCATCCGGCGCAACCGCAATCTGCCAGAGGACGGATACCTTCTTTTCCCTGCCGAAGCGCAGAAAACCAAGAAGCTTCTCCCCCTCCCTTGCCGCAAGCACGCGGTTTTCGCGGATATCCTGCCGCAGGGTGTCCAAATCGGGCAAAGCCGAGGTATACGGCTCAAAGGACTGCTGCATCAGCGTGAGAATTGTTTCCGTTTCTTCTTCTTTTGCAAAGGAAGGTACGCGTTCTGTTTTTTCCACATTCCTTGCGGAAAGAAAGAGCCGTTTTCGCTGCAAGTAGCGTGCAAAGCCGATTTCCTCCCATTCCGCCAAATCAGGCGGTGCTTTTGTCACGCCGACCTGCTCCAGAAGTACAGGCTTGGGAAGCACAGGGATTTGTTCCGCCTTTCTCCCCTGCTCCAGAAAGAAATACAGGTCAATCTGTTTTTCCTTTTCATGGAACAGATAACAGCCGCCGTCAAATTTCAGTTCGGAAAGCCACTGCAACTGCGGAAGGAATTCCTCCGCCGCAGCGTAAAAATTTGTCCGCATTCCTTTGGAACGATACTGAGCAATTGCATCTGCCCAGATTTTTCCATCAGGTATTTTGCTTATCGTTATCATAATACTCCTTTAAAGCCAATCTGTCTATCTTTCCATTCAAAGTCTGGGGAATTTTTTCCAATTTTAACATCAGATTCGGGAACATATATTTTGGCACCTTATCGCGCAGGCATTTCAGAATATATGCCTGTGTCGTTTCCCTCAAGGGAATTGACAGCCGTTTCAATCTCTCCCAGCTCAATGCGGTGTCCCATGTGCTTAATCTGATGATCCTTTCTTGCCAGAAAGACGATTTCGCCCCGTTCATTATATTTCGCAATATCTCCTGTTTTATAAATTTTTTCGGGATAATACGGATTCAAAGGGTTCTGGATAAAGGCTTCTGCCGTTTTTTCGGGGTTATTATAATAGCCAAGCGCAAGGCATCTGCCACGTACGCAAAGCTCACCGCTTTCGCCCTCTGCCGCAAGCCTGTCCCCATTCAAAATGAATACATCCGTATTGCGGCAGCCATAGCCGATTGGCAGCGGCTCATCATCCGCAAATTCCCTGTCTACAATATAGTAGGTACAGTCCACCGTTGTTTCCGTCGGACCATAGATATTCGCAAACATGGCATCGGGATATTTTTCTCTCCACTGATTGAACTGCTTGGTCGGCATTGCCTCGCCGCAGAACATAATCTTCTTCAGATAGGAGGGTTGGAAATTCTCCAGCGCCCCTGTATTCACCACAATACACAGTGCAGAGGGCACCCAGTCGATATAGTTAATCTGTTTTTCCTCCAGATATTCCAGAAGCTTTTTCGGGAAGGAAAAAAGCATCTTCGGGATAATTTCCATCTGTGCGCCCGTTTTCAGCACCGCGTACAAATCCTTTACAGAGGAATCAAAATAAAACGGTGCCTGATTGCCGATGATTTCCGCATCGGAAATGGAAAACGCTTCTGTGTACCATTCCGTCAGATTCACAACAGCTTGGTGGCTGATGACAACGCCCTTGGGCACCCCTGTTGAGCCGCTGGTAAAAAGCGCATACAGAGGGTCTGTATCAATCACAGAACGTCGGATTTTCCACAAAAGTGCATCGTCAATTTCCGTTTCCAGAAGCTCCTCCAGAACGATGATTTTCCCCTCATAGCCAAGGTTATTTGCCGCCTTTCGGCTTTTTTCATCAATCAGAAGCACCTGCGGCCGAAGCGTATGCAGAATAGAAAGCACGCGCTCCTTCGGCATGGTCACATCAATGGGCGTATAGAAATTGCCGCTGTAGACCGCACCCAGAAACGCCGCCACAGAAACGGGCGTTTTCTGCATCATCACCGCGATTGGGCAGCTTCTGCCGCCGAAGCGTGTCAGGTATGTACCGATGCGCTTTGCCGTCTCCTCCAGCTCTGCAAAGGTAATCGTCCCCTCCGCACCGGAAAAAGCGATTTTATCAGGCAGGCGTTTCGCCGTCTTCTCCAGATATTCCAGTATATTTCGAATCATATTCATTCCTCGATTCTTCTTCCATATTAAATCAAGTTTGAGTATAGCATCTGAAAATTCCTTCGTCAAGAATGAGAACACAAAATCCGTCTTCTGTTTCCCCGAAAAAAATTATACCTAATAAAAAGCCCTCCAAAAAATAAAAAGCCCTCTTATACGGGGATATAAAAGGGCCTTTCCTTGTATCATCATCGCTTCGTCTTTCGCATGGTTAGGAATTCTTAAAGACTTTGCATAACAATACCGATGCAATCGCTTTGCTTTGCAATCACGCCATAAGCAAAGTTTGAAAATATTTTACCATAGGTTTCTTAAAAAAACAACCACTTTTTCTTTTCCTTGTTTTCCTAGTATTTTGCTTGCATAAAGGCTGCTTTTCTGCTATGCTGAGTATGAATAGAAACCATTCGGAGAAATTTCCCCGATAAAATAGCAAAAAGAAACAAAATGAAACAAAAGGAAACAAAAGGAGAGGTACCATGTCTATCGAAAAAGTAAGAGCATATCTGAAGAATATGAACTGCCCCAAGGAGGTTATTGAATTTGAGCAATCCAGCGCAACCGTTGAGCTGGCGGCACAGGCAGCAGGCGTTATCCCTGCACGCATCACAAAAACGCTTTGTCTGATGAGCAAGGAGGGCCCCATCGTCATCTGTGTTGCAGGCGATACCAAGATTGATAACCGCAAATTCAAGGATACCTTTGGTCTAAAGGCAAAAATGCTCTCTCCTGAAGAAACCCTAGAAGCAACCGGTCATGCTGTCGGCGGTGTCTGTCCCTTCGCATTGCCCGAAGGCACAAAGGCTTATGCCGATATCTCTATGAAGCGCTTTGATACCGTATTCCCTGCGGCAGGCAGCAGCAATTCCGCAATCGAGCTGACCTGCGATGAGCTTTATCATTACGGCAACTGCGTAGAATGGGTCGATATCTGCAAGGGCTGGCAGGAAGAAGCGTAACATCATACCCACCGAAATCATACGAAAGACGAGCGAGGTGACCTTATGAAGATTTCAACAAGAGGCCGTTACGGCATCCGTCTGATGCTTGCACTGGCTTTGAATTACAACAATGGCACGATTCCCTTAAAGACAATCGCCAAGGATCAGGGTATTTCCGAAAAATATCTGGAGCAGATTATCAACCCACTGACCAAGTCCGGTCTGGTAAAAAGCTTCCGCGGCGCACAGGGCGGCTATACGCTGACCAATCCCCCCGAAGCAACCACCGTCGGCGAGATACTGCGTGTGCTGGAAGGCTCTCTGTCCCCTGTGGACTGTGTTGACCATCCCAACTGCGCCAATTCCGACCACTGCGTTTCCCTTTCCATCTGGAAGAAAATGAAGGTGGCACTGGATGAGGTTGTAGATAACATCACTCTGGCAGATATGGCGGCAGAATATGCCGAAAAAAATCCCGATGTGGCAGCAAAGTTCCGCTGTAACGGCTGAAAACATCAAAGCTTCATCAAAAATAAAATGCTGTTTGCAGATTTTTCTTTGCAGACAGCATTTTTTAATTCTTCTTTTATGATAATTTAAACTCCTATAATAATTTAAACTCCTCCCAGCCGTCCTTTTTCAGCACCAGAACGGAGCCAAAGCCTATCTCCTTCGCCGCCTGCACAACCTCGGCAAAACGGAAGCCAAGAGAAGCCCCGTCATGGCTGTCACTGGAAAGCAGTATTTTCCCCCTTCGCTCCTTCAAATCACGCAGAAGCTGCAAGGAGGGATACGGCTCCGTCCGCAGACCGCGATACATACCGCCGGTATTGATTTCAAACGGCCTTCCCGTTTCCAGAAGGGCATCCATTGCGGAAAGTGCCGCCATTCTGTAGCGTTTATCCATGGGGTCAAAATAACGGCTGCCCTCGTTGAATTTCGTCACAAGGTCAAAATGTCCGATAAAGGTCGCATTTGTTCGGGAGACCCCCTCCGCCTTTATCTCAAAGAACCGCTACGTCAGCGCATATACATCACCGCCGAAGCCCTCGCGAATGCCCTGCTCCAGCACCTCAGGGCTTTCATCCACGCAGTAATACATCCCGTTCTTCTCCACATAATGCACAGAGCCAATCACATAATCAAAGCCCTCTGTCGGCGCAGTCGAACAGGCATCCTGCTCCACGCCGCAGAGAATTTCAATTTTATCCTTATACTTTTCCGCAAGGGCGCGCACCTCCGCCTGATATTTCGGCACATCCTCCGGACGCATGCACCAGACCTCCTGATCCTCCGGACGGAAATCATTGAACCCGTGCCCCGAAAAGCCAAGGCGCGTAAAGCCCTTCGCAATCGCCGCCTGCACCATCTGCTCCGCCGTTTCCTTCCCGTCACAGTAGGTGGTGTGAGTATGAAAATTCATGTTCGGAAATCTCATTTTGTCATCTTCTCCTGCTTTACCTTATGGTCAATGATGTGTCTCTTTGCCAGCTCCTTGCGGATATCCTCAAGGGAAATGCCCTGCTCCGTCATCAGCACCATCACATGATATGTCAAATCCGCAATTTCATAGATCGTTTCGGCTCTGTCCTCCGCCTTTGCCGCAATGATAACCTCGGTACATTCCTCGCCGACCTTTTTCAGAATCTTATCCAAGCCCTTTTCAAAAAGATAGGTCGTATAAGAGCCTTCGGGCTTTTCCTTTTTTCTGCCCTCCAGCATTTCCATCAAGCCATCCACAGAGAAGGACTGATACGCAGGATTCAGATACACGAAATCGGAGAAGCAGGATTCTGTCCCCAGATGGCAGGCAGGGCCTTCCTTCACAACCTCAACCGTCAGTGCGTCCCTGTCGCAGTCCGCCGTAATAGAGACGATATGCTGCACATTGCCGCTCGTTTCGCCCTTGCGCCAAAGCTCCTGACGAGAGCGCGACCAGAAGCAGGTTCTGCCCTCCTTCATGCTGATGGCAAGGCTTTCCTTGTTCATATATGCCACGGTCAAAACCTTTTTGCTGTAGGTATCCACTACAACCGCAGGAATCAACCCTTTTTCATCAAAACGCAATTCATCTATGTTTACCACGGTTTTCTCTCCCTTCCTTCTCTTATCTGCGGACGATAATGCCCTCCGCCGCAAGCCGTTCCTTCAATGCAGAAATTTCCACCTCACCGAAATGGAAGATGTATGCCGCAAGCCCTGCATCAATATCGGGAATTTCTCTGAAAAGCCTTACAAAATCCTCGATACAGCCTGCACCGCCCGATGCAATCACAGGCACATTCACCAAAGCGCAGACCTCCTGCAGCAGCTCTAAATCAAATCCCTGCTTCACGCCGTCCGTATCAATACTATTCACAACCACCTCGCCTGCGCCCATCCGGACACAGCGCGCAATCCAATCCAATGCCTCCATGCCGGTGTTTTCTCTGCCGCCCTTGGCAAATACCATGAATTTGCCGTCCACGCGCTTCACATCCACAGAAAGCACCACACACTGATTGCCGTATTTCTGCGCCGCCTCGCGAATCAGCTCAGGGTTTCTGATTGCGCCGCTGTTCACGCTCACCTTATCCGCGCCGCATTTCAGCACGCGGTCAAAATCCGCAAGGGTATTGATGCCGCCGCCAACCGTCAGCGGAATGAAGATATTCTGTGCCACCTCTGTCAGGATATCGGTGAACAGCGCCCTGCCCTCCGCCGATGCCGTAATATCATAAAAAACCAATTCATCCGCGCCGCAGTCGCTGTAGTATTTCCCTAACTCCACAGGAGAGGAAACATCCGAAAGTCCTTCAAATTTGACCCCCTTGACCACTCTGCCATCCTTAACATCCAGACAGGGGATGATTCTTTTTGTAATCATTCGTTTCCCTCCTTTGTGAGTGTCACGGCAGCCGCGAGGTCAATATTGCCCGTATAAAGTGCCTTTCCGAGAATCGCGCCATAAAGCTTCATATCCGCAAGCCTTTTCACATCATCCAGCGTGGTTACGCCGCCGCTTGCAACGATATCCACCTTGCATTTTTCGGAAAGCTGTCGGTACAATTCCAGATTCGTGCCCGAAAGCAGACCATCCTTGGAAATATCCGTGCAGATAATCGTTTTTACGCCGATTTTTTGCAGCTTTTCGCAGAAGGCAAAGCAGCTTTCCTCGGAAACCTCTGTCCATCCCTTGATGGCAACCCTTCCATCCTTGATATCTACGCCGACCGCGATTTTCTCACCGTATTTCCGCACCATTTCCTCCAGAAAGGCAGGGTTCTGCACCGCCGCTGTCCCCAGAATCACGCGAAACACGCCTGCATCCAGATAGGTTTTGATGACTTCCTCGGAACGGATGCCGCCGCCGACCTCAACCAGAAGCCCGCTTTTGGCTACAATCGTTTGGATGGTTTCCAGATTGGGCGTACCGCCATCCTTCGCCCCCTCCAAATCAACCACATGGAGATATTTCGCCCCTGCCGCCGCAAAGGAGCGCGCCACTGCCGCAGGATTCTCGCTGTATATCGTTTTCTGTGCATAATCGCCCTTCACCAGACGCACCGCACAGCCGTCTATCAAATCAATCGCAGGAAATAATTCCATCGAATCCTTCCCCCTTTCTTACAATTCGCAAAATGCCTTCAGAATCTTCAAGCCGACCTCGCCGCTTTTTTCGGGATGAAACTGCGTGCCGTATACATTGCCGCGCTCCACCGCCGCTGTCAGCTCTGCGCCGTATTCCGTTCTCGCAGAAACAAAGGCATCACAATCCACCCCTGCGTAGGAATGTACGAAATAGACACAGTCGCCCTCGTTGATGTATTGGAACAGCTTGGATTTTTCTCTGTCCTTCGGGAAAATCAGCCGATTCCACCCAATATGCGGCACCTTCAGCCCTTCCCCAATCATGGGCGCAATGGGTTTCACACTGCCGCCAATCAAGCCTAAGCCTGCATGCTCGCCATATTCGCAGCTTTTTTCCAGAAGCATCTGCATGCCTAAGCAAATGCCAAGCAAGGGCTTGCCGTTCGCCGCTTCCTCCAGAACAACCTGCTCCATGCCGCTTTCGCGCAGCTTTGCAATCGCATCCGCAAACGCACCCACGCCGGGTAGGATGATTCTATCAGCCGCCTTGATTTTTGCAATATCGTTCGTGACCTCCGCGTCTGCCCCGATGAATTTCAGAGAGCTTTGCAGGGAAAACAGATTCCCCACGCCGTAATCAATAATCGCAATCATCAAAGCACCCCCTTTGTGGATGGAATTTCATCCGCATAATCCTTCTGCACCGCGACTGCCTTCGCTAAGGCGCGCGCCGTTGCCTTGAAGGCTCCTTCTATAATATGATGGGAATTTTTTCCTCTGAATTGTAAGAGATGCAGATTCAGCTTTGCATTTCGCACAAAGGCAATGAAAAATTCCTCCACCAGTTCTGTATCAAACGTGCCAACCTTTTCCGTCGGAATTTCCAAACCGTATTCCAGATGGCTTCTGCCTCCAAGGTCAACCGCCGCCAGAAGCAGTGCTTCATCCATCGGCAGGGTAATATCCCCATAACGGGCAATTCCTCTGCCCTCGTCCAGAGCCTTGGCAAACGCCTGTCCCAGACAAATCCCGATATCCTCTACAGAATGGTGGTCATCCACCTCAATATCGCCCTTGCAGACCACATCCAAATCAAATCTGCCATGCTTTGCGAAAAGCGTCAGCATGTGGTCAAGAAAGCCAACGCCTGTGTTCACACTGCTCCTTCCCGTCCCATCCAGCAAAAGGGAAAGGCAAATATCCGTTTCCGCGGTTTTTCTGATAATCTCGCTTTGTCTCATGTCAATCCCCTTTCTGCTCCTGCAAAATCTCCGCTGCTTTCGCAAATAAAATCTCCATCTGTTCGGGCGTGCCGATGGTAATGCGCAGGAAGTCCTCAATTTTTTCCTTGCCCCAGAAGCGCACTAGAACACCTTTTTTCTTCAATTCCTCATAAAGCACCCTGCCGCTGACGGCGTTGCTTTTTGCAAAAATAAAATTCGCCTTGGAATCCAGAACGGTAAAGCCCATCTCGCGGAGTTTTTGAGTCGTCATGTCTCTGGTTGCCGCGATTTTCTTCGCATTTTCCACATAATACGCATTCCTTTCACCCCCCGCTTCGCCTGCCAGCAGCGTCAGACGGTTGATATTATAGGGATTCGTGGAATACTTGATTTTTTCCAGATCCGCAATAATGCCTGCATCTGCAATGGCAAAGCCCAGTCTTGCCCCTGCCATGGAGCGCGATTTGCTGTAGGTCTGTACCACAAGCAGGTTATCGTATTTCCGAATCAAATCCACACAGCTAGTGCCGCCGAAATCAATATACGCCTCATCAATCAGCACAATTCGGTTCGGGTTCGTTTTCAGAATTTCCTCAATCTCCGCAAGGGAAATTTCCATCCCTGTGGGCGCATTGGGGTTCGCAATCACAACCATTCTGTCGATATTGCAGTAATCCCGATAATCCACGCCAAAATCCTCTTTCAGAGGAATTTTCACGCAGTCCACATGATAAAGGTCGGCATAAACAGGATAAAACCCATAGCTGATTTCGGGGAATGCCGCCCCTCTTTCGCTGTCGCAAAACGCCATAAAGGCGAAATTCAGAATATCATCCGAGCCGTTGGAAAGGAAGATATTTTCTGTTTTCACGCCATAAAGCGCCGCCAGCTTTTCCTTCAGCACCCTGCCTGTCGGGTCGGGGTAAAGGTTCAGCCTGCTGACCTCCTCGGCAGAAATCGCCGCCACCACCGCAGGCGAGGGCGGATAGGGCGATTCATTCGTATTCAGCTTTACATACTGCTGATCCTGTGGCTGTTCGCCGGGTGTATATGCCTCCAAGCCCGTAAAACGGGGACTCATAAATCTGCTCATTGGATAACCCCCTTATCTTTTCGCACCAGAGCGGAACGGGCATGTGCCTCCAAGCCCTCTCTTCTGGCAAAGAAACCGATTTTCTCCGCCTCCGCCGCCAGTGCCTCTTTTGTATAGTAAGTAAAGGAAGAACGCTTCACAAAATCATCCACGCCCAAGGGAGAGGAAAACCGCGCCGTACCGCTTGTCGGCAGGGTATGGTTCGGCCCTGCGAAATAATCTCCCAAGGCTTCGGGTGCGTTTCTTCCAAGGAAAATCGAGCCGGCATGGCGGATATCCGCCAAATAACGAAACGGCTCATCCACCGAAACCTCCAGATGCTCCGGTGCAATTTCATTGGAAACCGCGATGGCTTCCGCGATATCCTTTACCAGAATAATCTTTCCATTGTTGTCAATGGATGCTCTTGCGATTTCCGCTCTGGGGAGCAGTGCAATCTGCCGTTCCAGCTCTGCCGTTACCGCCTGTGCCAAGGCTTCACTTTCCGTCACCAGAACCGCCGAAGCCATTTTGTCATGCTCCGCCTGCGAAAGCAAATCTGCCGCAATGATTTCCGCATCGGAATTGCCATCCGCAATGACAAGAATTTCGCTCGGCCCTGCAATCATATCAATCGAAACCTGCCCGAACACCTGCTTTTTCGCTTCTGCAACAAAGGCATTGCCGGGACCTACGATTTTATCCACACGAGGGATGCTTTCCGTGCCATACGCAAGCGCCGCAACCGCCTGTGCGCCGCCGATTCTGAAAATACGGTCAACCCCTGCGATTTCCGCCGCCGCAATGATATCGGGGTTTAATTTCCCATCCTTCGCTGGCGTTACCATGCAAACCTCCTTGACCCCTGCTATCTTTGCAGGAATACAATCCATCAGCACCGTAGAGGGATAGCTTGCCGTCCCCCCGGGGACATAGAGCCCCACTCTGTCCAGAGGAATAATTTTCTGTCCAAGCACAACACCCTCGCGCTCCGTCAGCACAAAATCCGTCCGTTTCTGCTTTTCATGGAAGGCACGAATATGCGCCGCCGCTTCTTTTAAAATCTCCAGAAACGCCGCGTCCGCCTGTGCATACGCCGCCGCCCGTTCCTCCTCGGAAACCTCAAACACCGCAGGTGCCGCGCCATCGAATTGCTCCGCATAGCGTTTCAGTGCTGCATCGCCGCCTTTGCGTACCTCTGCGATAATCTGCGCAACCACGTCCGCCACATTCGTTTTTTCTTCCTCTCTTGCAAAAATTTCTTCTATTTTAATGTCTTTGTAAGCATAGGTTCGAATCATGCCTTCACCTCATTTCTTCTTATCAGTCTTTTTTTTCCAGATTCTCCGCAATCCTGTCGCACAGCTCGCGAATCCTTGCATTATTGAACTTATAGCTGACCTTATTCGCAATCAGCCTTGCGCTGATTGGCACAACCGTTTCAATCACCTCAAGATTATTTTCTCGGAGGGTTGTTCCCGTTTCCACGATATCTACAATGACATCACTCATTTTCAGAATCGGAGCAATCTCAATCGAGCCATGTAATTCGATAATATCAATTTCTCTGCTCTGCTTTCTGTAAAATTCTCTTGCGATATTGGGGAATTTTGTTGCCACGCGCAGGGTATGTCCCCCATCGGGACGTTCTCCCTTCACGCCTGCCACTGCCATGCGGCATTTGCCCATGCCTAAATCCAAGAGCTCATACACATCCGAGGACTGCTCCAGAAGAATATCCTTCCCGACTACACCGATATCCGCCGCGCCGCGTTCCACATAAACCGCCACATCCGAGGGCTTTACCCAGAAATACCGCACGCCGTTTTCCTCGTTTTCAAAAATCAGCTTTCTGCCGCCCTCATGAATGGAAGGACAGCCATAGCCGATTGCCTCAAAAATATCATACGCCTTTTCGCCTAATCTGCCCTTCGGCAGTGCGATGTTAATCCAGTTCCGCAACGATTTCAAGCCCCCTATCCTTCATACAAAGCAGCTGCTTATATTTCACGTTTCCTGTATTTTTTCTCTGCACCAGAACGCTCTGCCCGTTATCGGTCAGCATCTGCGCCGCCTGCGCCAGAGCCGCCACATCCGCGCCCTCCTCATAAAGCAGGAGTGTATCCACATCGTATTCCTTTTCCTTGGAATCAAAGCGTTCCAACAAATCCAGATAAACCGCAAAGCCGATGGCATCCGCATCCTTCCCCAATTTCCGCAGCAAATTGTCATATCTGCCGCCGCTGAGAATGCTGCTGGGCACACCGTTGATAAAGCCCTGAAAAATGATGCCCGTATAGTAATCCATATCGTTCACGATGGAAAAATCGAGATTCACCTTTTCCTCATTGCCGCCGATTTTCAGACACCGCAGGATATTTTCCAGCTCCTGCACCGCCTGCTCCATTTTTTCATTACAGCAAAGTGCCTTCGCCTGCGGCAGGGTTTCCTCCAGACTGCCATACAGACTCGCCAGCCCCTCCAATTTCTCAGTCAAATCCGCCGCAACACCGTTTTCCTTACAAACTGCACGAATCCCGTGAATATTCTTCTCGCTGATGCAATCGAGGATTCTATCCTGCTGTGCATAAGGCAAAGCGACCTCCTCCATCAGCCCTGCCACAAAGCCCATGTGAGAAACATCCAGTATGTAAGCGTCGCTGATGACTTTCAGGCTTTTCTGCGCCAGTAAAAGCACCTCCAGCGTGGCGTATGCATCCACCTCACCGATATATTCCAAGCCAACCTGCATGATTTCCTTGTATTCGCCAGCGCCCTTTCTGGCACGGTATACATTTTCGTTATAATACACGCGTTCTGCCGTATCTCGGCTTCCCTTCGTATTCTTCACGATAGAAAGGGTCACATCCGGCTTGAGCGCCAAAAGCTTACCGTCCAGTCCCGTAAAGGTCAGGATGGCTTCGCTGTGCAGAAAGCTCCTGTTCTCCGCATAAAAATCATATTCCTCAAATTTACTCATCTTAAATTTTCGATAGCCATATTGTTCAAACAAGGCACGCAGGCTGAAGCTGACCCGCTCCTCTTTTTTCAAAAGCATTTCTTCCGGTTTCATTCAAATTCCACACCCTTTCTGTTCTGAAAATAGTGTATCGCATTTTAACGCTTTAGTCAAGTAGAACACTAAAGCATATCCCTCAAATTTTACAATATAGTCTACACGTTTTTGTGCATTCTGTCCAGTGGACATTTGTCTTTTTCCGTTTTTTCTGCAATAAAATAGGCTGTTTCTACCTATTTAATAGCAGAAGCAGCCTCTTTGTCGAATCTATATCCAAAAAGCCCTTTTATTTCTCCAGTTCCCGAATCAGGTTTACCATTTCAATCGCGCTGACCGCACAATCGTAGCCCTTGTTACCTGCCTTTGTGCCGGCACGTTCAATCGCCTGTTCGATGTTTTCCGTTGTCAGCACGCCAAACATCACAGGAATGCCTGTTTCCAGAGAAACCGCCGCAATCCCCTTGGAAACCTCGTTGCAGACAAAATCATAATGGCTGGTGGAGCCACGAATCACTGCGCCTAAGCAAATCACAGCATCATATTTGCCGCTTTTCGCCATTTTGGATGCAATCAGGGGAATTTCAAATGCGCCGGGCACCCATGCCACGTTGACATCCTCTTCCGCTACATCATGCCGCACCAGACCGTCCATCGCACCGCTCAACAGCTTTGCTGTGATAAATTCGTTGAATCTTGCCGCTACAATACCGATTTTAATCTGCTTCGATACCAGTTTACCTTCAAATGTTTTCATTTTTATTCCCTCTTTTCTTTCATTTTTTCTTTTATATTTCAGATTCTTTAATATTTCAGATAATGTCCCATGCGTTCCTGTTTTGTTTTCAGATAGAATAAATCATGTGTTGTTGCATCCATCTGGATCGGCACGCGCTCCGTAATTTCAATCCCAAATTCCTCCAGCTGATATACCTTATCGGGATTGTTGGTCAAAAGACGCATGCTTTTTACGCCCAGCTCACGCAGAATCTGTGCGCCGATATAGTATTCTCTCTGGTCGCCCTTGAAGCCAAGGGAAAGATTTGCTTCCAAGGTATCCATACCCTGCTCCTGCAATTCATAGGCGCGCAGCTTATTGATTAAGCCGATGCCGCGCCCCTCCTGCCGCATATAAAGCAGGATGCCGCGCCCTTCCTTTTCAATCTGCGTCATAGCAGCGGCAAACTGCTGTCCGCAGTCGCACCGCAGGGAGCCGAAGGTATCCCCTGTCAGGCACTCGGAATGGACTCTGCAAAGCACATCCTTGCCATCGCCGATATCGCCCTTTACCAGTGCTACATGATGCTCGCCATTCAGCAGATTGACGAAGCCATACGCCATAAAATCACCGTATTTTGTGGGCATTTTAACAGCTGCCTTCTGCTCCACCAGCTTTTCATGGCATTTGCGGTAATTCTGCAAATCCCGAATGGTAATGAATTTGATATCCCATTGCTTTGCCAGCTTCATCAGCTCAGGCGTACGCATCATGGTACCATCCTCACGCATGATTTCGCAGCACAGCCCACATTCCTTCAAGCCTGCCAGTCTGCATAAATCAACGGTTGCTTCGGTGTGCCCTTCCCGTTCCAGAACGCCGTTTTTCTTTGCCAGGAGAGGGAACATGTGACCCGGTCTGCGGAAATCCTCAGGCTTTGCATCATCCGAAACGCAGGCAAGCGCTGTGATGGAGCGTTCTGCCGCAGAAATGCCTGTTGTGGTTGCCACATGGTCGATGGAAACCGTAAATGCTGTTTCGTGATTATCCGTATTCTGCTGTACCATCTGCGGAATCCGCAATTTCCGCACATATTCCTCAGACATAGGCATACAAATCAAGCCCTTGCCATAGCATGCCATGAAGTTGATGTTTTCTGTGGTTGCAAATTCTGCCGCGCAGATGAAATCCCCTTCGTTTTCCCTATCGGGATCATCTGTTACCAAAATGATTTTGCCGTTGCGCAATTCCTCCAGCGCTTCCTCTACTGTGTTAAACTGCATGATGTATTCTCCTCCTTAAAATCCGTATTTCGATAAAAAATCCATTGTAATTGTATTTTTCGGCTGCTGCTCTGCCTTCGGGCAAACCAGCTTTTCTACATATTTTCCAATGATATCCGTTTCCAGATTTACCAAATCGCCTTCTCTGCGGTTCTTCAAAATGGTTTGGCTGACCGTATGCGGAATGGCAGAAATGGAAAACTCGCTTTCTCCGACCTCCGCCACTGTCAGGCTAATGCCGTCAATGGTTATGGAGCCCTTTTCAACGATATATCGCATCAGCTCCGCCTTCGCCTGTATGGTATACCAAATGGCTGTATCATCCCGACGCACGCGGATCACCTTTCCCACACCGTCTACATGGCCTGCAACGATATGCCCGCCAAAGCGTCCGTCTGCCGCCATGGCTCTTTCCAGATTCACAGGCGTTCCCATTGTCAGCCCTGCCAGAGAGGAGCGGTTCAGCGTTTCGTGCATCACATCCGCGGAAAAGCCATGCGAAAACAGCTCCGTTACCGTTAAGCAAATGCCGTTGACTGCAATGCTGTCGCCGATTTTGGTTCCCTCCAAAACCGTATCCGCATGAATGGTCAAGACCGCAGAATGCTGTCCGTGCTTGATTCTCTCAACCCTTCCGATTTCCTCAACAATTCCCGTGAACATCTCCGCTCACCTCGCTCTCTATCAGAAAATCCTCTCCCAGAGGTATGATTTTGCTGTTCTTTAAATAAAATGCCTCCGCCGGTGTTGCAACGCCCTGTCCTTCGATGGGGGTTTTTGCCGTCCGTCCGCCAAATAATTTCGGTGCGATATATGCCTGCACCTTTTGCACAATGCCTTCCTCCAATGCTGTCCAATGGAGTGTGCCGCCGCCCTCTATCAGAATGCTGTCAATTTCCTGCTCCCCTAATTTTTGCATCAATTCCGGCAAATCAACATGCCCGTTTTTTTTGTTCACCTGTAGGATTTGACAGCCTGCCGCCAGATATGCCTCCTGTTTTTTCCTATCCGCACAGCAGGTTGCAAGGATGGTCGGTATTTCCTTCGCCGTTGCAACAATTTGCGTATCCAACGGTGTGCGAAGGTGTGTATCGCAAATAATGCGAATCGGGTTTTTTCCACCCTCCATCCTGCAATTCAGCATGGGGTTATCCGCCAAAACCGTTCCCACACCCACCATGATTGCAGTATATTTATGCCTTTGCTCTTGCACATGAGCTCTTGCCGTTTCCGATGTAATCCATTTGGATGCACCTGTGTAGGTTGCGATTTTTCCATCCATCGTCATCGCATATTTCATTACCACAAAGGGACGCTTTGTTTGAATATAGTGGAAAAACACCTCATTCAAGCGGTCACATTCCTCCTCCAGAATATGCTCCGTTACCTCTATGCCATGCTCTCGCAAAATCCGAATTCCCTTTCCTGCCACAAGTGGATTGGGGTCTGCTGAGCCGACCACCACGCGCCGAATGCCTGCCTCCAGAATGGCATCCACACAAGGCGGCTGTCTGCCCTGATGGCAGCAAGGCTCTAATGTGACATAAAGCGTCGCTCCCTGCGGCGATTTTTTGCAATTTGCCAATGCGTTTCGCTCTGCATGCGGCTCACCGCATTTTTCATGCCACCCCTGACCGATGATTTCACCATCCTTCACAAGCACTGCCCCTACCATCGGGTTTGGTGCCGTCCATCCGAGCCCATTTTTTGCAAGCATAAGTGCTAGCTCCATATATTCTGAATCCTTCATAGAATCCCTCCAGACAGATTTCAAAAAATGCAAAATAAAAAATGCTCCGAACAGAATCGCTCAGAGCATCAGAAATACATACACCAAAAGAATCCCTGTGCCAAAATAAGAAAAGCTCCGGAATGTTCAAAAACGATCCAGAGCAGATATCTCAAAAAGGCACAGAAAAGAAACACTTTTCCTGCGTTCATCCATCTTCTTTCATCCAGACTATACTGTCGGCTTCGGAGTTTCACCGAATCATGCCTTGCGGCTCGTGGGCTGTACCACCGGTAGGGACTTTCACCCTGCCCTGAAGATTCTATTTATTTACGAGACCAGTATATGCGTTTGTCAGAGATTTGTCAAGCTATTTTTTGCAAAACAAATCAAAATTCTCTGCCCCCAAGAAAATTTCAGCAAAAAAAGAACACGGCTTTTCTCGCAAAAATCCACCGTGTCCCTTTTTATTTTTCCGTTACCGAAATGCTGATTGTGCGCGATGCGCCGTCCGCCTCGCCTTGGAAAAGCGCCTGTATTTCGCCCAGCTTGCCGACCTGCTCCAGAAAATCCGCATAATTCGCCACAGGAATCACCGCCTGAATCACATCATCCGCACTGCTTCCCTCATAACCGCCGGCTTCCTCTATGCTCTTACGAATTGCCTGCAAGGCTGTCTCCTTTTCCGCCACCTGAAGTGTCATGCTGTCCGCCGCATTGCTGTCCATCGCGCGTGTGTCGCTCACCAATGTCTCGCTGTCCATCGCATTTTCCGCTTCGCTTGCATATAAAGCTGCTTTCGGCATGGTTGCCGCTCCATCCGACCAAAAAGACTTTGCCGTTTCCTTCGGAGTTGTTTCTTTGGGTGTTGCTTCTTTCGGAGTTGCTTCTTTCGGAGTTGCTTCTTTGGGTGTGGTTTCTTTTGGTGCCGTTTTCTGCGAAACAGGTTTTTTTGCTTTCTTTGTTTCCTGCTCAGAAAAATCCTTCTTGGTATCGGATTTTTCCGCCGCATTGTTCTCTGTCGCGCTGTCCGCCGCAGTCTGTTCTGCCGCTTCCTCGCCCGTATCCGCCATCAGCGCAGTATCCTCAAACAGAATCTGCTCTATCTCCTCGTTCTGGTTCTGCCGCATTTCCAGCATCCCCCTCGTGCCGCCTGCCACCACAACCACAAGCACCGCCGCCGCGATCATGCTCATCTGCTTCCAGCCATGCTTCTTCTTTGCAGGGAACGGCACAACCTTGCGCTCCGCCTGCAGCTTCTGCATCAGCTCTGTATGATAGTCTTCAGGGAGTTCCTCGTCAGGAAGGCTCGCCAAAGCGTTTTTGATTTCCTTCTGCTGCGCCAGCTCTTCTCTGCAAGCCGCACAGCCTTCCAGATGCGTTTCGATTTCTGCTGTTTCCTCTGCCGTGGTTTTGTTTTCCAAATACGCCCAGAGCAGCTCTTTCACTTTATCACAATTCATTGCCTTCCCTCCTTTCCTCTCTTATGACGAATAAAATGTGCATCTTGTTCCCGTAATTTTAAAATTTCCTGCTTTAATTGATTTCCCCCACGGGAAATGCGGCTCTTCACCGTTCCCAACGTAAGCTCCAGAATCTCCGCAATTTCCTCATAGGAAAGCCCCTTTATATCCCGCAGGATAACCGCCACCTTATGCTCCGGCGAAAGGCTCTCCAATGCCTGTAAAATCTCGCTTTTCTGCTCCTCTCGAAGCATGCTTTCCTCCGGTGTTTCGCCCGCATCCGCAACCTGCCGCTGCATGCTGCCTTCCTCGCCTTCCAGCTCTTCCTCTAGCGAAAAACTCTGCCTGCCCTTCCGCTTTCGCATTTCATCAAGGCTATTGTTCGCCGGGATCCGGTAAATGCATCTAGGAAACTGCGACCGCTCGTCAAAATTTCCGATATTCCGATACGCCTTCAGAAACACCTCCTGCGAAATATCCTTCGCATCCTCGCTGTGGTTCATCATGCGCAGTGCCACGTTATAAACGATCTTTTCGTGCTGTAAAATGAGTTCCTCAAAGGCGTGCATGTCCCCCTGCTTCGCCCTCTTGACCAATCGTACCTCGTTCTGGTCGGTCATAAACGGTTCACCTCCGTAGGCCGTGCCGATTCTCTCTTTTTTCCAATTTTTTTCAAATCATTGCCGAATATGAAAAAAGAGACGAATCATATTCGTCTCTTAAACTGCCATCGAGGCGACAGGATTTGAACCTGCGACCTCTACATCCCTAATGTAGCGCTCTACCAAGCTGAGCCACGCCTCGATATTCCTACCGCTTATTCAGCGGCTTAATTATGATACCACAGGATTATATTCCTGTCAATTCTTTTTTCTTCTTTCAAAAGCTTCCGAAAGAATTTTTTTATAAATCTTTTATAAAAATCGAGGCGACAGGATTTGAACCTGCGACCTCTACATCCCTAATGTAGCGCTCTACCAAGCTGAGCCACGCCTCGATATTTTTACCGCTTTTGTTCAGCGACTTTTACATATTACCACAGGATATTCTTTCTGTCAACAACAGATTTTATATTTTTTCAAAATGTATCCAAAAAAATCCCTTTTATAGAAAAATCCACCGAACCTTCCGCAAAATCATTCGGTGGATTTCTGTTTTTATAACAAATGCAGCCGTCTGCAAACGCGAATCAGCTTGCCGCCGCCGGGTACTGTCTGCAAGTCCTCCTCCACGATGCCCTTGATGAGCAGCATCACCAGACCATACACCGCAACCGCAATGCAGATTGCAAGCAGTGTCGCAATGGTGTTGCTCTGCAAAAGCTGATAAAACACATGATAGCTGCCAAGCGTTGCCGCCGCCATGGCAGCAGAGCCGATAATCGGCTTGAGAAAGCTTCCCATGATATCGAATTTCGTTCCCGTCAGTCTGCTCAGCATGATTACATCAAAAACGCCTGCAACCAGATAGCAGCCCGTTGTGGAAAGCACTGCCCCCAGAACGTTAATAGAAGGAATCCGAATCAGAACCATGTTCAGAATCACCTTTGTAATGGCACCCAGAATCGCACCGACCACGGGCACCTTAATATGTCCAATCCCCTGCAAAATCCCCGTAGAGGTCTGGCAGAGCGCAAGGAAGATAATCGAAACACCGCCAACCGTCAGCAGTGTACCGCCGTCGCTTGCACTGGGGAACAGCATGTGGATAATCTGCGGCCCAAGCACACTGATACCAACCGCCGCAGGCACAGAAATAATCATGGAAATGCGATAGGTCAGCGCCATTTTTCTGCGCACCTGCTTTTTCTCCTTCAGCTTTACAGATGCGGCAATGCTCGGCAAAGCTGCTGTTGCAATCGCTGTGGAAATGGTTACGGGCAGGGTTGTCAGCGTGACATATTTCCCGGAAAGCTGTCCATACAACGCCTTCGCATCCACTTCAGAAAAGCCTGTTTTTTGCAGGATATTCACAACCATACTCATATCAATCAGATTGGTAATACTGAATACCGCCGTCCCTGCGATGATCGGCCATGCCGTCTGCAAAACTCTGCCAATCAGCTCACGCTTCGATTCCTCGTAGGGCTGCTTGCATCGCTCTGCTCTCCAAAGCAGATACGGGCGAATCAGACAGTAGGCAAAGACCACTACAACCAGACCTGCCAATGCACCAACGCCTGTCCCCATCGTGCCGCCGGCAGATGCCAGAGGGATGTTTTTCTTCATGCCCTCAGGAATATTGATGCTCATAAACACCCACGCCAGATACACGCTGAAAAAGGCGTTGAACACCTGCTCTACAACCTGAGAAATCGCGGTCGGCACCATGGTACGCATCCCTTGGAAATATCCACGAAATACGGACATGATGGCAACAATCACCAAAGTCGGGCAAAGCGTCAGCAGGGAATAATAGCTGTCAGGAATCCCAATCACATTTGCAAGCTGATGTGCGCCAAGTCCCATCACAAGGGCAAAGAACACACCAAGGCTTGTGGAAATCACCAAAGCCGCCTGAAAGACACGGTGTGCGTTTCGGTATTGCTTCAGTGCGATTCGCTCGGAAACCAGCTTGGAAATTGCCGCAGGCAGTCCTGCCGAGGACAAAATCAGCAGAAAGGTATAGATATAGTAGCCGCCGGCATAAATTGCATTGCCCTCGTCCCCAATCATATTGGTTAAAGGCCAACGGTATATAAAGCCCAAAAAACGTTCAAATAGGCTGGCTGCTGCCAGAATTGCCGCCTGTTTTACGAAGCTGCCGCCCTTTTTCTTCGCTTTTGCCGCCATGGTGCACCTCTTTCCCAAAAATCCTAATCAGAACCGCTTCTTAGCTGTTTGCGCGGTTTTTCGCCTTTCTGCGCTGGGTATTATCCAGAATCTTTTTCCGCATACGCAGATTCTGGGGGGTTACCTCCAGCAGCTCATCATCACTGATAAATTCCATGCACTGCTCCAGAGACATCGTGATATGCGGTGTCAGCTTCAGCGCATCATCGGAGCCGCTCGCACGGGTATTTGTCAGCTGCTTTTTCTTGCATACGTTGATATCCATATCATCCGCACGGGCATTTCTGCCGACAACCATGCCCTCGTAAACCTTTGTGCCTGCGCCAATGAACAGATCCCCACGTTCCTGCGCGTTATACAAACCATAGGTGATTGCTTCGCCGCTTTCAAACGCAACCAGAGAGCCCTGCGAACGGGTCACGATATCCCCCTTATAGGGTTCATAGCCGTCAAACAGGGAGTTCATAATGCCGTTGCCCTTGGTATCCGTCATAAATTCACTGCGGTAGCCAATCAGACCTCTTGCAGGAATCGAAAATTCCAGTCTGGTATAGCCGCCCTTTGCAGGATACATATTTGTCATTTCGCCCTTTCTGCTGCCCAGCTTTTCGATAACATTGCCGACAAATTCCTCAGGAACGTCAATCGTTACCGCCTCCATAGGCTCGCATTTCTTGCCGTTAATCTCTCTGAACAGCACCTCCGGCTTGGAAACCTGAAATTCGTAGCCTTCTCTGCGGAGTGTTTCAATCAGAATGGAAAGATGCAGCTCCCCTCTGCCGGAAACCTTCACGCTGTCCAAATTATCCGTATCCTCTACCCGCAGGCTGACATCTGTATTCAGCTCCTTGAACAGTCTGTCACGAATCTGTCTGGAGGTAACATATTTCCCCTCCTGCCCTGCAAAGGGGCTGTCATTTACGGAGAAATTCATTGCCAATGTGGGTTCGGAAATCTTCACAAAGGGCAGAGGTTCAGGCTTTTCGGGGGAACAGATGGTATCCCCGATCATGATATTTTCAATGCCGCTAAGCGCAACAATATTGCCGACGCTCGCTTCCTTTACCTCCACTCTCTGCAAGCCCTGAAATTCGTACAACTTTGTGATACGAACCTTTTTCTGTGTTTCCGCATTGTGCCTATTCAGAACGACAACCTCGTCATTGACGCGCAGTACGCCGTTTTCAATCTTACCGATGCCGATACGACCCAGATATTCGCTGTAGTCAATCGTGGAAATCAGAGCCTGTGCCGGTGCATTCACATCCCCCTTGGGTGCAGGAATGTGATTGATGATTGCTTCAAACAAGGGCTTCATATCCCCTTCTCTTGCATTGGCATCCTCGGACGCATAGCCGCCTCTTGCAGATGCGAATACAAAGGGAGAATCCAGCTGGTCTTCGTTTGCATCCAGCTCCATGAACAGCTCCAGAACCTCATCCACAACCTCATCAGGGCGTGCTTCGGGTCTATCCACCTTATTCACGCAGACAACAACAGGGTGATTCAGCTCCAATGCCTTGCGCAGAACGAATTTTGTCTGGGGCATAGGCCCTTCAAATGCATCCACCACCAGCACAACGCCGTCTACCATTTTCAGCACACGCTCTACCTCGCCGCCGAAATCGGCATGTCCGGGGGTATCAATGATGTTGATTTTGGTATCGCCATAGTTTACGGCTGTGTTTTTGGAAAGAATGGTAATCCCTCTTTCCCGTTCAATATCGCCGCTGTCCATGACTCTTTCCTGTATCTCCTGATTGGAACGGAAGATACCGCTCTGTCTGAGCAGCTGATCCACCAATGTGGTTTTGCCGTGGTCAACGTGGGCAATAATCGCTACGTTTCTGATATTTTCAATATTCTGACTCATTTAGAATTACTCCAATCGTTTCAAGTTTTTCTTTTACATTATCTTCTGTGTGACACTTAATTGTAGCACACCATTTTCTCGGATGCAACGATTCCAAAGAAAAAAACGCCCTCATCTGCCGATAATTCCAAAAAAATACACTTTTTCGGCATAAAGAAAGACTCTCCTGACGGAGAGCCTCTTTGTTGCATAACCAAGCTCAAATATATGTCTGAATGCTTTCGCACTTAGGTCAAATAAAGAAAATCGATTAAGCACGTGTTACGTTTGCAGCCTGAGGGCCTTTTGCACCCTGTACTACTTCAAATTCAACTTCCTGGCCTTCTTCCAGTGTTTTGTAGCCTTCAGCCTGAATTGCGGAGAAATGTACGAATACATCGTCTTCACCAGGTACGGAGATGAAACCAAAACCTTTTTCTGCGTTAAACCATTTTACTGTACCTTTTTTCATTCTTTAAAATCCTCCTACTTGAGATAGATAAAAATTTGTTACAGTTTGATATTAGCATAAATTTCCGTCAGTGTCAATCCGATTTCCAGTGAATCACTTGGGATTCGCTCGACAAAGCATTACATTTTCCCATAATTTTCGTCCTCCTGCAGGGCTCCGTTCTGGATTGCCATCCGCGCCAGTTCGTCGCATCTTTCATTGCCGGGGTTGTCCGCATGCCCCTTCACCCAAAGAAAGGTCACCTGATGCTTTTCCAGCAGCAAAAGCAGCCGCTCCCAGAGGTCAACATTCGAAGCCTTCTCCTTTTTGTTCCGCATCCAGCCGTTCTGCCGCCATTTCACAACCCAGCCCTTTTCTATCGCATCCACCACATACTTCGAGTCACTGTAGAGGTTCACCCTGCAAGGCTCCTTCAATGCTTCCAGTCCTTTGATAACCGCAAGCACCTCCATGCGGTTGTTCGTTGTCAGACGATAGCCTGCGGAAAGCTCCTTTTTTGCACTGCCATACAGCAGCACAACGCCATAGCCGCCGGGGCCTGGGTTGCCCGAACATGCGCCGTCCGGATAAATCGTCCCTGTTTTCATTCGGTTTCCTCCTTCAAAAATGCCGCGCCAATCAGCAAATCCTCTTTTGTCGTGATTTTGATGTTGCGGTAGCTGCCCATGATAACCCGCACAGGAAAGCCGCTGTGCTCCGCAACAGAGGCATCATCCGTTCCAAGAAAGCCGTCCGCCTTCGCCTTTTCGTATGCCGCAAGAATTTCCTTACGGCGGAAGGTCTGCGGAGTCTGTATCTGCCGGAGAGTGCTTCTGTCCG
>OGJU01000857.1_pt1 | contig 25331 bp, 15 predicted proteins | sample 1572251 | NCBI WGS metagenome assembly OGJU01 (sample SAMEA2582144, study PRJEB24529) | metagenome | biome: Human gut stool | place: China | collected 2011
GGTCTGAACGAAAAAGTACTGGCAAAAAAAGACGGTACCTACCGCGTAGAACTGGAACGTGACATCCGTTACGTAATGATGGCAAGCGCCCGCGGTTACCTCAACCAGAATTTCGAACTGAAAACCGGACCGGAAGAAAAGAACGAAACGTATATCGTAGACTTCTACCTCTCCCCGATAAGCAAACCGGTAGTTATCGAAAACATCTTCTATGACTTCGACAAAGCGACCCTGCGCCCCGAATCACAGAAGGCCCTGGATGAAATGATTAAGATGCTGAACTACAACCCGAACGTAATAATCGAGTTAGGAGCGCATACTGACCGTAAAGGAAGCGACCAGTATAACGAACGCCTGGCACAACGCCGTGCCCAATCAGTAGTGGATTACCTGATAGCAGGAGGTATCGAAAAAGAACGCCTGGAGGCCAAAGGCTATGGCGAAAGCGTACCGAAAGTTATCAATAAGAAGATGGCAAAGAACTACGATTTCCTGAATGAAGGAGATGTATTGACGGAAGAGTTTATCCTGACGCTGACTCCCGAACAACAGGAAATAGCAGACCAGATAAACCGCCGCACAGAATTTAAAGTACTCAGAACAAACTATAACCTGTTCTAAAGGTATCGTTATTCCGTTTTGCTCTTCGCCAGCACTTCGGAAAAAGAGATGGGCCAGTCAATCGCGCTCATCAATGTTTCGAAAACCAGGCGATAGTTAAGCGGAATAACCATATACTCTGAATACAGGTCACATACGGTCAGTGCCAGCATCATCTTGATGTTGTAATGCGCCCCTTTCAGGACTACCAGGCTTTCCAGGACCGAAGTATCCCGTGCCTTCTCAAAATCCTGCTCCGTCAAAAGGATTTTATTCTGCAACTGTTGATAATGGGGACAATCAGATACGGAGGCATAGCCATCCGTTCCTTCGGCGATATCCAGTAAAACACGGCAAACAGCAATCCGTTCTCTTTCTTTTGGGTTCATACGTCAATCAAGCCGCCCCGTTTCCCTCGTTTGGCATTTTTATATCATAAAGAAGCGTGGAAACTGTTAATCCATTATTCGGAACTGAGGTATCGCCAAACACCCATCGAACAAATAATAAGACAACAGCCCACGCTCTATTCTACATACAGGAGTATATATAACAAGCGTGAGCGTTCAGTTGTCTATCATCTTTGTCCGACTAGAAACTTGGCGATTTTCAGTTCCAAAGATAATATCTTAAACGCTTACATATCGTTCCCAAGGAGAGCAACCGAAACTCAAAGGACGGCTTCCCCATTGAACGAAGCAAAGATAGCTAAAAGCAAGAATATATATTCTTTGCAAAGAATTATTAACAAGAAAAAAAGATATACCAAAAGGATATTACCGGACGCAGACGACGCAGAAAGCGCAGAATAACGCAGACTTATTAATTAAAATAGTATCTGCGTTATTCTGCGCTTCGTCTGCATTCCTTACTACAAACTGGAACTACTTACTCCACCGTAAACTTATAGATACATTCACTGAGGTACTTTTCTCCCGGATTAAGCACTACACTCGGGAAATCCGGATGGTTGGGTGAATCCGGATAATGCTGTGTTTCAAGACACAAAGCACCACGATGCGGATATAAGACACCATGTTTTCCGGTATCTTTTCCATCCATGAAGTTTCCGGTATAGAACTGGATACCCGGTTCATTGGTATATACTTCCAGAGCGATACCGCTGGTCGGAGAATACGCCTTGGCTGCCAGAACATTCTTATCGCCGTTTGTATTCAGCACCCAGTTCAGGTCATACCCACGCCCGAACTGCAATTGCTGGAACGGGTCGTTAATCTGTTTGCCGATAGCTACCGGAGTACGCAAATCCAGCGGAGTACCATCAACAGGACTGATACCTACGGGAATCAACGTGCTGTCAACAGGAGTGTAGTTGTCTGCATTAATCATAACCAACTGGTCCAACACATCGGAACCGGGAACACCGGAGAGATTGAAGTAACTATGGTTTGTCAGGTTCACAACCGTCTTCTTGTCGGTTGTAGCTTCATATTTGATACCGACAGCATTGTCATCCGTCAACGTATAAGTAACCTTGATATCCAGATTTCCGGGGAAGCCGGCTTCACCGTCTTTTGAAAGATAAGTTAACTCCAGCGCCTGGTCGTTCAGCTGCTTAGAATCCCACATCAATCTAGTTCAACTGCTTAACATCCCACAGGCGAGCGTGATAACCCTGCGGACCACCATGCAGGCAATGCGCACCGTTATTTTGAGGAAGCGTATATTCAATATCATCCAAAGTAAACTTACCCTGATTGATACGGTTTCCGTAACGTCCGATCAAAGCACCATAGTTTCCGTCCGACTGCACATACTGCCCGATATTATCATAACCCAGCACGACATCGGTCATTTTTCCATTCTTATCCGGAACCATTACAGAAACCAGGCGTCCACCGTAGTTTGTAATACAAGCCTCTGCCCCATTCTTATTCTTCAACACATACAAGGCGGTCGGCTTACCTTCCACTTCCGATACAAAATCAGACTTCATTAACCCGGAGAGTGTAGCCTCTTCTCTTTTTTCGCCGCATGACAGCAATAAACACATTGCCATAACAGCCATACATAGTCTTTTCATTTCAAATTGATAAATTAAAGTGTTTGTTGGATATAGGGCAAATATACGCCATTCTAGTCAGAATCTCCTTCATCCTCCGAATAATAATATCTTTTAACGAACCCGGAACTTCATCGTCTGTACACCTTGTTCTCCTTCGACTCTCAAGGAATAAATTCCAGCAGGAAGGGAGGACAGGGAAACGGTTTCTCCCGGACGGACAGAATAGTAGACCTGTTTTCCACTCATTGCATAGACTGTCAGGTTTTTGTAATTACCATTCAGATACAGGATATTGTCAACGACGGAAATCAAATCGGATGGCAATTGTACTTTTTCTGTTGAAACCGGGTCTTTATAGATCAGTTCCACACTTTGCACCGATAAGGTATTATTCTCCTTTATCAGGCTGCGATTACGGTAATCGGCACCGGATATGGTTATATTCATCTTCTCCGGGGCTTCTTCCGACAGGTAGTCGACAGGTACCGAGATACGCGTCCAGTCGGATAACTCGTCTTTTATTTCAAATTCAGCTTTACCGATCAGGGTAACAGAACCATTCTCCGCCAGCACGTCTTTCTCATTATCGATCAACTCTTTGCCATCCGGACTTTGGGAAACGACTGTTCCTTTCCAGAGATAAAGGACCATCCAGGCTGTTTCTTCCGCAACGACTTTACGTTTGAATACACCGACAATAGAATCCGGACGATGGGTAAATTCTATTCCTCCGGTTGTTCCTCCGTCACTCTTGGATATATCCGAAATATTGGCATATACCCAGGGAGTTCCCAGAGAGATATAAGCCGGTGCATTCGACCCGATTCCAAACAAACCGACAAACTGGTTAGTCAACTGCACGGAGCCATCCGAATTGCGGGTTACCAACTCTTTCTTTACACCCATCTGACTGACATTCGATGCCTTCCAGAAAGCCGGTTGCTTGCCGACTCCATTATAGCCGGTCTCCCATTCAGCAGAGAAATCGCCATTGGGAACAGACTGGGCACTCACATAACTAAAAAAAGCCGCTCCGTTAATAATCAGGACACAGCACAAAATCCTTAGTAGAAATTTACTCATAATACATTACTTTATAGTGGTTTACAAGGCAAATATACAAAAGCCCCCCGGAATAATATCCGAGGGGCTCCGATTTTTTTATCCACTTCCCGAAAGGGAGACAGGAAATATTACTTCTTAACAATCTTCACAGTCTTCGCTTCACCATTCGTCAGGACGATCCGTACCAGATAGTAACCGCTACGCAACTGACTCAGGTCGATAACCTGCTCAGGATTCCTGAACAATTTCTGAAGTTTACCGGATGCGTCAATCACATAGATTGCTTCTACCGGCATTTCGGAAACGACTGTCGCATTGTATTCTACGATTGTAGGATACAAACCGACACCTTGTAAAGTGATCGACTCATTGCCTACTGCGCCCATCTTCACATTGAAAGTCACAGAATCACGATGTGACAAGTGGTTTGTAGATTCCGGTATAGTGATATATACCTTGGTTACACCTTCGGATTTACCGATAACGTGTACGCCTTCTACATGGTTACGCAGGCCGGCAACATCAATATGCTCAGCAGCGAAAGATATCTTCGCCGGAGATTCGCAGTTCGCATACAGCAGAACGGAATCACCAACTGTAATCGTTGTCGATTCGACTGAATACTGTAATCCGGCTGCTGCTTTCGCTATATTCAACTTGCCAGGAACCAGTGTCACAGCATAGTTGTCTTCATCTGAACTCAGACAGTCGATAACCAGATCGTAAGTGCCGGCATTGACCGGTTTCACATTCGTTTTCACCGTGTAAAGGAAGTTCAGGGCATCCGGATTATCGTTACCGACGAAGCCTTCATATACAGGTTTAAATTCCGGTATTTCATCACCGTAAACGATGTTGACGGTACCGGCACTGATCTTCAATAAAGCCTTCGATACAGAAAGTGTTCCCGTACCTCCTACGATTGTATAGTTCGCACCCGGATCGCCACCTTCTACATACAATGTATAACTACCGGCACCGGTTATGTCGCCGGAAACTTTTACAGAAGGAGCAGAAGCCGCCTTGAAGTCATCGCTACCGATAAAGCCAGAATAAGTATATTCGAATGTAGACGGCAAAGCCTCACCATAAGCAATCAGTGCATCCTTCGGTTTCACATATACTTCACGCGGATTGATCTGCATCTTTTCCTTGCGGACAAGCAGTTCGGAACCGTTATGTTTCACAAAGATGGAGATGTTATAGATTCCCGCATCGACCGGCAGATCGTAATCACCGTTATAAGTGACAATCGGAGTGTATTCGGTAATACCCTTCAGATCGGTCAGTTTTACATCGGCTGCTTTACCTTTACCATCGTAATCAAAGACCATATTACCCAATACAACATTATAATCTGCTTCGTTTTTCAGGCGTACTACTTTAAACACTTCCGACTTCAACGCTTCTTCCTGTCCGGATTCAGCATTGTAGCGGGCGGTAATGGTAACACCGTCGTTTTCTGTCAGCGCTTTTGCACGCAGATACCAGATACTTTCCACCTTCTCAACCTGGATCAGAGCCGGATCGGATGATTCGTAAATAATCTGAGAACCTTCGGCAATTACAGTCGTCCCCTGTTTTACTACAGCATTCAACCGTACAAGGTCACCTACGATCAATTCGTTCTGTATCGGAGTCCAAACCATGACATAACTATTATCCGGATACACCTGATAGCGCGCCTTTCCTACAATTGTAATTTCGTAGTTCGGATTTTCCTTGTTGATATCAGTGATACCGGTCAGTTCATAGGTGCCTACCGGTAAGATACCCGCCGGACGGTTATTTAGAACCAGATTCTTGATACGGTTTCCGACAGCTACGGTAGCAGTCGAATCCAGGCTGTTAGCCGATTCGTCGAGCTTGAAGCCTTCGTAAGAGATAAACTCTTTCTGAACTTCCGCCTTATTAAATTCAGGATCGGCTGAACCGTATGCTCTCTTGATTGTATCTAGACGGATGATCAACGGAGCTTTCGCCACTTCCAGGCGGACACTGTCGTTGGTCATTGTTCCGGGAACCAGCGTGTTCATAATCAACTTATAGTTACGGTCCTTTGCCTGGAACGGAGGCTGGATGGACTTATCTTCAGTAACCACCTTGATATGCAGTGTGTCGTTGTAACAACCTGCATGCAACGGATTATCGGCAGCAACCGGCTTAACGACAACTTTCGATGATATCGTCAGGAGTTGTTGTTGTCTGATATTTCGCATCGAAGATGGCTAAGCCACGCTTTTTGTCAGCGTCATTCGGTTCGAACGTCCAGGTCGTATCCTTATCGGCTTCACCATATACACGGTCAACAATTACTTTCCATATAGCCAGCGGACGCTGGTTGATAAGGAACGAACCGTCAACGGTTTTGAATGCGTAGTTCAATGAAGATACTTTGTCGATGTTATCCACTTTGGCAGCATACAGGCTGTCTTCTTTCTGATTCGGTTTCTCACGCTTCAGGTTTACTTCAGTCTTTTCAGTTGCTTTTTTGCCTTCATAATCGAAGTATCCGGCAAGCGGAGCGACTTTAAAACCTTTGTCGCCTTCAGCTGTCGCAGAAATATAATCTACTGCCTCAGCTGTTTTTGAGAAAGCATAAGAAGGAGCACTACCAGTTTCCAGACGTTTAGCCAGATAGAAATAACCGTCAGGATTAGGTTCACCGTAAATCTTTTGCATTACCTTGACCGGTTTATCATTGATAATAACTTCAGCATCAGCCGGGAATACGGTGATTGTAATGGTATCCTGCTTAACTTCGTACTTTCCTGCAGCGATTGCCTGGATATCGTAGTTAGAAAGAGTAGTCGACACTGTAGTTGTTGCTGCAGCATTTAACTCATAACTATATGTTCCAACATCACTTTTTGATTGACCTAATGCAGCCGAAGTAGCCGTATGAACTACCTGCAGTTTGGTTGTACCGAATAATGCCTCCAGCGTCTGGTCGTTCTTCAAAGTACCTTCTGTGATTAGGAGTTCTTTTCCGAAGATGTTCTTCACATTCGCATCGTCATACAAACGTGCGCTGTCGGGAACAGCCAGTGTCAGCGGAGATTGTTTTATCGTCAGAACACCTCCGAGAGAAGCTCCACCGGTAGATATCTGTAGATTCAACTCATAATTCTGAGCTTGTCCACCTTCCAACTGAATGACATGCAAGGTATTTGCTGCTGCCGTTTTAGTTGCAGTCGGGAAAGATACATTCGGCAATACATTCACTTGTGAATTAGTAAAAATAGCCTCCGTTTCATCATTTACGAACCCGCTGAACACAAAGTCTTTGGCAGACCAGGGAGTCGCCGGGTTTTCGTCTCCGTAGAAACGGCTGGTGTCTTTGGCTGCAATGCTCAATGTAGCCTTATTCACTGTCAATGTTCGAGTTATAGTAGCATCACTCCGATTACTGGTAAAGAAAACTACATTCTCACCATTTGCCGTATAGCTAAAATAATCCGAAAGATTATCGGCTACAAACCCAAGAGCCTGTCCGCCCCCGACTGTCGGCGTCGCAGAAAATTTCAATACACTGGCTACGGTAGCACCGTCCTTGAAAGATACGGTTCCATTCAAACCGCTGGCCGTACCGTCCTCTGCTTTCACATACAGATAACTAAAACTGCTACCTGTCAAGCCGGCATCGGAAACAACCGTATTCATGTCCTGTCCATATGTCATCGTTACCGGATCTGCGGCATTGAAACTTACATATATGGTATCGGGAACAGCCGTTTGCGCCTGCATGATACCGCCTGAAACAAGCATCAGGGGAAGCAGCATAAGCTGCTTCCTCGATGTTAATATTGATTTAATATATTTCTTCATACTAAATTAGTTTTACAGGTTACTTCTTAATGATCTTCACTGATTTGAAGGTTCCGTCTTCCAATGTTACATTGAGCAGATAGATACCTGATCCAAACGATGACAGATCAATAACAGATCCCGGTTTGCGAATTACTTTCTGTAACGTACCGTTCATCAACAGCAATTCAACTTGCTTGATTTCAGAAGGAGCGGCCACTGTTACAGAATGGGTAAACAGTCTCGGATATACTTCGATGTAGTCTGTTACTGTGATCTTTTCGTTATCGACAGACAGATATTCGTCGTCTACAAGGAATGTTACCACTACAGGTTCAGCTGCGTTATAGTTCTTGTTACCATGCTGCATAGCTGTAACCGTTACGGTTCCGGAAGTAACCGGAGTCAGAATCCATGCATCTCCAATCTGATTCACATAGGCTACTGCATCGTTAGACGAATTGAATGCTACAGGAAGTTTACTTGAAGCAGAAGCGGTCAGAATAACATCTCCACCTTCTACGTCGATCACGCTTTCCGGATTCCATGTAATCTTCTGCGAAGCGGCGATAACAGAATATTTACCGTCCACGTAAGAAACTTCGTAGTTGTCTGAAGTATAGTTATCAGAGAATGTGATCGGATAAACTCCTGCATCTGATGTTCTTGTAACAGTCGAGCTGATACGCGGAGCGAAACCAAGATCTTTCAACGTCTCACCTTTCACGAAACCTGTAGCTGTATAAGTCAGTTCTTCCAGCTCCTTGCCGTAAACCGATTCCTTATTATCTGCCAGGATCGTCAAAGCAGCTTTGCTGACTTTCAGGAATCCGGAAACATAAGTAACCACATAATTGCGACCGAAGTCCTGTGCCGAATACGGAGTCAGTTTATAAGAACCGGCCTTGCCGTTGTATGCTTCAATACGTACAACCGGAGCCTGTCCCACCTTGAAGTCTTCACCATTCAGGAAGTCATTCTTATTATAATCGTAAGCATTCGCATAAGAAGGCAATTCATCGCCGTACTTAATATCGAAACTGCGGGCAGTTACAACAACAGCCTTTGGAGCAATCACCATCTTATTCTTAGCGGTGTAAGCATAAGTGACAGAACCAAGTGTAGCCTTCACCGTTACAGTATATACGCCGGCATCTGTCGGAGCATCCTGTGATGACGGATAAGTTGTCGGTACCGACCCCAGCTGGTCGCCTTCATAATAGATACTGAAGTCTTTCACTTCTTCACCTGTTTCTACGTCGGTCACCTTCACGCTGACAGTTCTCGGATTGCCATCGTAAATACTTGTTACGTTGGAAACGATCACGTTTACTTTAGCTGCGTCACCTTCCGGAGCGATCACTTTGATCGTACCTGTTACAGGAGTTGCATCTTCGTATGTATCGTCACCGTCTGCATATACCGTGATGGTTACATAATCGTCGCCTTCCGTACGTACATGACCTGTTACAGCATACTTGCCTCTGGCAACTTCAGACAGGATAACACGTTCGCGGTCGTTGCCCGACAGTTCATAACGGATATCATTGATAGACGGCTTGCCGTCAGCTTCCGATTTCAGGTAAGCAGACAACTCAACAGTTTCACCAACCGGTATAACCAGATTACGCTGATCTTCCGGCCAGATGATCGTACGACGGATCTTGTCGATAGACAATGTTCCGTTTTCATGTGTTACCGTATAGTTGCGTGCAACACCTTCTGTCGTGAAATAGATATCATAAGAACCACGTGAATCAGATTTAGCATCTGTTGCCACTTTCGGCATTACCGAGAATACATCAGCCAGGTTTTCATATTCGTTATTCTTCAAACCGATATATTCGATTTCAAGATCCGGGTTACCACCGCCATACGGACGGCTATAACTCTTCGCACGTACTGTCAGCGGAGCCTTCGTAACCGTCAGACCTGCATTAACAATAGTAGCACCTGTGATATCGAAGTTCGGAAGCAATGCTGCAATCTGTGCGGCAGCCGAAGAAGTCAGACGTAATTCATACGTACCAACGTCTGTTTTCTTATTGACACCCGACAAATCCAGCCAGCTTGTACGGTTCACATTTTCTGCATTCAGCAATTTGCTGACCTCTGCCTGAAATGCGTCAGATAATTCACCTGTCACAGCGGCATAAACGTCGGCATCTGTTGCATCTTCCCCATATTCACGGGTTACAGAAAGAGTGATAGTCAAATCTGCTGCTGTCAACGGAGCCGGAGTCACAGTTACTTTTGCCTGCGTTTCGCTGGCGGTAAACTTAACACCTGTTACCGGAGTAAGCATCTCTTTCACCATTGCATCGACTGCACGGATCAGATAGTCTCCTACCGGAGCATCAGCTGCGTAGACACTAACCTCACTCGGCAGAAGCGTTTCGAACAAGTCAATTACATTCTTGTCTGCCAGCAATTTTGCAGCAGTCAGCTTCGGTTCTGTTGCAAATACAAGTTTTGCATTCAGGTCGGAGTCTTTTGTTACCTCTGTACCATATACTTTTGTATACGTATCCTTTGCAGCTTTCACTTCTACAGTTGCCGGAGTCACTTTGAGGTTAGCCAGATCGGTATCCAGCTGGATTTCAAAGTTACCGATAGCAGCCTTCAAAGTAGAAGCGTCTATGATACGGAGTTTGAATGTTCCCTGAGTTACATTATTTTTAATTGAGTCAACCAATACACTGTTCAACGTATTGCCGTGGAACTGAAGTTTATCGTTGCGGTACAATGCCCAGTGCAGTTTATTCGTACTGAACAGCTTATCCCAACGGGCTTTCGTCATTGCAGCGGTCGGGATTTCCGGATCTTCCACCAGGGAAACCAGGCTAAAACCGTAATCATCAGCCGCCAGCGTCAGGTTAGTCAGATCGTAAACAGGAGCACCGCTCATAATCGTCCAGATACCCTTAAGCTCTTTCTCGTTGAATGTCACCACAACACCCGGAGCAACGACTTTCACAGCCTTAACGGCAGTAATAACCTCGGTATCAGGTTCTGTTGTAACTTCCACACCTTCAATTGCATAAACGAAGGTATAGTCGGCAGATGTCAGATCTACCGTATAGTCATATTCGCCGATTACCGGATTCTGTTTATCCAGTTGAGCTTTGGCAGTCACCAGGTCGACAACCAATGTATAGTCACTCTTGATCTTACTTCCGTTCAGAGCCACGATATCATCATAGATCTGCTGAACGATCTGGGCTTTTGTCGCCTTACCGAAGGTGAACACAGCTTTCGCTGCAGTTTCTTCTTCAGCTGTTGCAGCCAGATAAGTAGGCAAAGTAATAGTCAGTTTACGTTGACCGATCTGCACAGAATTCTGTACGTTATGGAAGTTGCTTCCGAATTGATTGTCAAGCAGGAAGTTTGACAACAATGCCGGGTCGAGCACATCCACCCTGTAACCGTAATCACCGTTCTTCGGCATCGTTTCCGTTGCCTCAGCCTGACAATCAGCTGTTGCCAGCATTACCTTGAAGAGGTCGGCCGGATTTTCAAAACAAGCATAACTACTCAACAAACCTTCGTTGGCAGCCAGGAACTGACTGAGGATGTCTGCTTCGATAGCAACCTTGCGTTTTCCGTAACGATAAGAGATATCCGTCGGGAAAGTGAATACAACCGGAGCTGCATTTACGACCAATGTCTTCGCACCGGTTTCTCTTATTTCGATATTATCAGTTACCTTCTGAACGAATGCAACCGAATAAGTATATGTCTTAACAGCGGTTGTTCCTTCTTCTATATTATTAATAGTAACGGTGAAACTCTTCAGAGGCTTAACACCCGTCTTTGTTACCAGTTCAAAGAACTCTTCGTTTGCCGGGTCTTCCAATACAGCCTTCTTTACAGAGTCAAGTAAAGCGACTTTTGTATTGATATCCCTATAAGTCACATTTACTTCCGGCAAAGTGAGCGTACGTTTCGCTTTCACGATGCGGAGAGCCAGTTTCGCAATTACATCATTACCGTCTTTAGTCAGATGGATACTGCTTGGTGCTGTATAATTTAATGTATAGTATTCCGAGAACTGAGTATTTGAACTTGTCACCACTTCGTAACCATACAAGTCGGAAACCTGTGGATAGCTTTCGCCGGCAATACGCACCGGAACATCGCCTGTAGAAGTTTCGTTGTTGATCAGATAGGTCTTCACGCCCCAGTTATTCAGGTCGGGAACCGTTACACGGTCAGCACCCGGAGTCAGTCTGAAGTCACTCAGCAGAGCCAGTGCATACTCATCGGCCGTCTGTCCGAACGGACGTTCCCACAATGGCAGTTGCACATTGATCGGAAGCGGATATTCAGCCAGCGACTGGCCGTTATCGGTCAACCGTACGGAACGGAGATAAGTAGCTGTTGTATAACCGAACAATTCTATCGGGATGATAAGACCTCCATCTTCATTCGTTACTTCAATCTTCTGAATATTATCATTCGGATTGAATACTACCGTATAAGAGTAAAGATCTCTACCGATTGCCGGCACCAATGTTACGCTGGAAATATAAGCCCCCTTCATATCCGGGTTCTTCAAAAGCAGGTCAGCCATGATCGCTTTTTCGATCATTTCATTGGAAGCGCCTTCTTTCTTGAACTCATATTTGTAAAGTTTCACTTTTGCGATCGGACGCGGCGTGATATTTACTGTACCTTCAAACGTTGTCGGGCTATGCGGCTGTCCGTTCACTGTTACTTCAGACAACCGGGCATCCAGGTCTCCACTTAACGTTACCCGGTAAGTAGCCGTACCCATATTTTCCCTGATACGGGAGTTCGTGATCTGTACATTTTCTATGTACTCAATATTGTACGGATTTGCCATATAGATATATTCGCGAACCTTATCCGCAACCTGTTCCCGGGTCATATCCTTCACATACTGAACGGTATATTCACCGAATGTAAAATTGATCGCCGGACGGGGAACGATAGCAATGCTTTTAGAATAAGTGATCTCGATTGTCGTACCTTTATCAACGATATTGATCCGCTGATTAGTCGGAGTTTCTATTTCCTGCAAGGTTGCGCTCTTCGTGATGATGATCTTATAACCGAACGAATCGTCTGTTTCCGCTATCGCATTTTTATTGCTCAGGTCATTATTGATCAGGCGAACAACGAACGTTTCATTTCCTAAAACGCCGGCATTACGAACCAACAGATCGCTCTTGATACGGCGGATGACCGCATTCGGCAGCATATCTTTTTCGTAGTCGATCTGATAGTTACCCGGATAAATCAAAGAATGGGTGGTTGGCAATGTTGTTACGAATAACAGAGAGTTACTAAACGTACAAACATTTCCATTTACAACCAGATTAGCAGATGAGACATTCCCATTTGTTACAAAATTCAAATTTGTCTGAGCCAGATCACCCTGGACTGTCACTTTATAACCCAGATAGGTGTTATCTGCCATACCGGAAGATACCGTACCACCAGTTACCTCAACCAGAGGAACCAGGTTCTGGTCCACCATCTCCGGATTAATATCCTGAATCAGACGTTTCAGCATCGTAGCCGTAACAGTGTTATCTGCATAGTCGCCAATACGGATCGGGCTTGAAACAAAATCGGGTAACTTCACCTGTAACGTGTTTTTCCCAATCGCAATCGCGCTTACAATATCATAGCTCCATTCAGTAGTATTTAAAGAAACGCTTGCTCCACCTACGCCGGCAGAGACATTGCTGCCTGCACCATAATTCGGTAGAAGCACCACGCGATAACTATATACATTACCCGGAACTAACCGCCCCGTAGTTATTTCACTGGTGAAACCATTACCTGAATATATTTTTATCTCGGAAATAAAATCATCGGATGAAGTTATATTATTCCTGATCAGATTCTTTATCCGGTTCAAATTAAGATTGGATGCCGGATCCAGTTCGCCTAAGCCTCCAACCTTTTCCGCAAACACAGGGAATACCGTATTATCGATCGGCTTTTCCTTTACAATCAGTTGCTTGGTTGAAATATAAGAACCTGTCGCCTGCTTGGTACAATTGGTCAAACCGGGTTCATAAGCAAACTGATCTGTCGGAGGAAATGTAATAACCACATCATACTTTCCGGCTTCCAACATATTATTTCCGGTATATTGAGCGGAAACGCCGTCTTTAACCAGAAAAACCGAAGCATCATTAAATGAAACTCCGGGCATATCGAGCACCTGTATTTTAGAATGTAAATCACTAACAGATGTTCCATACACATAATTACCCCAGTTAGCCGGGAATTTCAAATCACCGACTGCCTGGCGGGCTTTGATCTCGATAGCATTTGATACAACTACCTGATCATGATCCAGTTCGCCGAACAGAGTTGCAGGATTTATATTCCCTGTACCGATCGTCCGTTCAAAATTTAACGTAATGGAACTGGTGGAAGTCACTTTAAAAGTGTAGTTATAACTTCCTGCCACCAAATCACCGGTCTGATCCCCACCGTTACCTCTGATAGTAACATCGGATATAATCGCTGCCTGATCACTCTGATCGACAACTCCCTGCAATAAACTTTGGATATGGGATTTTAACTGCTCCGCATTAGCGTCACTGGTTCCTTCATAATATGACAGGACATCTTTTACGGGGACATAAATGTCTGCTGCAGCCGCTTGTGTAATATACCCTCCCAATAGTAGCACGAATATAAGTAGTCGCCTACTCACATCGATCAAGTATACTTTTTTCATACGCTATTATTTTTATTAGTTTATACTTCAATCAATAGATAGTAAGTGCTTATAATCAAGTTATATAACATAATATAAACCCTGACAAAAGAAACTCCGCCAGGGTTTATATCCGCTTTCATTCTTCACAGAGCTAGGGCGGAAGAATTTATATTTCATTACTTTAGTATTAATACCCGCTTTTTCGTCCTCACGGATTAGTTGGTGTCAGGTAGAGGCATTGCAAGCAACGCCTCTACTGCCGCCGCGCGGTTATCTATTTTAAATTATTGATTATAAACTTCTTTATATCAATAGTTATTCATTGTCTTACTTAACGACAGCCTTCACTGTTGTTCCATCAACTACTACAACTACGATTCCTGCCGGAGCATTGAATGTAACATTGTCGGAATTGATTGTCGTGTTAGCAATTGTCTGACCCAATACGTTGCTGATGACAACATTCTTGTTAGCAGCATTCAGGATCGTTACCTTACCCTGGCCACCCAGAACTGTTACGTCAGTTGTATTGATAGATTCGTTGGATACCGGATCATGTTCGTCAGCTTCATCGAAGTAGATGTCACCTGTAGAGGTAGCAGTCTTAGATGTAGCGAAGTCATAATAATCTTCCGACGGAATCATTTCTTCACCTCCTACACATTCGTTGAATGCACGTACACGTGCCGTGTAAGCAGTTTGCGGGATCAGGTTATGAACAGCTATTGAAGTGGATGTTGCAGAAACCTTGAACGATTCTTCACCGTCGAAGTTGATATCATCCTGCCATTCGTAATATGCTGTAGGCAATGAACCTACTTCTGTTCTCCAGTCACCTGTATTGAACTCGCCACCGTTGATAGGCATACCCGGAACAGGTTTTCTAACCATCCATGTTGCAGGAGTATCGAACAGATAGATATCGATCTGATGTGCATCTGTCTGGAATCCTTCCATCAGGCGGATCGTATATTTAACCGGTTTCGTGATGTCTGTAGTCAGTTCCATGTTGTCCATCTGGTGGGCAATCGGAGCATAACCCCAGTTTCTGTCGATCGGCTGCGTATTACCCTGCAATTCGAAGTTGTCTACACTTACCTTAGTTACTTCTTTCTGCGGTTTACCTGCTGCATCTGTATATTCTTTAGTTACTTCCAACCAGTAGTTAACTTTGTTATCACGGTGGATAACATCACCTGTTGCGTTGAACAATTCAACCCAAATAGTCTTGCTTGCATCGTCAGCACGTACTTCAGACATAAATACATCTTCAGAAGTGAACTTCGGAGTGAAGCGACCTACAGCAACCTGATAGTACTGAGCACCCGGAGTGGCTGTCCACTTGATACGAGCATCGCTACCACCTACATCACCTGGTTCCATATCTTTAATATACGGCATTTCAAGACCGGCAGTGAATGCCAGCGGCAAATCCTTCTGTACATCACATACAGCCGACAGAGACAATGCGTTTTCTACATCGCAAAGATCTTCTACATTCGGAGTTGCACGAACATCGATCTTAGCAGCTACGTCGCCACGAAGAACATCGTTCACCAGGTCGTTTTCACCACCCTTGAATGTATAAGGATTTTCTTCTGCTGTTGCAGCCAGTTCCATAGATTTCTCACGGATGAACCGTTTCACTTCTTTTGCTTTGTTTGTTCCGAATGTGAACAAGTCAGAAGCACTCAACAAGTTGATTTCCTGTTCTATCTTAGATTCTTCACCACTTACAGTAGTACCGTAATGAGGCAGGTCACGACCCTGGATATAGAATACAGAATCTTTAGAAGCACCACCATTTACAACACCGAACTGGAAGGCATCAATCTTATTCTTACCGGCAGCGTCAGAACTGAACCATACTTCAGGAACTTTCACGTCACCCTTGATACCGGCAGTCAGCGTATCGTTTACATTGATTCCGTAAGGAGCCCAAACACCCAGATGTGCCCATCTTTCGTCGTTAACAGTCAGATTATGTTTGTAATCATCCAAGTCGAAGAAGTATACGCGGTTATACTTTTCTACGTCGGCACCATGCTGTTGCGGAGCCAGACGGATAGAGTCTTTCGCATAGTAACGAGCCCACATGCCCTTTTCAGAACCACTGGTAATCGTATCGATAGTCATTTCAATACCGTTACGATCTTTCGGATCGAACTTAGCAGAAACGAGAGCCAATACTTCACCGTATTTGTTCGGAGAAATCTGAACCATAGTACCTACTGTATCTACTCTACCATAAGCCTCACCGTTCATGTCGCCCAGAACTGTTACTTCATATTCGAATGCGCCTTTCTTGTTAGAGAATACCTCCATGTCAACCGGATCAACGATGTTCAAACCTGCGATGATGAACTGACCGTCGCGTACCGGATAGCAAGTATTTACATAACGGGTCTTGTAATCCTTACGGAACATTTCGTTATAGATGAAGTTAGGAGCAGGAACCCAGTTTTCACTTGAACTGCTGGAAGAATTCAAAGTTGGCAGACTACCGCCACCACAAGTGTTGCAAGAACCGAACTGCTGAGTCAGGAATGAATAGAAGCTGGTATAAGAACCGATCACTTTATCTGCATTCATTGTAGTTACCAAACCTCTGTCGGTAGTACCGAATGTATAGAATTCGTTCCATCCCTTATTGTTAGCTGTAGTTGCACCGAACTGAGCTACATGGTGGAAGATATTAGGAGTACCTTCGAAACAAGAGTTCCAGCTTTCAGCAACGATCGGAACCAGGTTCACGTCATTGTAAGGAACATACTTAACAGTCATGTCAAGACCTGTTTCTTCTACATACTGTACTGCATAGTCGTCATCCAGGTCAACCTTGTAAACCAGAGTATCGCCAACGCTCATACCGATAAACTTACCGAATACGGCACCGTTATATTCTTCGATCGGTTTTTCCTGAGAACCTTTCTTCACATATACTTTTGCAAAATCAAGGCTTTCTGCAGAGAACATGAATGCATTTGTATGATAAACTGCATCGTCAATGCCTTCAGTCTTAGAGAATTGTTCTTTGAAGATCTTGATAGAAGCAACTGTACCACCTTCTACATCAGGTTTCAAACCTGTAGCAAATACCTTCACAGTGTGAGGTCTTGACTCATATTTGTAACCATCCCACTCATCGTACGGAGCGAAGAAGAAGTCCTTACGGTCGATCTTTTCAAAATATTTCAATAATTCAGAGCTCATTACGCCCATAGCGTGGCTTAACAGAGACTGGTCGGTATCCTGGAACCATACGAATGTATTGTTACCGAAGATCTTGATCGGGCCTGAGTAAACTGCATCACCTACTTTGTTGATCAGATCCTGACCGCTGTAAGTATAAGTCGTACCAGACAGTACATCTTCATTTACATTATATCTTGCAACAGAAGCATCGTAAACCAGACGCGGAGCGATTGTATATGTTTCATTTACATATTTAGACTCGTCGTCACCGATGTTTACATCACCACGGTGATATTTGAAGATTGCATTGATACTGATGATATTCTTGTTGATATTACCGTCACAATCAATTACATCGACTTCTGCATAGTTACCAACTTCTTCAGGACCGTCTTCGATACAACAGTCAGGGCAACCATTAGCTTCCAACCATGTTTTCCAATCGGTATAGCTATATCCGTAAAGAGACATAGGCAAGAAACGTCCTTCGTAATAAGTTGAATCCTTCTTACCTTCTTCATTTATGAAGACGATCTTCCAACCCTTAAGATTCACGTCGTCATCATAACGGCCTGTTGAATGCTTCGGAGCTTTGGTACGATTTTCCAACGTCAATCCACCGAACAGATCTTCCGATAAAGTATAATTGTCTGTACGACCGATTACCGAATTGAAGTAAGGTAAGTTCTTGAAGCTAACCTTAGCAGTCTTAAAGTCCAGATATTCGTCGAAATGAAGATCGTTCAACTCGCTATATTCAGGAATAGAAGAACCCTGAAGTTCGTAACGAGCTGTATCTGAAGCTTCAGCTGTGATTGTAGACCAGATATAATTATCCTTGTCAAATGCTCTTACTTCTTGCGGAGCAAAGTAGTAAGTGAAACGAGCGCTTGATTTGCAATCGCGGTCTTCTGTAGCATCCGTCTGAACGAAGAATTCGCGAGGAATCAGATAAGTAACTTTCTTATCCTTACCAGGTGTACCTGTTCTACCGATCTTACCGTCAGCAACCATCTGATCCAAAGAAATCCAACCCTGAACTTTTGTCAAATCACCTTCCTGAGAAATTTCCATTTCATCAACAATAAATGGATATTCGGATCTCTGTCTGCTGCATAAAGACCATCACGATCAACACCACTGAAAGTAGCCGTATATTCATTGTTAGTCTTATTATTTTCATACAATGTGTTCCAGAACTCCACATTTGTAACCAACGTGTCAGCAGCACAAGCTGTATTACGTCCGGCACCCGCTTCAAACACTTTCGTATTTGCAGCACCAAAAGCAACATCAGGACGATTGAACGCCAAACGAGCATTTGTAAATACTGTCAACGGTTCTGTGTTCTTTGAGCCTGTAGAAGAAACTGCATCGTCAGCAACCGATTTAGCTCCTTTGAACATAACAAGAATGATCTTGTTATCCAGAGAACCTTGTTGCCAGGAATTAGCATTTGTATTATCAGCATCAGAAACATGTGCTTTAATATGATGTGTATGCGCTGTAGCTACTTCATGATTGCTTGCCGTGAAAATTGCACGGTCACTAACCATCTGACCAACATATTCACCAGACATATCATAAACATATACGTCATATGTCCAGTCGATCTTACGATTTACCAAATCAACATTACCAAAAGCACGAACGTCCATTTCAACGCTTTCAACGCCTGTCAAGCCTTTAGTGCTATACAGGAAGTCTACACGTGAACTGGCTGTCTGATTCTGATAAATACCCAAACCCGTATTGCCTTTATCATCTGTAAATTTCAGATATTCGGCAGTGTTCATTTCTTCGTGATTCTTAATATCCGAATAAGCCATTTCCAGATACTTTCCGGTAAAAGGCTTCAAATAGTTTGGAGTATCACTGTCATCCAGATTGAAGAAGGTCACGAAAGCACCGTTCATTAAACCTGCATTCATCTTTGTGAAATCGATCAACGACTCATAGTTACCATAAGAAGTTGAATTAGCTTCCCAATGATTGTGTACATTCACCTTGTCGAGTGGCTTGAAATTATACAAACCTTCACCAACCAGTGTCGATTCGTCATCCCACGCAGCTTCGGTGCTCACACCATCATACCATTTCGCTTTTATATTAGCATAGTCCGCATCTGCTGCATTCAGCATCGGAGACAAGCCATAAAAAGCCATAGCACATAAAAGAGCGGCCGACCCGCCTTTTACCAAAGTACTTTTTCTCATACGTAAAACATTTAATTAATAAAATTATGATCTATACTCAAATTGACTATTTTTCGTCCATTTAGCTCATTTCAACCGCCTAAACCCGTAGGACACAAGAAAAAGCATTTCAGGGGAACTGTTAAATGCCTGTATATAGGCATCTTTTTTACTCATCGATTACCGATTTGGCGAGTTTAAACGTTCCTTTTTTCTCGCCACGCGTTTAAGATTCTTTTACTTTTGTAACAGGAAGTGGGTATTTTGTCCTTGTTTTCGTATCGTACTGATAAGAAAGCAGATAGAAAAGTGAAAAAAGTTCTGAAAAGAATTGCAGGTTCAAAAGGAATGCGTATTTTTGCTGCAAGAAAAAAAGGAACGTTTTTTTTAGTCATTCGAAATTCGACCTCCGTCCTTGATTCATATTCCACACAAAGGATTCAGCCTATTTGTTAAAGCATCTTTTTTTACTCAACGGGAGTGTTCTGTAAGTACATAAAACTAACGTACCTGTACTTTAATATTAATAAATATATATCCAAAATTATCCATACCTCCAAGCAGTATAATAAAAAATTATTTGCATTTATATAAATGTAATATGCACACTATGACTACATCTCCCGATTATCATTTTGTCACCTCCCATCAAATAAATCAGTTCAACATGCTAACAGAGATACGGGTTGGTTCAAGATTTGTCAGTAACCAAAAGATCAAGGGAAAAGTAGGTTCAACGATTTCTATAATCGGAAAACAACTATTCCCGGAATCAAATACAAGAGTCTATAATACAAGTCTGTTTGTTATCCGATTCGCCCTCCTTATGAATTACAGACTATTACCTTCAGCTTTCAGATGTTCTGGATAGAATGTTTTTCAATATGTCCGGCTGAAGGGAGGAAACTGCTAAAAAATGTATACGAGAATTCAAGGTTAAATAGCTGCCGGCAAAATAGAAGACTTTTGTCTTCAAATATATACACATGTCATCCAAAAAGCTGTCTTGACAATTCGGAACATCTATGCTTTTGGGACGGATAACTTCCCGCCGGCCAACGGATAACTATTCGTTGGCGAACGGATACCTACTTATCGGAATCTACTTCCTGTGTAAGGCATCCTTCAGGCGGATCCGCTATTTTTCAATCAGTTATCTATCCTGAAATCTGAAAGGTGAAGTTTGAAAACTTTATTGGAGGGCAGTTTACAGAAAGATGGACTCGCTCAATGGAGGTTAAAAATAAATCTCTTTCCGTTCCGGCAATGCCGGCATCAGTTATCGTTACCTGTCATCCGGCAATGTGACTTTTTAAATTAGTTCTTTCATCTCTTATAAATAGACAAAGGAGGTACTGTTACATACCTCCTTACCTATTGTCTCTTAAGTGCTTACCCTGTAAAGTTACCCTGTACACCCTAGTCGGTTAGGGTGTACACCTCATCCCGCTACCCTGTACACCGTAGTTGGTTACCCTGTACACCGTATTCAATTCCTCCGTACAGGCCAGTAACACTAACTAACTACTAATAAACTAGTTGATAGTAGCTTTTAATATAATAGCCAGTAACCTATGAGAGAACATTCGATGACAATTTCACCACGCTGACACAACTGTTATGCACAACTGTTGGCAAACATACGAGCTATGAATGGTTCATTTATTATCAAATGTGAGCTATATTTTCTTACTAAAGAACCAGGAGAAAAGAACATAAAAAAAATTACCTGTTGTTTTATACAAATCACTTTCGTACTTTTGTAAGCTACTATAGAGATAAAAATGAAACAATATTTAGAATTGCTGAATCGCGTATTAGCCGAGGGAGTGAGGAAGGAAGACCGTACAGGTACCGGTACACAAAGTATTTTCGGCCATCAAATGCGATTCAATCTGGAAGAGGGATTTCCTCTGCTTACGACGAAGAAGCTGCATCTGAAGTCTATCATTTATGAATTACTCTGGTTCCTTCAAGGGGATACCAATGCAAAATATTTGCAGGAACATGGAGTGCGTATCTGGAATGAATGGGCAGACCCCGACGGGAACCTGGGACATATCTACGGTTTCCAGTGGCGCTCGTGGCCGGACTATAAAGGTGGTTCTATCGACCAGATCAGCGAAGCTGTCGAAACGATCAAACATAATCCGGATTCCCGACGGATCATTGTCAGTGCCTGGAATGTGGGTGACCTGGATAATATGAACCTCCCGCCTTGTCATGCGTTCTTCCAGTTTTATGTGGCGAACGGACGCCTGAGTTTACAGATGTATCAGCGCAGTGCGGATATATTTCTGGGCGTACCTTTCAATATTGCTTCTTACGCATTATTATTACAAATGATGGCACAAGCGACAGGACTTATAGCCGGAGATTTCGTTCATACGCTGGGGGATGCTCATATCTATAGCAATCACCTCGAACAGGTAAAGCTTCAGCTTACCCGCGAACCGCGTCCTCTTCCCCGGATGGAAATAAATCCGGACGTAAAAAACATCTTCGATTTCAAATACGAAGATTTCAACCTGACCGGTTATGACCCGCATCCCCATATCAAAGGAGAAGTGGCGGTATAGGGAATTGAAAATTTAGAATTGAAAATTAAAGAGAGAGTATACACATTACTAATAAATCGATAAGTTTATGAGTACTATTTCAATCATTGCCGCTATTGCAGAGAACAATGCGATTGGTAAAAACAACAAGTTGTTATGGCGTCTGCCTGCCGATATGCGACGTTTTAAAGATTTGACAACCGGCCACGCCGTAATCATGGGACGTAAAACGTTCGAATCTCTGCCCAAAGGACCGCTTCCCAATCGGAAGAATGTAGTCCTGACCACTTTGCCGGAAGCAGGTTTTGTAAACTGCTTCGCCTGCGAATCAATGGGTTCGGCACTGGATATCTGTGAAAAAGAAGATGAAATATTCATCCTCGGCGGTGCATTGGTGTATCGTCAGGCTTTACGCATCGCAGACAAAATGTACATCACCCGTGTACATGGTGAGTTTAAAGATGCCGATACTTTCTTCCCGGTCGTAAACTGGGATTTATGGGAAGAAATGGAACGCCAGGAATTCCCGGCTGATGCAAAACATGCTTATCCGTACACATTCCTGACTTACGTTCGCAAGAAATAAAAGAAAGTACAGATAGTTTCCTGTTCACGAGGGCCTCATAAATATTTTTGACGCCCTCGTGAATATTTATGAGGACGTCGAAAACAATAACCTTCCTATAGAAATCCTGAACCTTACACCTCCTCATTGCTTTTTACCACGCCAATTCACTATTACACCTTATTAACAAACAGTTTACATCTTTTTACCCTTTCTTTGTATCTATATAGCAAAGAACGTTGTTTAACATGTAAACCCATATAGATATGAAGATAAAAGCTATTATTGTTTCCGCCCTGATACTATGCTGTATTTCAGCGGTTATCATGTATACAAATGCGGCACAACCTAAAAATGAAAGCAAAATGATTACCGAGGCTATTCAAGGTAAAAATACACCGCAACTCATCAAAGCGCTGATCAGCCGGATGAAAGAACAACTGGATGTGAATGACGATGACTTCCCCGAACTTATCAAGGAAGTAGAAAACTATGCGGCCGAATGTAAAGAACCGGCTTCTACAGCCGTACTCCATTCGATGGTTGCCGAAATGTACAATCAGTATTATACGATGAACCGCTGGAAGATTAATCAGCGGACCGACCTGGCCGGATACGTTCCCGAAGATATCCGCGAATGGACTTCAAACCTTTTCACGAATAAGATAAAGGAAGAATTGACTGCATCCCTGCAACCGGCGAAGCTGTTGCAGGAAACACCGGTATCCGATTTCAAAGCCATACTGGAGACTGGAAAAGACACGCCAGCCCTACGCCCTACATTATATGACTTTCTGGCGTTCCGTGCTCTTGATATCGCTCCTTCCACAGAGATATATGAAGAACTTATTGCCTATCTGAACACGCAACCGGACAAAAAAGCAGCCATGCTTGCCAACCTGGACTATCTGAGATTCAAATATACCACCCGCTATTCCGAACAGGCAAGAGAAAATTATACATCCGCATTGGATAGCCTGTTAGCTATCTACGGTAATAAAGACTATTCTGTGGAAATTATTGCCGCTAAACTGAATAACGGATTTTACGGATATGGAACAGAAGCCAATATGGATTCTCTGAAAGCTGCCGAGTACGAACTTTGCAAAGAAACAATTGCCCGCTTTCCGAACTATGAACGGATCGGCCTGATAAAAAACAGGCTGGCCAATATGCAAAACCCGTTCCTGCAAGTCAACACAGACAATACTGTATATCCGGGGAAAAAACTGACTCTAAAACTCACATATCAAAATATCCGGCAGATTACCGCCCGCATATACAAGAGTTTGAAAACTCCGCAACAGACGCTTAATTATAATGCCCAGGATACTGCAAACAATTTGGGAACCCTGGTCAAAGAAGTTACTTTTTCATTAAAAGTACCGAATACCTATACCGAGCTGGATACGAGCCTCGTCATCCCAGACAGGATTGTATGAATGTGTTATTACTGCTCCCGGAACGGCGCTGAAAACGAACAATCTATTCGAGGTAAGCCGCCTGGCTGCCGTTTCGCGCAGTATGCAAAATGGAAATACGGAAGTATTAGTGACCGATTATTTAAGTGGCAAACCAATCACTGATGCTTCAGTAACTTATTATTCGGGAAAACGCCGTGAGATGCAACCACAGGGAACCGTAAAAACAGATAAAGACGGCATCGCTGTCTTTCCACATAAACGCGATATGATGGCCTATCAGGTGGCTCGTCCGGGAGATTCACAAACAATGCTGACAGCCGTTTATCCGAACGGCCGACGGGAAATCAGCCAGACAAAAAGTCCGGAACTGGCCCTGTTTACAGACCGCGGACTTTACCGTCCGGGACAAAGTCTGTATTTCAAAGGAATCGCTTATACAAATACAACCGACAAGCCTCATGCCATCGAAGGCGAAACGTTCAAAGTAACTCTCAGGGATGCCAACTGGAAAGAAGTGGCCACCAAAGAGTTCAAGACGAATAAATTCGGTTCTTTCAACGGAGAATTCACTTTGCCTCAGCAAACCCTTGGAGGAATGTTCACGCTGTCTACCGAATATCAGAGTGTGAATTTCCGTGTAGAGGAATACAAACGTCCCACTTTCTTCATTGATTTACTTCCCGTAAAAGGTGAAATTACGTTCGGCGACCTGGTGACAATCCAGGGAAAGGCACAGACTTTTTCCGGTATCTCCCTGCAAAGCGGAGAGATTACTTACCGTATCAACAAACGTCCCTTCTGGTTACGTAGCTACATCAGTAGTTTTTCTAACGAACAAGTAGCAGAAGGACAGGTTACTGTGAACAGCGACGGGACATTCTCTTTCAGTTTCCGTCCGGAAAAATCAAGTAGCAATCTCCCTGCCTATCAAAGTTATCTGGTCACAGCCACATTAACCGACAGCAATGGTGAAACCCAGGAAGCGACTTCCGTATTCTCTGTCGGGACATCTAGTATTGTCCTGAATACCGACCTTTCCGGACAACTCGACAAAGATTCTGTAAAGGCTTCCGTATCGGCACAAACACTGAACGGTGAAAAAATAACAGTGAATGGAACTTATACGATAAACAGATTGGGCGACACCGAAAAGCCAACCAAATACGGATTCATTTAATTCGAAGTAAAAG
>OGJU01000862.1_pt1 | contig 25239 bp, 25 predicted proteins | sample 1572251 | NCBI WGS metagenome assembly OGJU01 (sample SAMEA2582144, study PRJEB24529) | metagenome | biome: Human gut stool | place: China | collected 2011
TTAACGATGCAGTAGCATTCGCTAAACTTGTTGAAGTAGCTAAAAACGCTTAATAACAACACAAGATATATAAAGGACTCTCTTTGGAGGGTCCTTTTTTGTATGATGAAAGTATGATATAGTGTATCTATATGTGCTAGTTCCCTTAAATTCCTAGTGCCATCTAGAAATCTAGTTAAGGGAGACTTACTATAATTATGTTGTATTGTGTTAAAAGGAGAGAGACATGGAACACATAGAACACATGGAATATATGCAATACATAGAATACCTACCTTACCTATTGATACCATTAGGGCTTTTTCTTTTGTACATTGGCATTAAATACACACTTCGCTTTGCTAAATCTAAGATGTTGTTTGAAATGCCCTATGTGAATAAAGAGGGCAACTTTCAGCTAGATGAAAGTGGGACATATGGTATTTGGCTTAGTGGCAAAATGTTTACTAAAGCACCTATTGGGGAATTTGGTTTTGCTATCGTTAATGAACAGACAGGAACGCGTATTTCTATAATGCCATCCATCATGAGAGCTAGGGTAAATGGCTTTACAAACTCTAGAATAGAATTATACACCTTTAGTGCTAATGCTGGCAGCTATACCTTATCACTTACGAACGATCCATCTCTATTAGATACAGTTTCAGGTGCTCTAGGTAAAGTGGTGAGCAAAAAGGCCGTTGATTATACACAGTTCTCCATACAAATCTATAAGAATAAACCCACTATACTATTATTCCTATGCACGTGGTTAATTATGCTAGGATTCTTTAGCTTTGTAGGAGGGGTTATATTAGCAGTACTTACTGGTACAAAAATATAAATCATTATTTTATTGTAGAAGCTGAATAAGCTTAATAATTATTGTATAATAGGCCTCGTATATATTTTAATTTGTAAGAAGAAAGTAGAAGGTAGAACTATGGAATCAAGATTTGAAGGATCTGTAATTGAGTATATCGGTTATAGCATTTTGGCATCTTTAGTAACTATATTTACGTTTGGATTAGCATTCCCTTGGGTGGAAGTGATGTTCCAAAGTTGGGTTTGCCGCAATACCATTATCGATGGCAGACGCCTACGTTTTGATGGAACAGGTTCACAACTATTCGGCAATTATATTAAATGGTTACTGTTAACATTCATTACTTTTGGCATCTATGGCTTCTGGTTATTTAATAAAATGACACATTGGCGCGTTAAACATACACACTTTACTGATTAATAATAACAAATACAATCAGTGCTTAATAAAATCTCTGTTACAAGATATTGAACTGCCCCAAAAAATTGGACGCAATTTTTGAGGGGCAGTTTTTATATAAAACATTCAAAAGAAGTAAAAGAAAAGGATATTTAATTGGTTATAGCGAAATACTCAGTATAGATGTTTTGTGATTATATTTTATGTAGAGGTGGCAATAGTATGAACGTATTAAAGAAAGCAGTTATCTTGGCTGCAGCAGGGGTTATGTTAGCCGTACCAGGCTATGCAAAGGTTGTAACCGGTAGCCAATCAGATGCCAATTTAGATTTAAAATATCCTTTGGTATATACGGATTCTGCTTATACTCAACAAGCGATTAATACAGATATCGCAAACTATGTGCTCCAAGCAAAGGATATGTATTATAACCAACATGTGTACCAAGTTTCTCAAAACTATAATGTTACCTATGAGGATAATCAGGTAGTATCAATTCTTTTGACCACTCGTTATTACTATGCTGGTGCTGTTCATGGTATGTATAATACGAAAGGTCTTGTATATAACAAAGTGACTGGAGAACGGATTCCTCTATACAACTATATAAAAATTGCTAATGCAGAACAGTTGGACAGAGGCTTACGGTCTTATGTATTAGATTATTACACAGGTTCCCATACAAAGAGTCGTATTCCACAAGGATGGAGTGTAAAATATGTAACCGATAACTATTGCTTACGCGGTAAGGGTAACATTGATCTAGTTTACCAACCATATGAATTGGGACCTTATTCTAACGGAACTACCTATATCGGTTTCACACCGAAATCCATTGAATACTTTAATCGCATGAATTCGTAATAAAGGTGGCGTTATATTGTATGTTTTCGGACTGATGATTCCCCTAGGACTGTTGTTACTCGTACTGAGCATTAAGCATATTGTGAAAGTGTATATGATAACGGCCATACATGATATGCCTTATAGAACGGACAAAGGGATATTTACAATACAAACAGCTAGTCGCTATGATATATGGCTTAATGGTAATCGGTTTAAAAAAGCTCCGTTAGGGCTGTTTGGACTACAGCTTATTAACTGTGAAACGGAAAAGGAAGTCCCATTAAGAGCTAACTTGATACCCGTTAGTGTGACTAAAGTAATCGACGTACGACTCGAGCTCTATACATTTTATGCTAAGCCGGGGACATATCAGATCGTATTTAACGATAACCCTAGTCCAATGTCTAAGATTTTTGGTACCATTAGTCGATTTTTGACTGGTGGTAAGGATGATTATAGCTCTTATTCCATCAGAATCTATCTACATCAATCTATGATCTATTCGTTCCTTAGTATATGGGGATTTATATTTGGCGTTATGGCCGTGATGTGGGGGATAGCGGGACTAGTTATACATTAAAATGCGCCTAACGTGTAAGCACTGCGAATGCTTTTATACGTTAGGCGTTTTATCTAAATTAAAACATAAAGCCTATAGCACGAAAATCGTACTATAGGCTTCTGTCATGTCTAATATCTTATCTTCTATATCCGCCGCATCCTCTAGTATTAGAATTTGGACCGCAATAGTTTTGGTTGTTATTGTTACATGGTGCATAGTTAGCATTGTTATTGCAGTTGTATTGTGTGTTAGTATTGCAATTGTACTGAGAATTATTGCATACATAATCATAAGCAAATCCTGTGGACACTACAGCAGTCACGGCTAAAGCAGTCATGATGAGTATACGTTTAGTAAATTTCATAGTAATCACCTCCTAGTTTCTATACTTACATTATACTACTATAAGTCAAATGAAATATGATATTCTATACATATATACTATTTGAGAGAGTTTATGTGAAAGGAAGCATTATTATGATGAAACGTGTATTGATGGCTACGCTCTGTTTAAGTTGTGTTGCCTTTAGTAGTAACGCAATTGATATTAATATACCTGGTGCAGATCCGACTGTATCAAAGGATGCGTATCAGAATTATCGCAAGACTGATGCGGATGCGCAACAGATGGAACGGGATGTTGAAAAGGATATAAAAACATATATGCCCAAACAAGTGGTAGGTAATGGCGAATTTGATCTAAATGATATCATTTATTCAAATCGTGAGTTGAACCATGCATTAGATTTTTCTTCATCAATATTTATTTTGAAAGAGGATGGGGCCAATGTAAAATTCACCATGCCTTACTCGAGTCGATATGGGAATACTGAGAAGATTGCAGATGGTACACCTGCTTTCAGAAATGCAATGATTATGAGCTCCGACGGTATGATGGCTTATGAATTACGTCATCAACCAGCAGGCAATAATTGGGAGGATAGTAAGATTCCTTATAGCAAATTGACTGTGGATGATATGAAAGCTATCGCAGAGAAAACAGCTGGTGTATTTCGTGGTGATGACCATTCATTATATGCTGGTAAATTTACGTATCCTACGGTTGAAAAAGCGACATGGGATGTCACGTATGCTAAGGATGCACCAATGGTGGGGAGCCTTAATTTTACGATGAAGAATACACCGACGATTTCGTATCATGTGGGTTATAATTTTATGCCTAGAAAACAGTTTAGTGTGTTAAAAGCTCAAGGTGTCGATAAGACTAAAGACATGATAATGTCTCCGTTGGTAAACTATGTATTACCATCCATTGAACCAGCGAAGGATATACTTTCAAAAAGCAAAGCTTTGAAAATTAATGATTTTACATTCTTAACGCTAAAAACAAGTAAAATGATGCGGGAGGATAAAAATAATTCGTATATGTATGTATATGATAGCGATCAGTATAGAGAAGGTATCATGGTGATGCCGGTTGAGGCTGAAGATATACAACATCCAGAGAAGATTTTCCCTAAAGCCGTACGCAGCATTATTTTAACTGACAAGTATTCGATGCACCAACCAATCCAATTTGCTACCGTATGGAATGATGCTATGCCATCTGTATATATACAAATTAAGCGTTCTAAAACAACGATATATATGTTAATATCCCATGATAAACAATACGTATACAATCACTTTATTATGACCTATAATACTAGCTCTTTGATCGAAAAAGATTTGCGAGATATTGTGCAATATGTAGACACTAATAACAATAAGGACTACTATAACACATTCCAAAGTGGACTTGGGGCTAAGATGCCAAAAGACATGGCGACGGTTGATATTAAGAATGCGAAATAATAGATAAGGTAAGGAGGCTAAAAATACCTTGTGAAGTAACTCTCACCATTGGTTAGATTTTTTCATGTAACTATAGGCTCTCTATTGCGAGGTATATACCTTGTGATAGAGGGCTTTTTGTGTGTGATAAAAGTTAAAAAAGAGCTCTATTTTTCTAGAAAATATCTTTATTTCTTATGCTAAAAGGCGTATACTATAGATAATAATATAGAACATATATTTGTGTTTAAAGAGAGGAGGAAGATGTATGAGTGATGATGTAAAGATACTTGAAGGTAGTCAAATTCGTTCTGTGTGGGATAATGAAAGGGAAGAGTGGTATTTTAGTGTAGTCGATGTTATAGGTTCTTTGACTGAAAGCAATAATCCACGTGATTATTGGTATCGTGTGAAAAAACGTATGTCAGATGAGGAACGAAGTGAACTGTCGACAATTTGTCGACAGTTAAAATTGAAAGCTCCCGATGGGAAAATGCGATTAACAGACGTAGCCGGTATGCAAGGTATTTTCCGTATCATACAATCTGTTCCATCGCCTAAGGCAGAACCTTTTAAAATGTGGTTAGCAGAGGTTGGTAAAGAACGTATTGATGAAATCATTGATCCGGAACTCACGATTGATAGGGCTTTAGAATCTTATGCTCGTAAGGGATATAGCCGAGAATGGATTAATCAACGATTACAGGCCATTCTGGTTCGTAAAGAATTAACCGATACTTGGCAAGATCATGGTGTTAAAGCTGGTAATGAATATGCTATCCTAACGAATGAAATCTCTAAAGCTTGGTCTGGAATGACGACTAGAGAATATAAAGACTTTAAAGGGCTAAAAAAAGAGAATCTACGAGATAATATGTCTACTACAGAACTTATCTTAAATATGTTAGCCGAAACGGCTACAAAGGATATTGCGGAGGCAACTAATCCTCAAGGATTAGACGAGAATAAACAAGTTGCTCAAGATGGTGGTTCTATTGCAAGTGATGCACGTAAATCTCGATTGAAGCTAGAACTGGTAAGCCTGTTATTACATCTAAAAATGCTATTGATTTAGGACGATTAATTAGTGATGTGGTGAAACATGATAGATGAACGACTTGAACGAATGAAACGAAAACATAATTGTAGAGTGCATTTTGATGCAGATTCTTTTCAGATATCTGATTGTACTGTAGCACCAGTACACGACATACCTGATGTAATACATGAAAATCAGGAGTTTGATTTTTATGTTGAGTCTACCTATGATGTATATTTGCTTCGCATCATACATAGTCATGATTGTGTTGTAAGTATTTATCCTGCAAAAGCTGAGGGAATCATATATATCGTAACTTCTATACCTGTGTCTAAAGATAATATCAAAGAGACTATTCAAAAGATTTTACATGCGTTGGAGAAATATGGTTTTCCGAAATTGAAGAATCCGAAAAGTAGTATTACATTTAATATATAGTGATGGAGTGGAGTGTTAAGAAATTTAATATTAGAATCAAATTAAAAATGAGCCAGTATTACTCTGATTGAAGTGTGATACTGGCTCATTTTTCGATATATTAAATTTTATGAGGATTTATCTCTGTTATATCAATATCAGAGATAGGTATATCTGCTACTAATTGATCTGATTTAGATAATGTTAATTGCTCGTAGGTATAACTTAATTGATGGTTGTATATTAATTTAAAATAATCCGACAATCCTTTATTTGTACAGTAGATATAACAACCTTTTTGACCTCGTGTCATTAATGTACGATATGTATTTTTCACAATTTCATTGGCAATACGATGTGCTTCAGTGGGATTTTCTTTTAAATGTTTCTTGATACCTTTTATAGATTGATCTGTTTTTGCACGTTTGGTAATGTCTACGACAAGTTTACCATCTTCATAACGTAAATCATCACCTATGATTACACCGACATATTCAAATTCGAGACCTTGAGTAGTATGAATACATCCTGCTTCATTAATAGAATCAGGGTCAATAGCATATGTATCGGAGTTACCTAGGTTCCAACTAATACCGAAATTATACTCTGGTATTTGAATATCTTTAATTAACGATGTAGTTCTACCTTCCTTTGGCCAATCCTAACAATAACCAGCTAAGATGCGAGATTTGTTAGTTATATTATTTTTATCTTTTATAGCATTATACATATCATGAGGATTATCAAAAATTTTGAAGTCATAATCACCTTCAAATCCATCATAGTTTGCAGTTTCTGCTATTTGTAGAGCATTATCAAGCCAAGCTAAATACCCATCTGAACCATTACAACGAAATTGAGATTCTAATGCCCCTTCATAGATTAAAGCGTTTTGTTTTTTACCAAAGTATCGTATTTTATCGATTGTACCGGCATCACTAAAGGTAACACGTTGATTTCTGTCGATAAAAAATACGCTAAAAACAGAGGCATTGATAATTTCTTTGATTTGATCTTCACCTTGGTTTTGGAACATCCCCGATTTTTCACGCAACCTATGTGCTTCATCTACTATTGCGATTTGAAGCTCATTCTTTTTACGTGTATGAAAGGTTCCACTACTTTGGAATAAGGCCTTTATTTCAGATTTTGTATATCCTTGTTGTAACATGGCACTATATACATTTCGTGGCGCTGCATTTGCCGTAATATATTGAGCCATATAGCCTTTATGGATACATTCAGCTAACAAGTTAATGGCAACTACACTTTTACCAGTGCCAGGACCGCCACGTACTATATATACAGTTTTCTGATTATTCTTAATGGCCTCCAAAGCTGCTTTTTTAATTTGTTCAAACTCTACCTTTTGGTCATCGATTAGAACAAATTCTTTATTGCCTTTTAACATATTTAAAATAGAATCTTGAAGGGATTTTGACGGTCTTAACTTACCATGTTCAATAGATTCCATAATGTTAGTAGTGTCTGGCTTTGGAATATAGGTTTTGATAAAGTTACGTAAGCTGTCCATTTGTCCCAATGTGAACATAGGAGAGATATCTAAAATATTGCTATAGATTGGATCACGGAGTTCAGGTGAGATACTTTCATCAAAGTTATGTAAAAAAGCACATGGATGTAGTTCAATAGGTCGAGTTTGTACATCTTCATTGAAATTTTCAATAAGGCTACAGTATGACCAAGCCTGATATGATGGGTGGGTTACTTCATGGATTCCACCACCAAGATAGGTAGATACAATATTATCTTTATCTGTTACTTTGAAAGCTTCGCCCCATTGTTTAAGCTCAACAATGACTACATGCTCTTTATCTTGTTGATCTAGTCCAGTAATAATAAAGTCAACCCGTTTTTGTGTATTTGGAACAATATATTCGATGGCAACACCAGCTAAGTCAGGTATAGCAAAGTCACGCATAACATTAGCCATATAAGATAATGAAGCTTGCCATGAATGAATTTCAGATTCGCCAACACGGCGATATTTTTCTGTTAATGTTTGATGTAACTTTTTTACCAAGACACCTTGTTCAAAGTCTTGGATAAAGGATTGTTTGTTGGATGAGTAAATAATCATGGTATTGATAGTAAACTTCTTACTTTATTATTTTAATGATACTGAAATTAAAGGTTTAGTTTCTAAAGCTGTTTTAAAATGTTGTAGAGCTTCATTTGTTGTTTCCTTATTAAGAATATTTTTGGCAAGATAATATCCTACTGATGTCAATAAATATCCTGGTAATTCTAAATGTATGTTTTCATCATTCGTAGAATTAATAGATAATACTAAATCATTATTTTGTATTAATATCGATGGAGTAGGAGATACGGTAGCCGTAAGTTGAAGTCCTATTGTAGGCGAGATGAATCCATATTCACTAAACTTTAATATAAGGTTTAAATCTAAATTTATTTTTTCTCTATATTTTCCAAAAGTAGGGATAAATACTTTATTATCAATATAAATGGCTTTATCCAATAGAGTATTTAGGTCGTGAGAATCTTGAGGAGAAAGATAGCGAATCTTTTCTAATGTTAGATAAGAGCAACTGTTAGGTTCATTTATTTGGCCCGCAAATATGCGTGCCCAAATATCCTGAATAATTGGATTGCTTATATTACCGGAATATTCATAAAATTTTGAGTACCAATCAAAATCAAATGATTCTTGTACAGAGGGATTATTTTTAAGTAAATATTTATCGGCTTTTTCAGCAATACTAAGAAAGTTCTTGGTTTTATAGTATTCTGTAGCAGTCATATAGCCTTTATTTAAGAGTTCTTCTGCCATCTTATCCATTCGCTGTGCTTTTAGATGTTCAAATTCATTTATTTTGTTATTTCGAGGAGTGTAATATGCTAATAGAATGGCGTTAGTAATAGTTGGAATTAGATTGATAAATGGACTATTCAATATAGTAGTCATTAATTGCTCCATTTTCTTTCTCCTTATGATTAAATAATAGAAAATAATTTGTATATAGGGTATCCTAAATATACTAAACTGAGAAGATTAATAAGTTATAAGTATCGTAATCTAATAATAACATATCTTTTAATAGGTGACTGTAGTTTGAGGTAGTGTCAATAATTTTGTGGAAACGTCTTTTTATTCTCAATTACCAAACATATTTTGTAACTGGCTAAATGCTGAACCAAATCCACGATGTATTTTACCAAAAAATTTAGCATTATACTCACTAGCAAATGTGCATATAAACGTATCTAATGATTCAATTGATGGAAACTGTTCTTTATGGCTTATTCGTCTTTTTAAGTGTTTATTCCATCCTTCAATTAGATTATTAGAATAGATTGATGATCTAATGGATTCAAGAAAGTTTAAAAAAGTGAATAAATCAGTAATATTGGATAATGTATTCGTAATCTTAGGGTATTTAGACGACCATGTTTCTAAAAAGTTATACAAAGCTGCTTCAGCTAATTGTGTTGTATTGGCAGTATAAACCAACTTTAATTGTACCAATACTGGAGTTATATCATGTTTTCTAGTTAGCATACGTACCATACGAGTTATATGTACCCAACAACGTTGGAAACGTGCTCTTGGATATATTTCCAGACAAGCTTGCTGCAATCCTTGAAAACCATCACCGACAAAAAGAAGAATGTCCTCTAGACCTCTTTGTTTTGCATGATCTAATAGCTCTTTGTAGGCTAATGTGCTTTCATTAGGATATATGCCATAGTTAATGACATATTTCTCTCCTGTTGGTGTAGTTCCAATTAAAACATGAAGAGTCTCTTTTTGAGCTGTTCCACGTTTAACAGTGATAAAAGTAGCATCTAGATAGACTATAGCAAACTGTGAAGAGAATGGTCGATTATGAAAAGCATCCACTTCTTCTGCAACAACTTGAGTAATATTAGAAATAGTTTATGGCGAATAATAGCAACCATACATTTTTTCAATACTATCAGCTGTTTCACGTGTGGTAATACCTTTTTGATATAACTGTATAATCATTTCTTCGAGATTACCAAAATTCTGATTATACGGTGTAAGTAATTAGTTTTGAAATTAGCCCAATCGATTGCGAGGTATTTTGATGGTAATATTACCAAAAATAGTATGTAAAGAACGCTCGTGATAGCCATTCCGAGAATTACCCGTATTATAGGTACTGACATCGTATTTATCATAAGATAAAAACTCAGGTAATTCAGCTAATAATAGCGTATTTAACATCGTTTCGAGTTCATTACGAAATAAATCCATAAAAACTGAATGATTATCTGGAGTATCAACTGAGATTATGTTACCATTAAACATAGAGAATCAACCTTCTTTCTGCGATTTTTGTATGGTAACTTAATCATAAAGAAGATTGGTTCTCTTTTCAATTGTTTGAGAACAGTTTACACAAAAAATATTATACTGCCTAGTTTGATATGCATAACACTACATGTTATAATAGAAAGAATATATCATATATTGTTTATCTAGCCTAACTACAAGACTTTAAAATTCTAAATGTTAGGCCTATTTAGGTATATGTGATTGATAATTGCTTGTTGATAAGAACTAGTTATCATAAGATTAGATATTCTAAGAATATATTTAAGATAGGATAGGTATGGGACAAATAAAAATAGATAAAAAATATTTTAAAAATATATATCCGCCACAACTTACTAACTTTACAAATTGTGTAAAAGAAGATAATGGATATTATATAGTTCCTTTTGTTGATAAGCAGCTTGAACTAGTTAGAGATCAAACTAAAAAAAGATATGTTGCTATTAGCATGTTTTGTGGTGCTGGTGGTTTGGATATTGGTGCTTATTTATCGGGAATCGATATTTTATTTGCAACTGATATTAATGAAGATTGTATCAAAACGTTAGATTTAAATAAAAATATTTTTGGCAAATCTATACATCAATGTGCTGATATACAGAATTTGGATTATAAATTAATAGAAAATCTTTTGAAAAAAGAATCTTACGATAAATTTTTTATTATTGGCGGTCCACCTTGTCAACCTTTTTCAAAGGCCGGGTATTGGGTTAAAAATGAGAATAGAGACTCTTTTTCCGATTCAAGAAATATGATTCCAAGTTATTTTGATGTGATTTCTATTTTAAAACCAGATGGAATAGTATTAGAAAATGTCGAGAGTATTTTACATCCATCTAATAAGGAAGCTGTGGATTATATTGAGTCACAATTTAAAATCCTTGGATATTCATTTAATGTTTTGAAGCTAAATGCTGCTGAATACGGAGTTCCTCAAAAACGAAAGCGAGTATTTTTTATTGCTACAAAACAAACTATAGATTTAAGTTTATTACCAACACATTCTGATAAAAATAATGACGGATTATTGCCATTTGAACCTGTGATAAATTGGATAGGATTAGTAAAAGACAAGGAGATTTTACCAATAGTTGGAAAGTGGGAAAATGAATTAAAGGAAATACCACCCGGAAAGAATTATATTGCTTTATCTGAAAAAGATGGACATCCTAATCCAAGATTTAAAGCGGGAAAAAGATATTGGAGTTCCTTATTAAAGTTAAATCCTTTATTACCTTCATGGACGATTATTGCAAGTCCTGGTCATTGGGAAGGTCCATTTCATTGGGAAAATAGAAAACTTACTAATAAAGAAGCTGCATTAATACAGACGTTTCCAAGGGATTATAATTTTTATGGATCAATGGTTTCTGTCAGAAGACAGATTGGTAATGCTGTACCTCCATTATTGTCAAAAATTATATTTAGGGAGTTAATAAGATGTCTGGACGACTGAAAGTTGTAAGTTTATACTCTGGTGCAGGTGGATTAGACATAGGGTTTAAAAAAGCTGGTTATAAAACAATTTTATGTGTAGAATCGTGGGAACGGGCTACAGAGACATTAAGTCTTAATAAAATTACAGATAATATTTTAAATATTGATATTCGTAATGTTAATTTTATAAAAAAGGGTGAAGAGCTTGGTCCTATTGATGTGGTTATAGGAGGGCCTCCATGTCCACCTTATAGCCAAACTAGACATTATTTGATTAATAAAAAAAGTGGATTTGATGATGAAGTATCTGGTTTTGCTGTCAAAGAATATTTTAGAGCCATAAAAGAGATTAGACCCAAAGCATTTTTGTTTGAAAATGTTGATGGGTTTTCTTACAAAACACATAGGGAACCTTTAGAATATGTTCTAAAAGAATCGGAGCAATTAGGGTATAATGTTTCCTATAAGGTTGTTAATGCAGCTGATTTCGGTGTGCCTCAAACAAGAAAACGTTTTATTTTGGTTGGTATGCAGAAGGATATTGGCACCTTTGAATTTCCGTTAGAAACACATTCAAATGATAATAAGTTAGGAACATTGCCTTGGGTTACTTGTAAAGAGTGTATTTCTGAATTTGATAATATAACTGAAGAAGAAAAAGAACAACGACCTGGTGCTAAATATCATTATTTATTAAAAGATATACCCCCAGGTGATAACTATCTTTTTTATACTGAGAAGAGAGGATGTAAAAATCCTATTTTTAAATGGAAATCAAGATACTGGACTTTTTTACTGAAGCTTTCTCCTGATAGGCCTTCTTGGACCATTCAGGCTAGTTTCTCTAATAATCAGGGTCCTTTTCATTGGCAAAATAGATTCCTTAGGATTGAGGAAATTAAAAGACTACAAACATTTCCTGATGAGTATATTTTAGCTGGAGATTTTAAAGAACAATGGCGTCAAATTGGTAATGCTGTACCTCCCCAGTTGGCATATATTTTGGCTGAGAAGTTAAGAAAATATTTAACTTAGTATATTAATAGGATAAATTATGCGTAAACAGTTAGATGAAAATGGTAATATTATTGAGTGTGATTCTGTTCTTTTATCTAAACATGATATTGAACAAATGTCTAAAGAGTTATTTTCACAGTTTAATTGGTCTGTTGAGAATTATGAGGATACCTCAAATGGTATATCTGTAATAATAAAAAATATGATTACTGATGAGCAGATAGATTTTTATTATTATCCGGCAACAATCAGAGATGAAGCTAGAAATGAATACGAAAAAAAGATACAGTTAGGAAGTAAAAACCCTCTATTACATAATAAAAGCAAAACTATTGTCTTAGGATTATATATATCTCGTTATCCTGCTAATTTAGATGATATTATTTTTGTTGGGTATCCTATACGAGATGATATTAGATATGATACAAATCCGAGTATTAGAAAAACTATGGTGAATGGGATTTTACAAAAGGCCAAACTATATGGCTTATATAATGATCCTAATAGTAAATATGTTGCATTTACATGTCAATTCTTTTATTATTATTTAAAAAATAAAGATATACTACATGGTTATAAAGAGTGTGATGTAGCAAGTAATATTGAGCCTAGACCATTATTAAATAGCTTATCACATCAACGAATATTTTTTGGCGCTCCGGGTACAGGTAAAAGTTATAAGTTAAATCAAGAAGCAAAACAATATTTTGAAGATAATTTTAAACGTGTAACGTTTCATCCGAATTATATGTATGGTAATTTTATTGGACAATACAAACCATATCCTGCTGAAGATAATCATGAAAAGATTACATATAAATTTGTTCCAGGGATATTGATTAATCAACTAGTAGAGGCACTAAAGAATCCAGATAAAAACTATTTAGTTATTATTGAGGAAATCAATCGTGCTAATGTCGCATCTGTATTTGGAGATTTATTTCAGTTATTAGATCGCAATAGTAATGGTGAAAGTGAATATAGTATTTCTATTACAAAAGAGTTGCAAGATTACTTTAAAAATGAAGCTTTTGTAGATGAATCATTAAGTGAGAGAATTCAAGATAAATTAGGAGATGATTTCTCTACTCTTTATTTACCTAACAATTTATATATATGGGCCACAATGAATAGTGCCGATCAAGGTGTCATGCCTATGGATACCGCATTTAAGAGACGATGGGAATTTACATATTTGGGTGTAAATGATGCTGTTGATAATAATTCTGATGAATTTGAATCATATATATTTAAAGTTGGGGATGAACAATATAAATGGAATGATTATCGTGAACAGATTAATGATAGACTTTCCAAGTTAAACATTCCAGAAGATAAACTACTAGGCCCATATTTTCTTTCGAAAAATGTCTTGACTAATGAAGATAAATCATATGTCTCGGAAGTATTAAAAGATAAAGTGCTTATGTATCTATATGAGGATGCAGCACGAGCTTTTAGAGGTAAATTATTTAAAGAGGGAATCTATGGAACCTATTCGCAATTGTGTAAGGCTTTTGGTGATAACCCTCTCACTATATTTAAAGAAGAAATAGATATTAATACTATTAATACGAATAATACTCAGGATTCGACCAATGGAAATTAAATTAGTCCAAGAATGGAAGGCTTATACGCGTGATGAATTTGCAGGTTTATTAAATTTAGAGGGTAGAAAATTAAGTGATGCAGCACGTGAACTTAGAAAGTTAAATATATTAAAATGTACTTCGATATCAAAGGTTAAAGATTTATCAATTCTTATGGATGAATCAACTTTATTTTCCTTTAGTGAAAATTATAAAGATATTTATTACTTTCAATATGTGGGGATTTTAAAAGTCGGTGATAATTATTTATTTGTTTACCCCAAATATCTTAAAGAATGCACTTACATTAAGGATAGATCATTAGGCTATCCACTCTTTAAGTTAATTTTACAAGTTATAGAACAATATAATTATAAAGAGCAGCAACAAATTAGTGATAATAGCGAAAAATCAGAGTTTATTAATATGTTATCCGTTGCAATCCAACTGTTAAAAGATTATATTCAGAATGGATTATATGAATCTGAGCAGAATATTATAGAAGTTAATGGTGAAGGACAGATACTTTGGAATCAGACTATTTCTATGAGTGATGCTTATATTGTAGAAGATATACCTATTTATTTTGATTGGTTTACATTAAATCAAGAGAATAACATTAATAACTTTTTTTATCGGTTGCATAGAATTGTATTAACTCTAATATGTGTGGAGTTTCAAGAGATATTTTCTATATTAAATATTACACCTGTATTTTTATCTGAAGAAAGTATTACAACATTGGGAGATATTGATTATATTATTAATCGTATAAACCAAGAACTATCAGTGCAGTTTCGCTCTGATCGACAAAATATACTAAAGCTTTTAAAAGATTATTTATTAGAGAGTAAGTCTAATAATCTTTCCGATGAAATATCTTTTATTGGTACTAATAGTTTTAATCTAGTGTGGCAAGATGTTTGCGCGGTTATTAAAAAAAATTGTTTAGATAAAAAATTGTCTGAATTAGGCTATACTTATAAAAATATGGTTCAGAAACGGACATGTTTAAAGAATATTATAGATAAACCTGAATGGAGACAAAAGGATTCAGATCAGTATGATACTACTAAAACATTAATGCCAGATATTGTTACTTTTGAAAATTATAATTTAGTTATTTATGATGCTAAGTATTATAATACATCTTTTGATGATAAGGGGAATATAAGTAATGTCCCAGGTATTGAGTCATTGACAAAACAGATTCTATATGAATTAGCTTATCGAGATTTTGCTACTGAGAATAATATGGTAATTTCTAAAAATAGTTTCTTGATGCCTACTGAAGGAGATGAAGATTATATATTGGGAACAGGATCTTTAGGACTACTTAAAAATCATACTAATGGTGATATTAATGATGTTACAATTGAAATGATTGCAGCAGAAAGGGCATTTCATCAATATTTGAAGTAGACTCTCTAGACAGACTTTTTAATAGTTTATAATATCTTGAAACAAATAAGTTATTTTGCGATAAAAATAATATTGGATCTCGTTTATGAAAAGATATATAGTAACTATATGTTTCTATACAAAAAAGGAAGTTTTATATCTGCTATTAATCTTTTAATTTTTGACTTATTAGGAGTATAATCAACATGAATTTTTTTGATTATATAGACTGCTTTACTTATATATACTATATATTTGCATTTATAGCACTTTCTATATTGATATATAGAACTTATTACAAATATCAATATGATAAAATTCATGGTTTAGGCAATAAGAAATTTTTATATATAATGTGTTGCTGGATAGAAGAGATATTGATTTTATTTCTTATTATTCCTGGTGCCCTATTAATGAGCATTGCAACAGGAGAAAATATTGATTTATCATATCCCACTTTAAATAATAACCATAAAGATTTATTGATAGCTTCATTAACAGTATTTTCTATTACGACAGCGATATCACTAATTTGCATTGGTTTTGAAAAAAATCTTTTTAGTAAATTGGTGCGGAATGATGATTCACTAATAAATTATAATCAACGGCTTTTAAATAGTATGCTATATAAAATTAAGTTATTTTCTAGTGGATATAAACATCTATGGCTTTCTACGATATTAATTGCTTATACACTATGGCTTTTGCTATGTTTAAGTGACAATACTTTAAATAATGGTAAAATGCATTATTTTATATGGTGTAAACTTATTATTGTAAATGGGGTTTCATTTATAAAAACGTTAATAGAGTTTTCTTTCTTAAGTCGTGATTTTGATGATTAATATTTATTGTTGACTAAATGTATTTGTGTAAAATGTTTTGACTGTATTAATTAAGACTTTATTATAGTGATATAGTAGAGATAAAGGAATGGTTTTCATCAGAGGTTGTTCTTTTATTGAATATGATATGAGTAATATAATCTTGTGATATACGTGATTTATATGATAATTCCGCTTCTTAATAAATTTGGTGGAGAAAGGTTTGATCTGTAGGGTCAGACCTTTTTTTACTTGTACGCCGAATAGGCATGACTAAACCCCCAGTTAAACTGGGGGTCAGTAAAAATTTCTTAGAGTAAAGGAAAGAACCTCCTAGTGGTAAAATGAAGTTGGTCTGGCAACCACAACATTTCAACATAGGAGGTTCAATGTCAATGAATGACGTAAAAAGCTTATCACATAGTAAATGGAGATGTAAATATCATATTGTTTTTGCACCAAAGTATAGAAGACAAATAATTTATGGTCGGATAAAAGCTGATGTAGGTAAAATTTTAAGAGATTTATGTAATAGAAAAAATGTAGAGATTATAGAGGCAGAATGCTGTCCGGATCATATTCATATGCTAGTAACAATTCCACCACATTTAAGTGTATCAAGTTTTATGGGATATTTAAAAAGCAAAAGTAGCCTCATGATATTCGATAAACACGCAAATTTAAAATATAAGTATGGAAATAGACATTTCTGGTGTAGAGGATATTATGTGGATACGGTAGGACGATATGAAGGAGCGATAAAAGAGTATATTCGCAATCAACTACAAGAGGATATAGCGCAAGATACATTAAACTTTAAAGAATACACCGACCCGTTTACGGGTGAGCCAGTAAAATAGGCAAAATAAAAGCCCCCGAGTAGGGGGCAGCCAGTGGTAATAGAGTGGTTGTCAGATCATTCAATGCCCTCTTTAGAGGGCTACCACTAGAGAAAGACCCTTATAGTATAGGGTCAGAGCAAACCACCCGTTCTATGGGTAGTTATGATTTTCAGTACTATATTTCTATATTTCCTATGATGTTCATGATAACTTCATAATCAAACTAATCTATGCTAAAATATTAGTAACATAGTTAAGTTTTAATTTTTCGTATATTTATTTTATTGAAATACTGCGGGGGACAACATGGGGTATATTGACACTTTAGCAACAGAGGAACGAGTTTCTTATTTAATAAAACCTATTTTAAAGGTACTTAGTCAATCGAGTAGTCCATTAACGACAGCAGAAATATGCTCTCAAATGATTAAGATAGATCCATATATTGCTGAATACGCTGAAGCTATATATGCCTCAGGAAAAACAGGAAAACCGTATAAGGATTTTAGTAAAAGATTTAGTCTTGCAATTAAAGAGTTAGAGTTTTTAGAGCTTTTAAGTCGTGAGGGCAAAGGCAAAAAGAGCCGTATTTTATTAACACAAAAAGGTCAAGAGTTAGATATATCAACCTTAAATGTTGAGAAAGATATTAGGGAAAAAGCTCAACCTTATTGGAAGGAAAAAAGAAAAAAAGTAATAGAAAAAAACTCAAAACAAACAAATGCAGCTAATAATAAAAAAAATGAAAAGCGTTTGCTATGGAGAGCAACCGCGAATTTCGAGGAATCTGGCTTTTCTTGGTATCAACTTGAGGTTGGTGATATTGTTACATATAATTATGTAACTGAAAAGAACATAGAAATTGGAAGATTTGGTTTAGGCTATAATAAAAATTCAGGAGAAGGGCCTAATCAACCTGCTGGTTCAGTATCTTGTATTTTTCAAATTGTTGATTATTTGAATCTACCTGACTCACAAATTAATAAAGCTGTGTTACGGTGTGTACATAAATTTGATCACCCAATAAGTCTTTCTGAAATTAATGGTTGGTTTAATGATGGAAGTCAGTTAAATCTTCAAGGTGGGCTTGCTTCAATCGCTGATACTCAAGCGGATATTATTATTAAGAAATTTGAAAATATTATTCCTAAATTAGTTTCTTATATAAAAAACAGTACAATATTTTTACCAATAAAGAAAAGAGTATATCCATTACAAGTAATGTATTATGGTGCACCAGGTACTGGTAAAAGTTATAGGATAGCTTCATTAATAAAGGAAAGTTATCCAGGATATACAGAGTATGATGATAATCCTTATGTTTTTCGTACTACTATTTATCGTGATTACTCCTACTTTGATTTTGTAGGTAATATTATGCCTGTAACAAAAGAAGGAAAAGTTAGCTATGAATTTGTTCCAGGAATATTTACAACTGCATTATGTACAGCATTGAGAACTCAAGATAGAAACATTGATGTTTATCTTATTTTAGAGGAAATGTCTCGCGGTGATATTGCTAGTATTTTTGGTGATATATTCCAGCTATTGGATAGAGATGATACTGGTAAAAGCATGTATGGTATTAACAATAAATCCATTTATGAATACCTTATATTGAATGGCGTAATAAAAGCAGGCCACAAAATTATTATTCCATCAAATTTACATATCATAGGGACCGTTAATACGAGTGACCAAAATGTTAATGTTATTGATACTGCTTTTAAACGAAGATTTGATTTCAAATATATTGGTGTAGATCCTATTCTTGTCGATGACAAAGATGATGAATATGTTAACAATTTTGATATTCAATTTACAAATTCTGATACATATGAGTGGGTAAAACTATATCAAGCTATTAATCATATCATTATAAATGATTTAGGATTAGCTGAAGATAAGCAATTAGGGCCTTTCTTCTTAAAGGATAAAGGCGACGATGATGATGCAAATCGCGAACAAGTTGCTGATAAGCTGTTACATTATTTATGGCAAGATGTTGAACGTGTTTCTTATACTGGTGCTAGTCTTTTTGATGATAGTATTAAATCCTTTAGTCAGTTATATTCAACATTTAAGAATAAAAAGAATATTTTAAGTGAATCTGTAAAACAAGCATATGGAAACTTATAAAATGAATAATGATGTATTAGATTATCATTTTGAAATTATTAATGATGGCAACGAATTGACAGAATCATTTTGTAGAAAGTGGGACATTCACTCATACTGTGATCGATATAATGAGAAGTTAAAATGTTCTTTCGTTGGTATGGTAGTAAAAAAAGATAATATTTTGCTTTCTTTTCCTAAGCACTATCATGTTGATAAAGTAACTTTGAGAGATGAGAAATCAAAAGTATTGCAAGATATGAAAGATATATTGCATATTATAAAGCGAGATAGAGAGCTATATGGTGTTGAACCAGGACAATTAACTGATACGATACCAGTAGACGCTTATCAGTATATTCTTACATATTATTTAGAGTTTGGTTTATATCATCGTCAATTAAGAGATACAGTTAAAGGTTATAAAGGTCATATTAATTGGCATCAAACAATAAATTCGATTCGTCCCTTATTAAGTGATGGAAATTTTATATACTCTCCGTTTGTAGTTAATTGTGAATATGATGAGTCAATTTTTATTACGGAATGTATGGATTACGTATTATTTGATTTCTATAATACCTTTCAAACTTTATTAGATGATATTCATCCGTATAAGCGTCAATTTTATAATCCTATATTTGATGAGTATGATTTTTGTATTGCTAAATTGCAAACATTATGTGGTCGGCTTTTTAAGGATTATGAACGATTATTATTGAAATCGTTGATCAGATACTTTCAATGGAAAAGTAATCGAAGTAAGTCATCTAAATTCTTAACCTTGTATTTTGAATTGGTTTGGGAACGTATGATCCATTTGTATTTATCTAATCATATACGAATCTTGGATCATGATTATGAAATTACAAAAGAAGCACAATCCAGTAAGCTAAATATAATAAAACCAGATAGTATGGATATAGAGCAACGAGAAGTGGGTAAGAAAAGCCGATTCTCTATCCAATTTGATCATTTCTTTAAAACCTGCACAAGTAAAAAGCAACCATTAATATTATTGTTTGATTCAAAATACTTTACTAATGATGTGAATTCTTTTAATTATAAGCAAGCATTTTATTATTATTATTTACGAGGTAAATATAAAAATGCCATTATTAAAAGTGCTTTAGTGATACCAACATCTGGTAAAAGGGAAACCGTTGTGCATGTTGATAGACAGCATATTGATGGTCTATATATTCGTGAAGAATATATAAATCTTAAAGATGTAATTGACTGCTATAAAAAATCGATATCTTGATTTTAATCGTAAAATGTATATACGTATAAATCCTCCTAATAGTTATGAAATAGCAATTAGGAGGATTTTTTTATGGGACGTTTAATACACATATTAAAAGGTATACTGATTATAGAGAAGGAGGAATATTCATATGAAAAATATTGATAGAATTCAAACGAATATTTTAGAAATGATTAATCGGTATGTAGGTAAGAAGTACATTTATATTTTACCCCTTGTATATCATGATCATGAGGACCATAGGAATGTTAATGATTGGGAAAATAGAGTTGCTCAAGTATTAACGTCTTGTAATATTCCTTGTTTTGTAACATATGCGAATTATCAAAGTACACCAGAGGTACCTATGGGAGAACGAAAATATGAAAAGTCACCTACGTTTATATTTTTCTGTGAAGCGTGGCAAAGTGAAGAGTTAAATTGTGTTATTCGCATTCTTTCTGCAAGGGTTGAACAACAACATTATATTACTATTGATTTAGAAAAAAGCGTAAGAATTGTTGAGTTATTTAAAAATCGTGGTGTTGTGGAGCCTTGTGAAGTAAAAGAACTTGGTAAATGGTCTATGAAGGGGTATTATAGTTATCTTGAACAACTACATATTATTAAGTATCAATTGGTAGATTATGATATTAATCCTAGATATCTTCCCGATAACTTTATAAAGTTAGATCATCATGAACTATTAAATTATAAGGGTGAGTCTTTTAAAGAGTTTCTTAGTTTAGATCTTCTTGATAAAAATCTATCTCTAGAAAACTATCTATCTAAAGCCGGATTAGTTAATTATAAAGTTATCTATGAATCAAATATGCCAGAAGACAATCGGTTATTGGAGGAATATAGAGTTATAGATATAAAGGAAATACCTAAAGAGTTAAGATTACAATATGCTATTAAATTAGTAGAAAAATATCCATTAGATGCATGTTTGTTTGAGGTGGAAGATAACTCATATATTTCTATTATATGTAAAAATGATGGATTCTATTATCTTCAGTTTAATTATGAGTTTTCTGGATATACAACTGATGAGGTATATGGTCGTAAGCAAAAGAGTTTAATTGAGTATTATCTACATTCAATGTTTAATTTACGGCCTACAATGAAATATTCTATAAAGTACAGAAGTGATTATCTAAGTATAATTGAACGTAATAATGTTGTTTATTGATGGCAATATTTACAATAATTACAGCGTAAGTGTCTATCTAAGAATGTAGAAAAATGATGATATAAAAATATAAATCTGATTATCTGGTTGAAAGGGACAAATATGAAAGAAGAAGAATTAGAAAATAGAATAGATAATGCATTGGAATTAAATGACTTATTAAGTTTACCACGTGGTTTTCATATAGCAGAAAATGTCTTTGGTCAAGAAATGTATATATGGAGAGAAACAGTGGGTGAAGGCTATAGTTTAATGTTTAGAACACACAATAAGAATGAACTTTATATAGAGGATTTTAATGAAGATGGCCAATTGATTAATTGCAGATATGAAGAAGTTGAATTAGATTAACTCTATATGTTACGCTTAACAAGTAATTATGTATTTTGCCACTTTAGATAGACCTACAGGAAAACGTAGACCCATTTAGAGGCCTCGAGCTCAATATAGTCCTGTTAATAACAAAAGTAAATAGATTCGAGGTTCCTAATAGTCACCTAGGTGATCAATAGGAACCTCTTTTGTTATCATTTTATTACTATATAAGTACATTACAATATACAAAATATAGTTAGTGTGTATTGTGAGGAGATCTTATGTTTAGAAAATCTTTGTTATTCGGTGGTCTGATTGCTATACTGTGTTTGAGTGGTTGCAGCAATGCTAATGAGTTGCCTGGGTATAATGCAAAAGTTAAGCATTCTAGTGCTGATTTTTATAAGAATGATTTGATGGATAGTATTCTTAGTGAAAAAATATATAATGCTACTAGTGTTGCGGAGGTTAGTGATGCGGCTAGATTACTATATCGTGTTGATGAGATGAATGCTGAGCAGCGTAGAACTTTAAACTATTCTATGTGGCGTGCCCAATATAATGCTGTAACCGAAGTCCATATGCATACTGATAAGGGCGGGCTTTCCTATACACTGCCTTTTCCAGCTTTCAAAGGTGGCACACAATCTGCCTCTATTCCAAATGTGAAAGATACTAATACATTGGTGTATACATTTAACCATCCTTTTATTTATACTAGTTTAGTTGTGGATAATCACCCATATGAGCAAAGTGCTCAGTATTTGGGCAAACCCTATAATGAATTAAAGCAAGGCTATGTGCGTTCTGCATTGCAGGAAAAATGGTCACATATGAATCAAGATCAGTTTGATATATCCAGTATTGATGGTAGTACTTTCAAAGGGGAAAGGGTTATTAATGGCCGTTGGAGCACCATGAAAACTAAAGGCGATCCTACCTTTGTGGCAAATGATATTTCTTTTGCCTTAAATAATGAGCCTGATACGCAATATGTACTTACCCTGATGGTTAGAGAGGATGGCGAGCGAGGTATTGGCAAACGGGGCATCGAGGATATTATCGCTAATTACATTGTGCCTAATATTACTTCATTAGATCGGTTAAATAAGGATAGTCATTTTGAAAGCTTTAATAACTACAATTATCGGGTGTTAAATGATGCCGTTGAGGAAGCATCCGGTAATGAGCATATTAAAATATATAAGGATCCTACAGGTATTTCGCAGATGATAGAAGTATATCCTGTTGAGCATAAGGGGGAAATCTGGGCTAATCTTGTTGACATTGTCACAATCTCTGAAGTACAGTTAAAAGCTAGAAAGAATATGCGTAGTGGTAGCCATACGTATATATGGAATGATGGTATTCCTGGCGTGCTGGTAACATTTGAATATGAAGATGGTATTAGTGAGTGGCGATTTAGCACGCAAGATGCACATAATCTTTATATACATACAATCTATTATAAATATGATGCGAATCGAAAGACTTTGCCAGCACTAGCAGGAATCGCCTCTGATGCGAAGATTTCAAACTTGGGTGATACATATAAGGGCGAAGTAGATTTTTTATGATTTAATTGATATCAAAGTGAGGCATAAATGGTTTGGTAGCCAGACTTCGCTTCTAGTAATTTAAAATTGAAGAAACGGTCTGACTTCTATGTCGGGCCTTTTTTTATGTTTAAATGTAGGTGTCAGCTGTGAAGGTCCCTCTTGCCATACATTTTTAAGACTATAGCAATTATTGTATTTAATATAAATAAAACTGCAAAGCACACTAAAGCCATGGAATAGCCATATCCGGCTTCGTGAAAGTACGATACAATCATGGGACCAGCGATGCCTGCTAAGCCCCAAGCTGTTAGGATACGGCCGTGAATGGTAGAGAGTTGGCGTATACCATAAAGGTCTGCAAGATATGCTGGCATACAAGAGAAGCCTCCACCGTAACAGGTGATAATGAGGAGTATTAAAATCTGGAATGTTAATGTACTATGGGTTTGGGACAGTAAATAGAAGGCAATGATTTCCATGATAAAGAATAATATATAAGTTTGTGCTCGTCCAAGGAAATCAGAGATAGTGGACCATGCAATGCGACCACCACCATTGAAAATGCCAATAATACCGACTAGAGAGGCCGCAGCTGCTGGTGTCATGCCAATGGTTTCTTGTGCCATTGGGGATGCTAGAGATAGGAGCCCAATACCACAGGTAATATTAATAAAGAAAATCCACCAAAGGGCAACAAATTGCCAAGTTTTCATAGCATCATTGGCTAGCATGCCATGGTTATGAACGTACATAGTGGATTTATCTTTCGTAGTTCGAGGTGGTTGTTTTGGTTGAGGTGCTTTCAAATAGAGAGAAGAGGCGCTCATAACCAGTAGATAGATTACACCGAGGATAATGAAGTTATTTACTAATCCAACTTGAGCTACGAGGAATTGCATAAGTGGTCCTGCAATAAGGGCGGCAAATCCGAATCCCATTATAGCTAATCCGGTAGCAAATCCAGGACGATTTGGAAAGTATTTTACGAGCGTAGAAACTGGTGTTATGTAGCCGATGCCTAGTCCAATACCGCCAATGATACCGTAGAATAGATATAGTAAGGTAAGGTTATGGATGCTAAGTGCATAGGCTGTACCGAATAAACCTGCTACCCAAAATAACATGGCGAGGAGACCGCTTTTTTTAGGACCAATCTTCTCTGCAAAGGATCCAAGAAAACCTGCAGATAGACCAAGCATTAGAATGGCTAGTGAAAATGTCCAGGTTGTTTGTGATAAGGTAAATCCCATATCTACCATGATAGGGCGCGTGAGCACGCTCCATGCATATACGCTACCGATGGATATGTGCAGTCCAATAGCTGCAAGTGCGATAAGCCAACGATTTCTCATAAAAAAACTCCTTTCATATACGTGAGATTATCAAAAATTGATAAAGAAGCATTTGCTATGAGATGGCAATAAAAAAAGACCATCTGAACAAAAGCTTGCCCAGACGGTCGGCTATCACACGATGTGTGCTACTGTGC
>OGJU01000866.1_pt1 | contig 25174 bp, 20 predicted proteins | sample 1572251 | NCBI WGS metagenome assembly OGJU01 (sample SAMEA2582144, study PRJEB24529) | metagenome | biome: Human gut stool | place: China | collected 2011
GTCTTCATCTCCTGCAGCCCCGCCTTCTCCGTCTCCAGCTTTTTCTTGCTGTCCGCGATGGACTCTTTCGTCGCCACATACTGGTCGAGCATCTTCCGGTCATACTCCGAAATCTTTGAAACATACTCTGCCCGGTTTAAAAGCTCCGAGAGCGAACGGGCTTCCAGAAGCAGATTTAAGTAGCTGCTATCGCCCTTCTCATACATATATTTGATACGCATTTTCATCGAAGCATACTGCTTTTTTTCAGTTTTCTGCGCTTCCTCCAGCTTTACCGCCGTCTCATTGATGCTTTTCTGCTTGCTGGAAATATTATTTTCCAGCTTCGTGACCTGCGACTGCAGATCATTCATCTTCGTGTCCAGCTCCTTGACATAGCTCTCGGTGTTACTTTTCAGACCCTGAAGGCTTTTGATCGCCTCCTCGGTCTTCTTTTTCTCCTGTTCCAGGGCGCTTTTCTTATCCTTGGCGCTGCTTACATCCTTTTTCGTCGCTGCCGCCACCGAGGTCAGCACTGGGGAAGACGCCAGCGCCGCCGTCACAAGGAACAGAGCCGCACGTATTTTCAATCCCTGTTTTTTCATGTTCTCATCCTTTTTACCGCAAATTTCCGCGGCCGCCGCATTCTCCTACAGCAGCCGCCAATGTTTCTTACACCTTTAAATGTCTGCGGATCGTAAAGAAACTTCCGACAAAACCGATTCCCACGCCCAGCGCCATCGCCACGGCTACCATGCTCGGGAAAATGGTCTGAATCGGGATAAATTCAATCAGGTTCGACAAGATATCAAACCGTTCCATCATATATACAACCGCCTGGCGGTACAGAAAATACGTGATCGCCAGCGGAATCAGCGCGCCAACCAGACCGATCATCACACCCTGTACAACGAACGGCGCACGGATCATGAAATTCGTCGCACCGATCAGGCGCATGATCCGGTTTTCCTCCCGCCTAAATGCAGCTGCCGTCGTGATCGTATTGCTGATAAGGAAGATAGCAACTGCCAGCAGAATAGCGATGATCACCGCCGACAAAAGTCCCAGCATCTTGTTGAAGCTCGAAAGTCCGGACGCCGTATCGCTCGAATAATTGATCTTCCGGATTCCCTGCACCGTGCCAAGCCATGCAACCATGTCATCCTGCATGTCAATGTCTTTCAGATAGATCTCATAGGACGCCGAACCGGCTAACGGGTTGTCATCCTCAAATCCTTCTGCCAGATCCTCGACTCCCTTAAAATATTCTTTCTTAAAATTCTCCCATGCCTCCTCGGCAGAAACATACTTTACTTCCTTGACCTCATCGCGGGAGCGTATCTCATCCCCGATTTTCTGTATATCGTCCTCACTCATATCTTCATTGAAGAAAACCGTGATTCCTACTGTAGATTCTGCATTCCGCACCATATACTGTACGTTGGCAATCAAGCCAAAAAACATACAGAACAGGAAAATACATGCCGAAATAATCGCCACCGACGCCAGTGAAAACCAGATATTCCGGATGATATTGCGCATGCCCTCCTTGGTGCAGTAAATCAATGTACTAATTTTCATGCCAGATACCGCCTTTTTGATCTCCCGTCAGCACGCCGCGCGTCAGCGTGATCACACGTTTTCCCATCTCTGCTACGATCTCCCGGCTGTGCGTTACCACAAGCACCGTCGTCCCGCGCCGGTTTATCTCCTCCAGAAGCTCCATGATCTCCATAGAATTATGTACATCCAGGTTTCCCGTCGGCTCGTCCGCCAGAAGTATCTCCGGCGAGTTGATCAGCGCACGGGCAATCGCAACACGCTGCTGCTCGCCGCCCGAGAGCTGGTTCGGGTATGCTTTATATTTTGAAGAAAGCCCTACCAGTCGGAGCATTTCCGGCACATTTTTCTTAATCTCACGGGGCGATACGCCGATGACCCGCTGTGCAAACGCGACATTTTCATATACTGTTTTATCCTTCAACAGACGGAAATCCTGAAACACCATTCCCAGCCGTCTGCGGTACTTCGGAATGTAGCGTCCCGGCATCTTTTCCAGATCCATATCGTTGACGATAATCTGGCCGGAAGTCGGCTCCAGCTCCTTCAAAAGAAGCTTTAAAAGCGTCGATTTGCCGGAACCGCTTCGTCCCATGATGAAAACAAACTCGCCGTCCTGAATCTGAATATTGATTCCCTTTAAGGCTTTATTCCCCGTCTTGTACGTCTTGGTGAGATTTTTAACCTCTATCATGCGTAAATCCTCTTTTTCAATTCTCCAAATGAAATTGCTGCGGCAAAGGCAATCTTCCTCCCCGCCACAGCAATTTGGATTAATAATCCAGGTTTTCCATGTATTTCATATATTTTACAACCATCAGGGCAATCTTAAATGTGATCGCATCCTCAAACACCCGCAGATCCAATCCCGTGCTCTTCTGGAGCTTATCCAGACGGTATACCAGTGTGTTGCGGTGGATGTAAAGCTGTCGGGAAGTCTCTGATACGTTCAGGCTGTTCTCGAAGAACTTGTTGATTGTCGTAAGAGTCTCCTCATCAAACTCATCCGGCGATTTGCCATCAAAAATTTCCTTGATAAACATCCGGCACAGCGGCAGCGGCAGCTGATAGATCAGACGTCCGATTCCCAGCTTGCTGTATGCGACCACATTTTTGCTGCTGTAGAAAATCTTTCCTACATCCAGCGCCATCTTCGCCTCTTTATAAGAACGCGATACGTCCTTGATCTCGTTGACGATCGTACCGAATGCCACGCTGACACGTGTCAGTGACTCGGTATTGAGCATATCTACGATCGATGTGGCTGTCTTTTCCAGATCGTCGTACGTCTCGCCCGGCTTCACTTCCTTGACCAGAATAATGTTCTTCTCATCCACTGCCGTGATAAAATCCTTCGTCTTGGTCGAGAACAGGCTGCGGACGGTCTCAAGTGCATTCACATCCTTCTCATGCTGCGTCTCAATGATAAATACGATCCGCTTGACGTTCGTCTCGATGTGCAGCTTCTTCGCACGGTTATAAATGTCAACCAGAAGCAAATTGTCAAGCAGCAGGTTCTTGATAAAATTGTCCTTGTCAAAGCGCTCCTTATAAGCTACCAGCAGGTTCTGAACCTGAAATGCCGCCATCTTGCCGACCATGTATACGTCGTCGCTTCCGCCCTTGGCAAGAAGTATATATTCTAACTGGTGATCGTCAAACACCTTGAAAAACTGATATCCCTGTATCACCTGGCTGTCCGCCGGAGAGTCTACGAAAGCCAGAATTGCACTCTCATATTCCTCAGCGCCAGTAAATGTGGATGCCAGCACCTTGCCTTCCGTATCACAGATACAGAGATCGACACGCGTAATTCCTTTTAACCCCTCAATGTTTGTCTGGAGTATCTGGTTCGAAATCATATTCCTCTCTCCTTTTCTTTTATCCTCCGTCCAGCTGTGTTTCCGGGTCTTTCAACCTGTCATTCCCCAAACCCGTTTGTTACCCCTCCGGCAATCTGTGCCTGTGGACCATAACCGTTCCCCATCTGAATCTTGGACGGATCTTTCCCTTTATTTTAAAGCAAAGTGACGAAAAAAAAAAGAGGGCGGACGAAAAAAAGTGAATTTTTTCGTCATTTTGCCCTCACACGCCGGGATTTTCACAGACTGTGACTTGTTTTTCCGGCGAAATTTTCCAAATATGCGATTCATTCTTATTTTGCTGCGATCGCTTCCATCTCCATCAGGACGCCCTTCGGAAGTTTAGATACCTCGACGCAGGAACGTGCCGGGCATGCGCCCTCGAAATATTTCGCATAGATTTCATTTACTTTTCCGAAATCATCCATGTTCTGGATAAATACGGTGGTCTTTACAACCTGCTCCATGGAAGCACCTGCTGCCGCCAGAAGATTCTTTACATTGGTTAAAACCTGCTCTGCCTGAGCCTCGATTCCCTCCGGGATCTCGCCGGTTGCCGGATTGACCGGAATCTGACCGGATGCAAATACCATTCCATTTACCTCGATTGCCTGGGAATACGGGCCGATCGCTGCCGGTGCATTGGTTGTGCTGATTACTTTCTTCATGTCAAATCTCTCCTTTGTCTTTTATTTTAAACGGATAGAATCTTCGTTTACCTCTACTTTTCCTTCTTTTAAAAGGTGTCCAACCGCACGCTTGAACGCGTTTTTGCTTAGATTAAATTCGCGGCGGATAATCTCCGGCTCCACGCGGTCATTGAACGGCAGAACGCCGTTTTTTTCTTTCAGACGTGCCAGCACCGCCTCGGCATCCGCATTCATCTGACGGTACGCCACCTCGCGCAGGCTCAAATCCATTTTTCCATCCTCGCGCACCTTCGTCACGCGTACCTTTAAAACCTCGCCCAGACGGCATTTTCCATACAGCTCACGGTTCGGAATCAGACCGAAATAGCGGTCTGCCACTGCCACGAACACGCCCAGATTTTCATTAATCTCATAGACGCGTCCCTCGGTCCACTCGTCCTTCTTGTACGGCGCATCACTGCAAAGATACGAATATACCTTCATCGTCGCCGCCAGACGACCGCTCTTATCGATATACAGCGCTACCAGGCACTCTTCCCCGGCGCGAACCGGATATACCTGCTCTTTAAACGGGAGCAGCAGATCTTTTTCCAGCCCCATATCGAGAAAGGCGCCGATCTTCGATACATCCTTGACCTTCAAAACCGCCGTCCCGCCCAGTTCCAGCTTCGGCATCGAGGTCGTCGCAATCAGGCGATCCTCGGAATCTTTATAAATAAATACCTTGAGCTTATCGCCCACTTTTGTGCCCTCCGGCACCTGTTTCTTCGGAAGCAGGACCGCCGCCGCGTCATCTTTCTTCTGTCCCAGATACACGCCGAAGTTTTTCTCCCGCACTACCATCAGTTCCTGTACTCTTCCCAGTTCAATCATGTCATTCGTCCTCTCTTTTCTGCCGATCTCTTTTTTATTTAACGGTTGCATTTTTCATTCACTGGCAGACAATCCACGCCGAATCTTTCTTCGGCTGCAATGATTCAGTTTCTTCACTGCTACATACAAACTCTTTACAAACCAGTCTTTGCCAGCCACAAATTCGCATACACCTGACCTTCCGCATCCTGCAGCGATACCACGTATCCTTCCGGCACCTGCGCCAGCTTCGGGTACATCACATCCCCAAGCACTGCCGCCTTCCGGTACTCCACCCGCAGTTCTCCGAGTGCAAAGTCCACAGGCAGCAATTCACGCGCAATCGCCACATACTGTGCATTGTTCACGTGCCGGTTCGTATCGAGATGATGGCGTTCCACCGTGACCGGTGCCTCCGTCTCATACGTCTCAGGCAGGCGGATTTTCTTCGGCGCTGGCGGCATTGCAAGCGGTTTATCTTCAATCTGGTAGCCCTCCAACTGGCTTTCCGGCACCCGCACCGGGCATCCTTTTTCCAGATCGTAGTAAAACCAGGTCGAATCCGCCCGCACCAGCGGGTTTCCCATCTCATCCTCGATCGTGAAATTCCGGTAGCCATAGATTCCCTTAAACCCATACGGCCAGGTCGAAATACGGATCCGCTCGCCAAAATGCGGCTGTCTGAGAATCTCTATCTGCCATCCGCTCAGCCACCACGCCCGTTTTTCCTCATTCAGATAGGAAATCCCGAGTTTCAGATCCTCCGACTGGAACGTCGAACAATCCTGAAGATAATTCATGATTCCCACCACAGAAAGATTTCCCTCTTCATCCGTCTCACTGTACCGGACCCGGCTGTCAAATGTATACATATCGCTCTCTTTTCCTTTCCGGCTTCCGGCTCTCCGCACCATCTCCGCGCATCCGCCATCTGCCGTTTCGTCCTATACTGCCTTAACATTCTGTCATGAAACTCATTATATCCGATTCGAACCACGTTGTCTACTTACAGACCCAGAATATTGCAGAATTTGCCGGACGCATGGCGCGGTTTCTGCCACAGCAGCCGCCCAAACAAAAAAAATTATCAAAAAAGCGAAAAAAGTAGTTGACGAATCTGTTTCCTTACAGTATAATAAAAATCGTTCAATTCATTGGGCTATCGCCAAATGGTAAGGCAACGGACTCTGACTCCGTCATTTTCAAGGTTCGAATCCTTGTAGCCCAGCTAAAAAGCATTTGTTTGCCAAAGACGGCATGACAAGTGCTTTTTTGTATTATGGAAACTCCCTCTGAAATGTTCCATAATACAACATTTTTCAACTCAATAAACCTCCATATGTTTGCGAGAAAACAAGAAAAGAACCCCCGCTCCGGTCATCCCTCACAGCCGGCGGCAGGGGTTCTTTTCTATTTCCAAATATTCTTAATAAATGTATAGATCAGCCAAATCAGAAGAATCGGTCCCGCCAGATGAATCAGGATGGTGAAAATACCTCCGACCAGTGCAAACAGCACAAATAAGATCGCGATAACCACCACGCTGAGAATCACCTTCCAGTACCATTTGTTCAAATCGATGTAATGGAAGTTCGGCGGCAGACCGCTGTCGTCCCGCTCCGAAAAACCGCCGTTGTAGGAGGACGCTGTGCGCCCGCTCCCGGCAGCGTCTCCCGAAGTGTACGAACCGCCCTGGCCGGTCTCCCCAGCGCCCTCGCTGCTGTCGATAATGGTTTTCGCAATCAGGCGTGGGCTGCCGATCTCCTCGATCACTTCTTCCTCCCTGCGCCCTTTCGCCGCCTCCTGGCGGATATACTGATCGTAATAGCTTATGTTGCTCTGGATGACTGAAGCCGAAACCTCGCCGTCCAGCGCCTCCCGAAGCTCCTGTAAAAACTCTGTCTTTCTCATCTTGTCTCCTTATTCCTCCAACCGTCCCGCTTCTCCCGTTTTACCCAGCCGAAAGAAACAAGCTTCCAGTTCCCGTCCTTTTCAACTGCCTCAGCGCACGCGCTCTTTCAAAAGTCCGCTCCGGTACGCTTTCAAGAGCTCTTTCAGATCCTCGATGCGGCCCGCCAGCTCCTTGCCCTCGTCGGTATCCGCCACTGTGATGCGCTTCTGCATTTTCTCCACAATATATACCTTCGGCGTCCGCTCGCGCTCCGGGTCAAATGGCTTGTGTTCCGCAAGCGCGAGATGGTGAGAATTGAAAATCAACGTATATCCGGCGATTCCCGTCCGCTCCTGGTAGGCTTTCGACAGCCCGCCGTCAATGATGAAGAGCTTGCCGCCAGCCCGGATCGGTGTCTCTCCACTCTTAATCTTCACCGGCATATGCCCGTTAATGATATGCGAGCCCTTCGTCGGAAGCCCAAATTCCTTCAAAATCATATCGCAGGTTTCTTCTTCCTCACTGAGCTGGTAATACGGGTTCATCGTCTCTCTCATCACTTCCGGATCCTCGATGAAATAATGCTCAAAGCTGCGGTTTTTGTCCTTTCCAAATACCGGCGATTTCGCACCATTCCACAGATACCACATAAAATCGCGGCACGCCTCCTTCTCCGGCGCGTCCTCTGGAAGAAAATAGGCATTTTTAACCTGTGTGTCAATAAAATCCATCAATTCCTTGCCGCGGTACATCTTGCCGCCCACCATCAGACCGTCAAATTCCCGATTCTCCGTCATCGGGATACAGCCGTGATAGAGCAGGTTGGAATTGCAGCATTTATACATGCTTCCGTTGGAATATAGGAAACGGACATGCTCATGCAGCCGCGCATTGTGGCGGAACGACAGCTCCAGCGTGTGAAGCAGCTCTTCCTCTTCGTCCGTCAGCCGCAGCGGATCCGCCGGATCCACCGTCGGGAAATTCATGTCGCGCATCGGATACTCTTTTCCATCGATCGTGACCGTGCCGCGGTCATAACGAATCGCTGACAGAAGTATCCGCTCTTCCATCCCGTACTCCGGATGGCGCTTGATGATCTGCCCCTCTTCCTTATACTGTAACACCGCGATCGCCTTGTGCATCTTCGCCGCCAGCTTCGGATCCACTGCATCGTAAATATTTTTGTCAAGAATCTGCGGCAGAAAACAGGTACACGGATCGTCCCGGTACACGCGCTCCGCAAACATCGACAGCGGGCGCAGGTTAATTCCGTAGCCGTCCTCCAATACATCAAATCCATTGTAACCGAGCGCCATACGCAAAACATTGCAGATACACGCCCGGTTGCCCGTCGCCGCGCCCATCCACGAAATATCATGATTGCCCCACTGGATATCCACATCATGGAAATGCATCAGTTCCTCCAGAATGATATCCGGTCTCGGACCACGGTCAAATATATCGCCCAGGATATGAAGATTATCGATCGTCAGCCTCCGGATCAGGCTGCAGATCACGACAATAAAGCTGTCCGCCACCCGGACGTCAATCAGGGTATTGATGAGTTCGCTGTAATACTCCGTCTTATTGTCATCGGTATTATCGACATATAAAAGCTCATCGATCACACCCGAAAATTCCTTCGGCATCTTTTTTCTCACCTTGGAACGGGTGTATTTCGACGAAACCTCCCGGCAGATCTGAACCAGACGGTACACCGCCGTCTTCTGCCAGTCCTCCGTGTATTCGTTCGCCTGTTTGATCTGATTGATCATTTTTTCCGGATAATAGATAAGGTTCGCCAGCCGTACCTCGTCCTCCTCCGAAATAATATGTCCAAATGTCTCGCGGATCTTCTCCCGGATGATACCCGACGAACTGCGGAGCAGATAAATAAACGCCTCATGCTCACCGTGCAGGTCACTGAAAAAATATTCCGTGCCCTTCGGAAGTCCACAGATTGCCTGTAAATTAATAATATCACTCGCCGCCGCCCGGATATTCGGATACTCCCGCGAAAGCAGCTTCAAATATGCTAAATCCCTCATGTTATCAGCTCCCAAACTGCGCTGTCTGCCCGGATATTGTCGTGACTCGTTATCGTCGCGCTCGCTTTGGGTAAACAGCACATTATCTACATTGCATTTGCCTTTTTGATAGATTTATAGTAGCATAGATTCAGATCAGGGTCAAAATATATTTTCGGCACTTTCAGTTCCTAAAGTGCCTACCCGTGAACAGAAACATATTTTTCCATACATAAATACAGGAGGAACATTCATGACGCAACCACACACTCTCTACGTGTTTGGCACCGGCAACGCCACGATGACACGTTATTATAATACCTGCTTCGCCATCCGCTCCGGCGAGGAATATTTCATGACAGACGCCGGCGGCGGCAATGGCATCCTGCGGATTCTGGAAGAAATGCAGGTTCCATTAAACCGCATCCACCATCTCTTCGTGACACACGAACACACCGACCACATTCTCGGCGTGATCTGGATGATCCGGATGATTGGCACTGCCATCAAAAAGGGAAATTATGAGGGAATTTTTCATATTTACTGCCACGACGGGCTGATCGACACGATTCAGACCTTCTGCCGCCTGACACTCCAGAAAAAATTCTGCGACCTGATCGGCGATCCGATCCAGCTCATCCCGGTTTCTGACCGCGAAACCCGGCAGATTCTCGATATGGAGGTCACCTTCTTTGACATTCATTCGACCAAGGCGCGCCAGTTCGGCTTCCGCGCTGTGCTGCCGGACGGCAAGATCGTCTGCTGCCCGGGCGACGAACCGCTGAACCCGCTCTGCGAAGAATTTGCCAAAGGCGCCGACTGGCTCTTCCACGAAGCCTTCTGCCTCTACCGTGACCGGGAAATCTTCTCCCCTTATGAAAAACACCACAGCACCGTCAAAGATGCCTGCGAACTCGCCGAACGCCTCGATGCGCGGCATTTGATTCTGTGGCACACTGAAGATAAGACTTATCCGGAACGCGCTGCTTTGTACCGCGCTGAAGGGGAAGCCTATTATCACGGGGATTTGCTGGTACCGGAGGATGGGAGTGTGATAGAGCTGTGATTGTATCTTGCAGCTCTACCTCCTCCTCAGATGATAATACGTCATCGTCGCCGATGCCAGCAGCGTCTCCTTATCATCATAAATCTTGCATTCGCACACCGAAAATGCATAACCATTCTGTATTTCCTGCGCCCGGGCGATGATTTTGGATGTGTTTTTTCCAGCTTTCAGATAATGGATCGTGCCATCCACGGTCGGGACTGCGTAGTCGCGCCCGGTCATCGCTGCGGTGCCACCCACGGTATCCGCCAGTGAATACAGGACGCCGCCGTGCACGATACCTAAGATATTCATATGCCACGGTTTCAATACAATCTCTCCAACTGCATAGCCCGGGCGTGCCTCGGTGATCTCCATCTCGATTTTCTTCCGGAAATCATTGGCTGCATCCGTCTCCTGTCCGCGCTTGTCCCAGACTTCTGAGAATGAGCCGGACGGCTTTTTCTTTTCTTCCTTCTTTTCCATTTCATGTATCTCCTTGTATATATGATTTACTCTCTTTTTTATCTCTCTGCAGGTCATCTATTGTTTTCTTCTATTTTTTCTATCACTTTTCTCTCTGATATAATCTGTTTGCCTGAATCAGCCCATCCTTTTTCCTCGCCTCAAACGCTTTTTCTCATATTTTTCCAAAGATGGACTCATACTTTCTCCCATCCTCTCATACAATCTTATCAGATTGCAAAAATGTTATTGTTCACGCATACGTGCCCAGTAACAGAATTTGCCGTGGCTTCGCATTTAAATACTATCGCACAGGAGGGATCTGTCTTGAAACGAAGTTCTGTTATCATTGCACTGGAAATCTGCGCCATTGCGGCGCTCTTTGTCAGCTGGTCCTTCCAGCGCCCGAACAGCCGTCAGGTCACGACCGGGAATGCGTCGGAACATTTCATCCGCTGGGTGGATTTCGATGTGACCGCCGATGCCATGACACAGGCATTCCGCTACGATGTCGATACCTGCCAGCAGGAGATCCACCTGAACTGGGTCGATCTGCTTGCCTATCTGGGGGCGCGCTATGGGGGCGATTTTTCACATTATCAAGCACCCGACATGGCGAAAGCCGCCGAACAGCTCCAAAATGGCGTTACGGTGGAAAAACTGACGAAAAATATGACCTCTTTTGCGTATTACCGTGAGGCTTACGGCGCGGTCTTGGATGGGATGGTCGGGCTGTATGAAATTGAGATTCCGAAATCGGAAGCACCGGCTTTTGCGCTGGCGGACGCGCAGATACAGGAGGGGGATCCTGGTGCCAATCCCTCCTACGCAACGATAACAACACCTGGTGCAGACACGATCAAATCATCCGCCCAACCTTCACCAGAAGCCTCAATCTCATCCAACACACAAAGTGCGCCCGACTCTTCTATCCAAGCTCAGACTCAACCTACCACCACCGATTCTAACCAACAGCCAAACTCCGCTCCGTCTCTCTCCGATCCCGACGCCGTCCCCCTGACTCCCTCCGGTGAGGAAAAAGTCTGGGTTACCAAATATGGTCTGAAAGCTTTTCTCCCACTGGCGAAAAACTTTCCCTACAGCCACTATGACGATTTCGGTGTCTCCCGCAGCTACGGTTACCGAAGACGGCACCTCGGGCATGACATGATGGGGCAGACGGGAACGCCTGTGATTGCCGTGGAATCCGGTCGCGTCGAAGCGCTCGGCTGGAACCAGTACGGCGGCTGGCGCATCGGCATCCGCAGCTTTGACGGGAAACGATACTACTATTATGCACATTTACGCAAAGACTACCCCTACCAGTCAAACCTGAAAGAAGGCAGCCTCGTCACCGCCGGGGACGTGATCGGTTATCTCGGGCACACCGGCTACAGCAGCACTGAAAACACCAACAACATCGCTGAACCGCACCTGCATTTCGGATTGCAGCTCATTTTTGACGAATCCCAGAAAGAAGGAAACAACGAAATCTGGATTGACTGCTATGAACTGATCCGTTTTCTGGCGATGAACCGCTCCGAGACCGTCAAAAAAGATGGCACTAAGGAGTGGACGCGTGTTTATGAAATGAAAGACCCCAGTCTTGAGCAATTTTCCACCCAATGACAAAAACAGCCGAAAAAGGTGCGCCAAAACCACACTTTCTCCGGCTGTTTTCAGCAGAACTACCTTATACGATATAATCCGCTATTTTTATGTTCACTTATTATTTGATCACGCGCACGCGCATCATACCCTGAATAGCTTTCAGCTTCTCAATCGTCGCCGCGTCTGCCTTGGTCTCCAGATCAACCAGCGTATAAGCGTATTTGTCACGGCTCTTGTTCGTCATGTTTGCGATGTTCATGTCGGTCGATGCCAGGATCGAGGAAATCTGTCCGATCATGTTCGGCACGTTCTTATGAAGAAGTGCAAGACGACCTACGGTTGTGCACACGCCCATATCGCAATTCGGGAAGTTGACGGAATTCTTGATATTACCATTGTCCAGGTAATCCATCAGCTCTTTGACTGCCATCACGGCACAGTTATCCTCGGATTCTTCTGTGGATGCGCCCAGATGTGGGGTTGCGATGACGCTCGGCATCTGCATTACTTTTGCATTCGGGAAATCGGTGATATAGCGTTTTACACGACCGGAAGCCAGCGCCTCTGCCATATCATCGTCATTTACCAGAAGGTCACGCGCAAAGTTTAAGATAACCACGCCGTCCTTCATCTGTCCCAGGCTGTCTTTGTTGATCATCTGGCGGGTGCTGTCAAGCAGCGGTACATGAACGGTGATGTAATCGCATTCCTGATAGATCGTATCAACCGATGTGATGTGCTTTACGTCTCTGGAAAGCATCCACGCTGCTTTGACAGAAATGAACGGGTCATAGCCGTATACTTCCATGCCAAGCGCTGCAGCTGCGTTTGCAACCTCTGCGCCGATGGCGCCCAGTCCGATAACGCCAAGCTTTTTGCCGCGGATCTCATGACCGGCAAATTTCTTTTTCGCCTTCTCCATATCTTTGGAAATATTTTCATTGTCCTTCTGCTCCTTGCACCAGTCGATGCCGCCGACTACGTCTCTGGCTCCCAGCAGCATGCCAGCCAGCACCAGCTCTTTGACGCCGTTTGCATTAGCGCCCGGTGTATTGAATACGACAACACCAGCCTCCGCACACTTGTCAAGCGGAATGTTGTTGACGCCCGCTCCGGCACGTGCAACGGCACGCAGTCCCTTCGGAAGTTCCAGATCATGCATAGCAGCACTGCGGACCAGAATGCCCTCTGCCTCCGCCAGGTTGTCAGTCATCTCATAATTTTCGGTCAGTAAACCGGTTCCCAGCTTGGAAATCGGGTTCAGGCAATGGATTTTTCTCATTTTTTAACTCTCTTTTCTTTCAAAATTTCAAATCTTCCCATACGCGGGCTGTTTTTGTTTTAAAAAAGTCCACTGCTGCAGCAAAAAAGAATAGATTCCCGCTCCCTTTTGCCGCAGCAATGGCATAAATTTTAAAATTAACTAATTTGTATGTTTTTTCTCAAATTCACGCATGAAAGCAACTAATTTCTCAACGCCCTCGATCGGCATTGCGTTGTAGATGCTGGCACGCATACCGCCGACGGTACGGTGACCTTTTAAGTTCACAAAACCTGCCTCTTTGGCTTCCTTGACAAACAGGGCATCCAGATCTGCATCGCCGGTGACGAACGGTACGTTCATCAGGGAACGGTCCTTTTTCTCAACGGTACCCTTGAAGAGCTTGCTCTCATCGAGGAAATCGTAAAGGATCTTCGCCTTCTTCTCGTTGCGCTCCTTTATGGCACTTAAACCGCCCATTTTCTTGAGCCATTTAAATACCTTACCGCACATATAGATGGTGTATGTAGGCGGTGTGTTGTACAGAGAGTCATTGTCTGCGTATGTTTTGTAGCGCAGCATGGTTGGTGTTCCCGGAAGAACATCCTCGGTGATCAGATCCTCGCGGATGATGACGATCGCCATACCAGCCGGACCTACGTTCTTCTGGACACCGCCCCAGAGAATACCAAACTTACTCACATCCAGCGGCTCTGACAGGAAACAGGAGGAGATGTCTGCTACCAGTGTCTTGCCCTTGGTGTTCGGAAGCTCGTGGTATACGGTTCCGTAAATAGTGTTATTTAAGCAGATATACACGTAATCTGCGTTCTCATCCACCGGAAGATCCGAACAATCCGGGATGTAGGAAAAGGTCTTGTCAGCGCTGGATGCAATCGCGTTGGCAGTACCAAACATCTTTGCCTCCTGATATGCTTTCTTTGCCCACTGTCCGGTGATAATGTAATCCCCCACCTTATTTTTGAACAGGTTCATCGGAACCATGGCGAACTGCATATTGCCGCCGCCCTGTACGAATAATACTTTGTAATTGTCCGGAATCTGCATCAGTTCGCGCAGATCCTTCTCTGCATCATCAATGATGGCCTGGAAATCCTTGGAGCGGTGGCTCATCTCCATGACGGACATACCGCTGCCCTGGTAATCCAGCATCTCTGCCGCTGCCTCTCTCAGTACCTCCTCCGGAAGTACTGCCGGACCTGCCGAAAAGTTATAGACTCTGCTCATAATAAATCTCCTCCTGTCTTACACAAAAATGTGATAATTGCCCCCATTTTACAACTATTCGATGCGTAAGTCAATCTCATCAAACGCTTCCTCGATCGGTTTTCCAGCCGGAACCATCGGGAATACCTTGTCATCGCTGCCGATCTGGCACTCGATCATAACCGGGATATTTAAGCTGATCGCCTCGCGCAGCACCGGCTCCACATCCTCTTTCTTCGTGATACGGTATGCTTTCGCGCCCATGCCCTCTGCCACCTTGACGAAATCCATCTGATCGTAAAGCTCCGTCTGGGAATAGCGTTTTCCATAGAACAGGGTCTGCCACTGGCGCACCATACCCAGAACATGGTTGTTAAATACAACCTCGATAACCGGAATGTTGTAGCGGGTTGCCGTCGCAATCTCGTTCATGTTCATACGGAAACAGCCGTCTCCGGCAATATTGATAACCGTCTTATCCTTGCAGCCCATCTTCGCACCAATCGCTGCGCCCAGACCGTAGCCCATCGTGCCCAGACCGCCGGAGGTCAGAAGCTGTCTCGGACGTTTGTATTTATAATACTGTGCCGCCCACATCTGATGCTGTCCGACATCGGTACAGATGATCGCATCGCCGCCGGTTACCTTGTAGATCTCTTCCATGATATACGGACCGGTCAGAACTTCCTTGTTGTAGCGGAGCGGGTACATATCTTTCAGACGCTCAATGTGGCTCAGCCACTCGTCATGGTTCATCGGATCCAGACGTGCGTTTAACTTACGCAGGATAATCTTGACATCGCCAATAATACTCGCATCGGTCTGGATGTTTTTGTTAATCTCCGCCGGATCGATATCTATGTGTAAAATCTTTGCATTGGCTGCGAAATGGTTCGGATCTCCCACAACACGGTCACTGAAACGCGCGCCTACAACGATCAGCAGATCGCACTCTGCCACACCGAGGTTGGATGTCTTGGTTCCGTGCATACCGATCATACCGGTATAAAGGACATCGGTTCCGTCAAATGCACCTTTACCCATCAGACTGTCACCCACCGGCGCCTGAATTTTATGTGCAAATGCACTTAATTCATTGGCAGCATCCGATGCCACTGCACCGCCGCCGACGAAAATAAACGGTTTTCTCGCTGCCTTGATCATCTCGATCGCCTTTTCCATGTCTTCCTCACGGATCAGCTCTGTCTCGCGCTCGATCGGCTGCGGTTCCTTCGGCTCGTACTCGCAGGCCGCTGCCGTCACATCCTTGGTGATATCCACCAGAACCGGACCCGGACGGCCACTCTTAGCAATCACGAACGCACGACGGATCACATCTGCCAGCTTCGTGACATCCTTTACGATAAAATTATATTTCGTGATCGGCATGGTAACACCCAGAATGTCGATCTCCTGGAAGCTGTCTTTTCCAAGAAGCCCTGTCGTTACATTACAGGTGATGGCTACCATCGGAATGGAATCCAGGTTAGCTGTTGCAATACCCGTAACCAGGTTTGTAGCTCCCGGACCGGATGTCGCCATACACACACCGACCTTACCGGTTGCTCTCGCGTAGCCGTCTGCCGCGTGGGACGCTCCCTGTTCATGAGAGGTCAAAATATGGGTGATTTCATCCTTGTGTTTATAAAGTGCATCATAAATGTTGAGGATCGCGCCGCCCGGATAACCGAACACCGTGTCTACCCCCTGCTCTTTCAAGCATTCAATGACAATCTCTGCTCCTGTCAATGTCTTCATCTGTCTAACCTGCTTTCCTTCCTTAAACCATTTTAAATGCATATACTCCCGGGCTTTCATCAACCGCAAAAGCGGGGCTGAAAAACTCCGAGAGTACATATCCCCGCAAAGCTTCCGAAAGCGTCTGTCGCGCTGTCAAGTTCTCCGTAGGGGCAGCCTGATAAATCGTCCCATCCACTGCCTTTTGGCACAAGCAGTACTTTCCGTCTCAAAAGCACCTGTCTGAAGCCCGCAATGATTACTTCTGTGTCTTCGGAACCTCCAGGATTGCGCCCCGGTTTCCGCTCGTTACAAGCGCTGCGTAACGTGCCAGGTATCCGGTCGTAACCTTCGGTTCTCTCGGCTGCCATTTCTTTCTTCTCTCTGCCAGCTCCTCGTCGGATACGAGTACGTTCAGGGAGTTATTATTGATATCGATGGAAATAATATCGCCTTCCTCAACCAGCGCGATCGGTCCGCCGACTGCCGCCTCCGGAGAAACGTGTCCGATGGATGCACCTCTGGATGCGCCGGAGAAACGTCCGTCTGTAATCAGAGCTACGCTGGAACCAAGTCCCATACCTGCGATGGCAGAAGTCGGGTTCAGCATCTCACGCATGCCCGGACCGCCCTTCGGTCCCTCGTAACGGATGACAACAACATCGCCAGCCACGATCTTGCCGCCCTTGATCGCTGCAATCGCGTCTTCCTCACAGTCAAATACTCGCGCTGGTCCCTGATGTACCAGCATCTCCGGTGCAACGGCAGAACGTTTTACAACGCCTGTATCCGGTGCCAGGTTTCCTTTCAGGATCGCAATACCGCCAGTCTGGCTGTACGGATTGTCGATCGGTCGGATAACCTCCGGATTCTTGTTGACACAGCCCTTGATATTCTCGCCAACGGTCTTGCCGGTTACGGTCATGCAGTCCAGATTCAGAAGGTTCTTCTTGGACAGCTCATTCATAACCGCATACACGCCGCCTGCCTCGTTCAGATCCTCCATATAGGTCGGACCTGCCGGTGCCAGATGGCACAGGTTCGGGGTGCGCTTGCTCATCTCATTGACCAGCTCCATGTTCAGGTCTACGCCTGCCTCATGTGCAATCGCCGGAAGATGCAGCATACTGTTGGTAGAACATCCGAGTGCCATATCCACGGTCAGTGCATTTAAAAATGCCTTTTCTGTCATAATATCTCTCGGACGGATGTTTTTCTCATACATCTCCATAACCTTCATACCAGCGTGTTTTGCCAGTTTGATTCGCTCGGAGTAAACTGCCGGGATCGTACCGTTGCCCTGAAGGCCCATGCCGAGTACCTCTGTTAAGCAGTTCATGCTGTTGGCGGTGTACATACCGGAACAGGAACCGCAGGTCGGGCAGACCTTACATTCGAATTCTTTCACATCTTCTTCCGTCATGGTGCCTGCTGCGTAGGAACCAACTGCCTCGAACATGCTGGAAAGACTTCTCTTCTGTCCCTTTACATGACCGGCTAACATCGGACCGCCGCTGACAAATACAGTCGGTACATTGACGCGGGCTGCTGCCATCAGAAGTCCCGGTACGTTTTTATCACAGTTTGGAACCATAACCAGCGCATCGAACTGATGTGCCAGCGCCATACATTCGGTGGAATCTGCGATCAGATCACGGGTAACCAGAGAATATTTCATGCCGACATGTCCCATAGCGATACCATCACAGACTGCGATCGCCGGAAATACAACCGGTGTGCCGCCAGCCATGGCTACACCCAGCTTCACGGCATTTACAATCTTATCCAGGTTCATGTGTCCCGGAACAATCTCATTATAAGAACTTACGATACCGACGAGAGGTTTGTTCATCTCCTCTTCCGTCATACCGAGTGCATTAAACAAAGAACGGTGAGGTGCCTGCTGCATCCCTTTTCTTACTGCATCACTTTTCATCTTTTCGTCTCCTTCTATCTCTTTCGACGACCTCCGCCCCTGGTGACAGGGGCGGTTTTTACGTTTATCTTTGATTTTATCGCATTTATGGAATTTTTGCAATCTTTCTATTTAATTCTCTCACAGATCAGCCTGCCCATCTCAACGGTTCCAACCTGCTTGCAGCCATCCGCCATGATATCCACGGTACGGTAGCCCTCGGTCAGTACCTGCTGTACGGCGTCCTCGACGGATTTTGCTTCCTTGTCCAGATCAAAGGAATAGCGGAGCATCATCGCTGCGGAAAGAATGGTCGCGATCGGATTTGCGATGTCCTTGCCTGCGATATCCGGTGCGGAACCGTGGCTCGGCTCATAAAGACCAAATTTGCCCTCATTTAAGCTGGCAGAAGACAGCATACCGATGGAGCCGGTAATCATGCTTGCCTCGTCGGAAAGGATGTCACCGAACATATTCTCAGTCAGGATCACGTCGAACTGTCCCGGATTCATAACAAGCTGCATCGCGCAGTTATCAACCAGCATATGGGTCAGGGTAACTTCCGGATAATCCTTGGCAACTTCCTCGACTACCTTTCTCCACAGACGGGAGGAATCCAGCACGTTTGCCTTATCGACGCTAATAACGCTCTTGCGGCGCTTCATCGCGATATCGAATGCCTTGATTGCGATCCGGCGGATCTCATTTTCATTGTAGGTCAGGGTATCTACCGCGGTCGTCACGCCGTCGATCTCCTTCGTGTAACGGGCACCGAAATACAGACCGCCGGTCAGCTCACGCATGATTACCATATCAAAGCCATCGCCGATGATCTCTTTCTTTAACGGGCACGCATCTGCCAGCTCTTTGTAGAGGTATGCCGGGCGGATATTCGCAAACAGTCCCAGACCTTTACGGATGGCAAGAAGTCCGGCCTCCGGACGCAGGTTCGGAGCCACATCGTACCAGCGGGAATTTCCCACGTTGCCGCCGACTGCACCGAGCAGGACGGAATCACTCTTTTTCGCGGTCTCCAGCGCCTCATCGGTCAGCGGTACGCCGTACTCGTCGATGGAGCAGCCGCCCATCAGGATTTTTGTATAATTAAATGTATGACCGTAGACGGCGCCTACCTTGTCCAGCACGCCGCATGCCTCTCTCACAATCTCCGGTCCGATTCCGTCACCCGGAATCACAGTAATATTGCAATTCATAATAAAATACCTCCCTTGTTTCAAACGGTTACTTTTTATCATATCGGATTCCGTCCTATTTTGCAATCTTCTGACGAAGGAAAACCGGTATTCCCCATATAGTAATTTGGAATTTATTCTATAACCTGGGGTTATCTGTAAAATAAAAAAGAATGTGCCTTGGCACATTCTCGCGCCGAGCGCGGTCGCTTGCGACATGTTTCTGCTTCGCGCGAGTGCGCATCATTGGCACGTTAGTGCCTTTTTGTGTAATAGGGAATTCCAAGGAATTTCCTGTTACACAAAAAAAGGACCGCCGCCCCCATCGGGAGCTGCGATCCTCTCACTCTCTTACCGTTCTTCTTAGACTTCCGGTTTCTCAACCTGAACGATTGCATCCTTACGCATCGGGATACGGCAGTTCTTGTTGCTTCCGAACTCTACGATTACAGTATCATCGGTCATATCGATAATCACGCCGTAGAAGCCGCTGGATGTCAGAACGCTGTCGCCTACTGCTACGGTTGCCATCAGTTCTGCCTGTTTTTTCTTTTCCTTGGACTGTGGACGGATTGCCATAAAATAGAAGATGGCAATGATAAATACAAGGTAAACGATCATTCCGCTTGTGCTGCTCATGTGGTATATTTCCTCCTTTAGTTCGATTCACCCATCATGCCTGCAAGTTTCTTTGCTTTATACTCAGCATAACAGTGATGTTCGATCGCGTCGCGAATCTCTTCCATCATTTTATTATAAAAATACAAATTATGCAAGACGCATAATCTCATCCCCAGCATTTCCTTCGCCTTAAACAGGTGGCGGATATATGCGCGGGAGTAAGAACGGCATGCCGGGCAGCCGCAGCCTTCCTCGATTGGGCGCGGATCCAGCTCATATTTGCTGTTCAGGAGATTTAATTTGCCATGGTTCGTGTATACATGGCTGTGGCGTCCATTCCGGGACGGGTACACACAGTCAAAGAAATCGACGCCCCGGTCTACCGCTTCCAGGATGTTTGCCGGTGTGCCAACGCCCATAAGATAAGTCGGCTTGTCCTCCGGCAGGTGCGGAACGACTGCATCCAGAATCCGATACATTTCCTCATGGCTCTCGCCAACTGCCAGACCTCCGACCGCATAGCCGTCGAGGTTCATTTTGCTGATTTCCTTCGCGTGTTCGATACGGATATCCTCGTAAATCGCACCCTGATTGATACCAAACAGGAGCTGTTCCCGGTTGACCGTATCCGGCAGTGCATTGAGGCGTGCCATCTCATCCTTGCAGCGCGCCAGCCAGCGCGTCGTGCGCTCCACTGATTTCTGTACATATTCTCTTGTCGCCACACTGGATGGGCACTCATCAAATGCCATTGCAATCGTAGAAGCCAGATTGGACTGAATCTGCATACTTTCCTCCGGTCCCATGAAAATCTTGTGACCATCGATGTGGGAGTTAAAATAAACGCCCTCTTCTTTAATCTTCCGCAGTCCCGCCAGGGAAAACACCTGAAATCCGCCGGAATCCGTGAGGATCGGGCGATCCCAGTTCATAAATTTGTGCAGACCGCCAAACTGTCGGATCAGCTTGTCGCCGGTACGGACATGGAGGTGGTAGGTATTGGAAAGTTCCACCTGCGTGCCGATCGTGCGGAGATCATCGGTCGAAACCGCGCCCTTGATCGCCGCCACCGTGCCGACATTCATGAAAACAGGCGTCTGGATGGTTCCGTGGACCGTTTTCATTTCCGCGCGTTTTGCGCGGCCATCTTTGTATAAAATCTTGTATTCCATCTTTTTTCCTATACTTTTTACTTCTCTGCCTTTGCCTTCTTGCCAGCCGGTTTGGCATTCTTCTCCATGCGCTTTTTATTCAGCACATACCAGACAGAGCCGGACAGGCATACGGACGAATACGTACCGCAGATCAGACCTACCATCAGCGGAAGAGCAAACTCACGGATGGAAGATACACCCAGGATGTAAAGAATCAGGACCATGACGAAGGTCGTCAGCGTCGTGTTGATGCTTCGCGTCAGGGTCTGGCTGATACTGGTGTTGACGATCGTCTCAGCGGACTCTTTATTGCCCAGAAGCTTCATATTCTCACGGATACGGTCGAAGATAACGATCGTCGCGTTGATTGAGTAACCGACAATCGTCAGCATGCAGGCGATGAACGTCGAACCAACCGACCAGCGCAGCATCGCATAGCAGGTCAGGACAACCAGTACATCGTGCATCAGGGCAAGAACCGCGCCCGCCGCGAACGTGATATTGCTGAAACGGAACCAGATGTAGATCAACATGCAGATCGTCGCAATCGTAACCGCCACAATCGCATCGCGCTTCATCTCCTGGCTGACTGCACCGGAGATACTATCGGCTGTGATCTTCTCTTTATCCACACCAAACTGATCCGCCAGCGCCTGGTTTAACTCTTCGCGCTCGTCCATGTTCAGGGTACGTGTCTTGATGATAACCTCGTTGCTTCCGGCTACCTTCTGGGTCTGTGTGCCAGCTTCGCCGGTAATCTTTTCTACCACCGGAACCACCTGGGAGGAAATATCTTCCAGAGACATATCCTCGTTAAAGGTAACGTTTGTAGAAGTACCGCCTCTGAACTCCATGCTGTAGTTGAGCGGCACACCCATCGAAGACTGATTGTGAACCATGCTGCCGACGCCTGCCAGAATGATCACGAGCGACAGAGCAAAGTAAAGCTTGCGGAATTTCAGGAACGGACGCGTCTTCATATCCTTGCGGCATCCGTAGAACTTCGCATCCTCAAAGCCCATCTCATAGAAGCAGTTCAGGGCAAATTTGGTTACAAACAGCGCCGTGAACATAGAAAGCACGATACCGATTGCCAGCGTCGCCGCAAAGCCCTTGACGGTACCGGAACCTCTCCAGAACAGAACCGCTGCCGCAATCAGGGTGGTTACGTTTCCGTCGATGATCGCGGAAAGTGCCTTGGCGAAACCTGCCTTGATCGCATTCTTGACGGATGTTCCCAGACCGATCTCCTCTTTGATACGGGTGAAAATGATAACGTTCGCATCCACCGCCATACCAATCGACAGGATGATACCAGCCACGCCCGGAAGCGTCAGAGTCACCTCAAATGCAACTAACAGGATCAGGATCAGACCGACATACAGGCACAGAGCCAGAGATGCAGCCAGACCCGGAAGCAGATATACGGCAATCATAAATACAATGACAATGGCAAATCCGATCAGACCTGCCTTTAAGCTGGTGGAGATCGCCTCCTGGCCCAGCTTCGCGCCAACTACGTTGGAACGCAGCTCTTCCAGCTCCAGGGACAGGGAACCGATACGGATCGTGGACGCAAGATTATTTGCCTCTTCATAATCCGCCATGCCGTCGATCTGGCACTGTCCGCCTGTGATCGCCTCACGGACGGTCGGAGCAGAAATAATCTGGTTATCATAAATGATATAAATTGGTTTTCCGACGCCATTCGTGGTCGCCTCAGCAAATGCCTGTTTACCTTCCTCGGTAAAGGTCAGAGAAACGACATACGCCTTGGAACCGGTCGCCTTATCCTCGGTCATGCCGGCTTTCGCGCTGGCAACCTGTTTACCATCAAGGATCTGATTTCCTTCAGAGTCCACGAAAATCAGGGAACCCGGTTTTCCTAACTCTTCCAGAATCGCGTTGGCATCCGATACACCCGGAATATCTACGTTGATACGGTTATTACCCTCCTGGTAAACCTCCGCCTCGGTACTGTAATTCTGTACACGCTGCTGGAGCTTGTAGATCGTATCCGCCATATCCTCGGAAGACGGATTTTCTTCTTTCGCCTGATAGGTAATTCTTACTCCGCCATCCAGTTCAAGTCCCAGCTTGATCTGATTCATCGTCGAATAGCCGAAATAGCCGAATACGCCGATGGCAATCAGAAGGAGCAGCATCCCCAGGAAGCTTTTTCCTTTTTTGTTCTTCATTCCTCTCTCTCCTTGTTCTCTACTCGTCAGAGCCGTCTGCAAGAGCAGCTTTTATCATGATCGCGCACTCGATACGTTTTTTCTGCATCTCGCACCCGATATCATACGCATCCGTGATGGAACCGTGGAAGTTGTAGGAATTGGCCGCACAGCCGCCACTGCAGTAAAATCTGGCAAAGCAATCCCGACATTTGTCTTTCGCATAGACATTGCAGAGCTTGAACTCGTCGCGGACTGCCGTGTTGGTCACGCCCGTATCCACGTTGCCGAGCAGGAAATCTTCGTTTCCTACAAACTGATGGCACGGATAGAGGTCGCCCCACGGGGTAACTGCCAGATACTCAGTTCCTGAACCGCATCCGGACAGACGTTTTGCCACGCACGGTCCCTGTGTCAGATCGAGCATAAAGTGGAAGAACGTGAAGCCGCGTCCCTCTTTGTGTCTCTTGACATACTCTGCTGCCAGACGGTCATATTCCTCGAGAATCTGCGGAAGATCCGCCTCTTTGATCGCGTAAGGCTCTTCATCCGGGGCTACGACCGGCTCAACCGACATTTTCTTGAATCCAAGATCGGCAAAATGCAGAACATCTTTGCCAAAATCCAGGTTGTTGTGTGTGAAGGTACCACGCACGAAATAATCGCGGTCTCCGCGCTTCTCTGCAAATTTCTGGAACTTCGGCACGATCAGGTCGTAGCTTCCGGTTCCGTTGCGGAATGGGCGCATCTTGTCGTTGACCTCTTTTCGTCCATCCAGACTGAGCACGACGTTTGACATCTCGCGGTTGCAGAATTCCATAATTTCATCGTTTAACAGAACGCCGTTGGTGGTCAGTGTGAAACGGAATTTCTTGTTGTGCGCCTCTTCCTGGGAACGTCCGTACTCGACTAACTGTTTAACCACCTGCCAGTTCATCAGCGGCTCGCCGCCGAAGAAATCGACTTCCAGGTTCCGGCGGTTTCCAGAATTGGCAATCAGGAAATCCAGCGCTTTCTTGCCGACCTCAAATGTCATCAGCGCTCTGCGTCCATGATACTCGCCCTCTTCTGCAAAGCAGTACTGACAGGCAAGGTTGCAGTCATGCGCGATATGCAGGCAGAGTGCCTTGACAACCGTCTGGCGCTTCTTGAAATCCATAACGAAGTTTTTGTAAATGTCAGCGGTAAAGAGTTCTTCCTGATCGATGAGCTCCTGAATGTCCTCAAACGCCTCTCTGATCTCTTCCTGGCTGTATTTCTCTTTTAATGCTGCCGCCGTCTCGTCTTTCAGGGACTGGGCAATCTGAAACGGCTTCTCGCTATCCGGAATCCGCTCCGATAAAAAGGAAATCACATCGTACAGAAGCGGATCGACCGAATGGACGGAGCCACTGTTGACATCCAGTACGATATAATATCCATTATTTATATACTGATGAATCACTGTCTTTCTCCTTCTATAAGACATAGGCAGGCAGACAACCCGGAACATATGCAGTCCTCTCCTCGGACCGCGCTCCGTCTTGTCTGCCTCCCTGTGTCAACTCTGCGTTTTCTCAGACTCCAGCTCTCCCACTCATGAAAAGCTCTGATTTATCAGAAAACGCCTCATTTGTTTTGTACTGCCAATTATCGGTTCTGATTCTCGCAGCTCTGGTTTCCTACTGTACAGGATGTCTTACATGCAGACTGGCAGGATGTCTGGCACTCGCCGCAGCCGCCTTTCTTCATGCTGTTCTTCAGTGTGCTTGCGCTCAGTGTCTTTACGTGTTTCATCTCTATGTCCTCCTTCATTTTTTTAGTATATAAAGTCCTACAGATTATATCATATGTTGCCCGCTTGTGCAAGCATTTCAATTTACCGTGTTTCTCACAGATTCCGGCTTTTTTGGAACTGTTCACGGGTAGGCACTTTTGGAACCGAAAGTGCCGTAAGAAAACGTGGTG
>OGJU01000867.1_pt1 | contig 25122 bp, 10 predicted proteins | sample 1572251 | NCBI WGS metagenome assembly OGJU01 (sample SAMEA2582144, study PRJEB24529) | metagenome | biome: Human gut stool | place: China | collected 2011
TTCGAAGAATATTTACGGCCCGTATGAACATAAGGTGATTGTGGAGGATGCGACCTCTTATCCGCCCAACGGACTGCACCAGGGGGGAATGGTACAATTGAAGAATGGCGATTGGTGGTTTATCATCATGCAAGACCGTGGTCCTATCGGCCGTGTACCTCATTTGCTGCTGGTGAAGTGGGTAGACGGATGGCCCATGTTGGGAGTCGACGGTAAGGATGTGATTACCTATCCGAAACCGGAAGTGGGAAAGAAACAACAGCGGTTGGCATCTCCGGCCACGACAGACGAGTTTAACGGTAAACAGTTGGGATTACAATGGCAATGGAACCACAATCCTGCCAATACGAAATGGTCATTGACGGAACGTCGCGGATATATGCGCTTGAAGGCCTCGCAAGCCCCGAAGTTATATGAAGCCCGTAATACATTGACCCAGCGTGTGCAAGGTCCGTCTTCGGAAGGTTCGGTGGAGATGATCGTGTCGGGAATGAAAGATGGCAATGTGGCAGGACTGGGAGTTTTCCAGCTCCCTTATGCTTATGTGGCAGTGAAGCAGGAAGGCAGCAGCCGTAAGATTGTCATGTATGACGGTGACAAGGAGATTGAATCGGTGGATAACTTTAAAGGCGACAAGATTTGGTTCAGGGCACGTGTCATGGACAAGAATTTTACGGCACGTTTTTATTACAGCCTGGATGGGGTGAATTACTCTCCAATCGGTAAAGAACACAAGATGGAGCTGGGATTGCCTTGGACCGGCAATCGTTTCGCTTTGCTCAACTTCACCACGAATGCGGAAGGCGTGGATGGATATGTTGATTTTAACTGGTTCCGGTTTACGAATAAATAGCAAAGGTGACGTTTAATTGCAATAATAATCCACGGAAAAGGCAGCTATTTGTTATTTTAAATAGCGATAGCCGTTTTTATATTTGCATGGACTAATTTGTTAATATTTAAAGCATGAAAAAAATAATATTGGGAATGTTGTTGGCATTCCCTGCCATCGTGTCGGCGCAACATACCGGCAAAGTTTTTGTAGACGCGAACCATAATGGGCGTTGGGACAAAGGTGAAACCTTGATGAAAGGAATATCGGTTTCCGATGGATTAAACGTAGTTTTAACCGATGAAAAAGGATGTTTTTGTTTGCCGGGGCACGAGAAGGAGCGTTTTATTTTTATCACGACTCCTTCGGGGTATAAGACCGAGAATGCGTATTATCACCGTATTGAAGAGGGGCAGACTAGCTATGACTTCGGGTTGTTACGCTATGATGCGGTGAAAAGTGATGGAAGCCATAAGTTTATCCATATATCGGATACCGAGATCGGTGAGGAACAAGGGCAAGACGAATGGACGGAAGGAATGCGCGAATATGCCGCCAATGAAAAGGTAGCTTTTATTATCCACACGGGCGATATTTGTTACGTAGGCGGTTTAAATAACCATATCAAGGTGATGAATTCATCGAATATGCCCGAAACACAAGTGTTCTATTCGGTAGGTAACCATGATCTGGTTGCAGGAAAATACGGGGAGGAATTATTCGAAAAGATTTATGGACCTACATTTTATTCGTTTGAGGTAGGTAACGTGCATTACATTGTCACCCCGATGCCAGGAGGCGACCATGCGCCAAGTTACCGGTTGGATGACGTGTTCACTTGGATGGCGAACGATTTGAAGCATGTCGGCAAAGATAAAGCGGTTTATGTGTTCAACCACACCATCCCCGGCGAATGCGGGTGTCCTGACTTTAAATATACGTTGAAAAATAAAGAAACGGTTGATTTGTTGGCTCATAACCTGAAGGCATGGCTTTACGGGCATTGGCATGTCAACCATATTTATACCCATCCGGATAATGGGATTGGCGTGATCTGTTCTTCCACGCCAGTTTATGGCGGCATTGACCATGCTTCATCCGCTTTCCGTGTCATGAACATTGATGGCAAAGGCGACTTTACTTCTGATTTCCATTATTCCTATATGGACAAGCACATGGTCATCGCTTCCATTCAGAACCACCAGGCGGCCATTACCCCGGAAGGGACTATCCTCTTGGTTGTGAATGTCTATTCAACTGCTAGCCCGGTAACCAAGGTACGTTATTCTTGTACTTTCGATGGGAAGACTCTATTGGCTGGTAAGCCGATGAAACAACAAAGCGATTTTGCCTGGACGGCCGAGATGACTTTGCCGCAAATAGCCGAAGGGCATTATGTGACCGTTATTGCCGAGGCTCATTATGCAAATGGGGAGATCGGTAAAAAGACGGCCTCTTTTTTGTATGACAAGCAAAATACGTCCCGGATTGTAGCCGGTGGGGATTGGACGAATCTATTGGGAAATCCGGAACATATTGGTATTGTGAAAGATACGCTTCGTGCTCCTCGCTTGGCTTGGACGAAAAATGTCGGTTCCAACATTTATATGTCGGCACCGGTTGTTAGCGAGGGCTTTGTTTATGTCGCTTCAATTGATGATAACGAAACAGGAAAAGCGTCTCTGACCAAAATGGAGGCAACTACCGGTAATATCGTCTGGAAATGTTCGCTTAAATCATCCGTTCGCAATAGTATTGCTGTAGAATCAGATTTGATATTTGCTCAGGATGTACAAGGTATCGTGTATGCAGTGAAGAAATCTGACGGTTCTATAGCCTGGCAAAAGGATTTGAAAATTGGCGTGACTCCAGCTTTGAACGATGGACTAATTGCTAAAGATGGCATTGTTTATGCTGGTACTGGTTATCAACTGACAGCATTTAAGGCTACGACTGGTGAAATCATTTGGCAAAATAAGGACTGGGGACGTGGAGAGGGCTGTGTGGCTACTTTGGCGTTGAGCCAGGATAATGTAATAATTGGTAGCAGACACTGGGGAGGCTTGTTCGGCAACGATGCGAAGACCGGCGAGATGCTTTGGGGCGATTGGGATTCTGATTTGCGCTTCCGTGCGGCTACTCCAGCCGTATGGGGAGATGTCATGTATGTTACCTCCGCCAATTCGTTGTTGATGGTAGAGAATAAGACGGGGCGTATCCTAAGCCGTAAGAAATTGGGTTAAGGGCTCGAGGTGGCGTCTACTCCTTTGGTGACGGACGATGCGATCATCTTCGGTACTTCTACCAATGGGGTGGTAGCATTGGATAAAGAGACGTTGGAAGAAAAATGGCGTTTCAAGACCCGTGAAGCGATGATTCTCTCCGCCCCTTACCAAGGGAACCATCCGGCAACGGTGGAAGCCAGCCCGGTCATTTGTGGGGATCAGGTCTATATAGGGGCTTCCGATGGGACACTCTATGCAATCAAAGCCAAAACAGGACGTTTACAGTGGCGTCATCATATGGGAGCTCCAACCTTTGCAACTATTGCCGTGTCGGGAAATGGCCTTTTCGCAGTGGATTTTGGGGGTAATGTGTATGGATTTGTCGGAAATTTAAAACAATAGAATCAATATGAGGAAATTTTATTTAATTATTGCATGGATAAATTTGATAGGATTGTTGGCCTGGGGGCAACGCTCCGAATTGAATTTTGATAGAGACTGGCGGTTTGCCCGGTTTGGTTTGCAGGCGGATAGTTCGCGTGTGGAGGAACCGGATTCTTTACAGTCATATTCGTATAACGATTGGGATTGGAGGAGGCTGGATGTTCCCCATGATTGGGGGATCGAGGGACCTTTCCGTATTGACTTGGATGGATATACCGGAAAATTGCCTTGGAAGGGGATCGGTTGGTATCGTAAATACTTTGAAGTATCGTCGAAGGATAAAAAGAAACGGTTTTATCTGGATTTCGATGGTGCGATGGCGAATGCCGAAGTGTGGCTTAATGGGAATAAAGTGGGCGAATGGGCTTTCGGATACAGCTCTTTTCGGATCGATTTGACTCCGTATCTTTTGTATGATAAAAGGAATGTGATAGCTGTCCGGCTGAATACCGAAAAGTTCGGCTCCCGTTGGTATCCTGGTGCCGGTATTTATCGGCATGTACGGTTGGTGAAAACGAATCCTGTACATGTGGGGCAGTGGGGTGTTTTTGTGACAACACCTGAAATCACAGACGAACAGGCCAATGCCTTGGTCCGTGTCGAAATACAGAATAATTTATCGGAAGCGGTAGACGGACAGTACATGGTCGATATTTATGAACTGGATAAGGATGATGTACCGGGTGCGAAAGTTACAGTCGGTTTAAAGAAACAATTACTGTTGAAACCAAACCAATTGACTGGCGATACGGTCTCTTTGCTTGTGAACTCTCCTAAACGATGGAGTCTGGAGAATACTAACCGCTATTTGGCCCGTGTGTCGGTTTATAATAAAAACAAACTGGTGGATGTGTATGATGCACCATTTGGTTTCCGGACTATTCAGTTCACGCATGATAACGGCTTTCTGTTAAACGGCAAGCGCGTGCAGATAAACGGGACATGTAACCATCACGACTTGGGGGCTTTGGGGGCAGCAGTGAATCAGGTTGCCATGGAGCGACAATTGCGCATACTGAAGAGTTTTGGTTGTAATGCAATACGTACCTCTCATAATCCTCCGGCACCGGAATTGCTGGAGTTGGCGGATAAGATGGGGTTTCTGGTTATGGACGAATTGTTCGATAGTTGGACAATAGGAAAGAAAGAGTATGACTATAGTTCTTTATACGAAAAATGGCATGAAAAAGATATAGAAATGCTGATTTGCCGGGACCGGAACCATCCATCGGTTATCCTGTGGAGTACGGGAAATGAGTTACCTGAACAATATAATCCGGAACTGGGCATTGTCCGGCATTTGACGGAAGTGGTTCATCGTTTCGATACGACCCGTCCGGCTACGTTCGGAGCTTCTTATCCGAGTAAGTCTGCCGTGAATGGAACGGAATTGCAGGTGGATGTCCATGGTATGAATTATGCGGCAGGCGTATATGGAGGACCTGATTTTTATGGAGAGTTTTTGAATAAGAAAGGACATGAGCATTTGTCGGGTTATTCGAGTGAATCCAGTTCGACAATGAGTTCCAGGGGCGAATATTTTCCACGCCAACTCCATGTTTCATCTTATGATTTGACGCAACCCGGATGGGGAGGACTACCTGATTGGGAGTTTGCTGCATTGGATAAATATCCTGCCATTTGTGGTGAATTCGTATGGACCGGTTTTGATTATTTGGGCGAACCGACTCCATTTAATAGTGATGCCAGTGTCTTGTTGAATCACTCGGCTGCCATGACAGAAGAAGAACTGGCTAAGCAGCGTGAAGAATTGAATAAGATAGAACGTAACCGCCCTACGTCGCGGAGCAGTTATTTCGGTATTGTCGATTTGGCTGGTTTCCCGAAAGACCGCTATTACCTATATAAGGCGCGTTGGATGCCAGATACGCCGATGGTACATATCCTTCCACATTGGAATTTTCCCGATCGGGTAGGTAAAGTGACACCTGTTTTTGTATATAGTTCGGGGGACGAGGTGGAACTTTTCTTGAATGGCAAGTCGTTGGGAAAGAAACAAAAGCAACCGTATGAATACCGTTTCCGTTGGGATAGCGTGGTGTATCAGTCGGGAGAGTTGAAGGCTGTTGCTTATAAGCAGCATAAAAAGTGGGCGGAAACTCGTGTGCGGACTACCGGTGATCCCGTTCGTCTGAAAGCCGTACCGGATAAAACATTGATCAAAGCGGATGGCGAGGACTTAGTCTTTGTTAAATTATCGTTGGTGGATAAAGATGGATACGATGTGCCGACAGCCGAGAACCGTATCTTCTGTAGCTTGGAAGGTGACGGGGAAATTGTTGCAACTGATAATGGTGACCCGACTTGTTTGATCACCTTTTCGGAACCGTCCCGTCCGGCGTTTAACGGTTTGTTCCTGGCTATAGTCAAAGCTAAACGAGATGGAAATAAACCGTTTCGCTTGACTATCGAGGCGGATGGTTTGGAAAAGGCGACGGTTGATATTGAGATAGATCATGAATAATAAAATAAGAACATATATGGGTTTGAAATTATGTTTAGCCATCGTTTTATCAATGATGGACTGTCATGTTGAATACGGATGTGAAGTCGGTTAAAGATAATCCGTTGGAAGAAAAGCGTACGTTTTTTTCCAACGGATACGTACGTTATAGGGTGGGGGCCATCATGCCAGCACTACTATGTCGTCTGGCTAGCATAGTAGTATCAGTACCATTAGCACTACTTGCAATAATAATCCACGGAAAAGGTAATTATTTGCTATTATATGGGAAAGCCGAAACCTGTAATTTTGTATTTCTCTGTTTCTAAAAAGGAATTTTTTAACTAGTTTATCTAAATGTTTTTGGTACAAGAAGTGTATTCTTATATAGACAGTAAATAAAACTTATAAATTATATCATGAAAACATTATCTTTTGTAGCTGCAACTCTGTTGTTATGTAGTTGCGAGTCGGGTACACATCAATCGTTCAAAACAGATCGTTTCGGTATCGATATAGATAACCGGGGATATATCACCGGTATGTGGAACTTGACACGCGAAAGTCGTAATTTCAGTCCGGCGGACCAGCCGTCGCCCCTGTTGTCTCTTTATGACGAAGACCTGAAACGGTATTATTATCCGCAAAAGGCTCATTACAGCGGAGGCAAGTATCGGTTGGAATACGAGAACGGCTCTGTGGCAAAGGTTGCTTTGGATGAGAAGACAAAATATTTCAAGTTGAAGTTGGAAAGTTTGGAACCTCGTAATGGAATCGATGGTATACAGTGGGGTAATTATTATACGAATATTACCAATTTATTGGGGGAAATGATCGGGGTGGCCCGTGATACCTCGGCTGCGGTAGGTTATGCTATCGGAGCTTTGGCGTTGGATGATAATACGATTGGCGGAGAATCACGTTTTACATCCGAAACAGGTCCTTCGGGTTATATTGCCCATACGCCTGATCCGGTGAATCATCCATTACCGTTAACATTGCATGAAGGGCAACAGTTTACGATGGGAGGCGACGGAATCAACGATGTGGCTTTTTATAATCGGAAAGAATCGTATTTCCGTATTCTATATGGTAATACGGCTTTTGTTGATTGTAACGGACGAATTAATATACGCTATCATTCGCGTGATCGCCGGAAAGGTAAGATGATCTATTCTCCGGAAGGTAATTCTATCTTCCAAAACAATGAACCTAACCACATGATGCGTCAGGATGTTCCGGGAGTGGATTTCATCGGTTCGTCTATCGCTTTGTGGGGTAGCCCGGATAGTACGGCTTTGATGGAAGTTATTCAGGATATCGTTTTGAATGAGGGTTTGCCTTATCCTACTTTCCAGGGTAAATGGGTAAAAGATCCTACAACTTTCATGCCGGATCTATGTACATACGGAGGACTTATGGACAGTGTGGCGTCGTATGCGAAACAGATGGGATTGAAAGTGATTCATACGTACGACCAACCTTTCTTGCATGCCGATAGGGGAAATGGCGGTTTCATTGACGGTCCGGGACATGAAAAGAAACGCTATCATTTCACAGATAAGGATTTGTCTACTCGCGAGTATGCCGACCTGTTGGCTAAAGAGGGGTTGATTTTGGGGCGTACCTCCATATCTAACTCAATGGCACCCGGAACGAAGGATTGTAGTCCGGTACCATCGGACAGTATCTGTATTTTACACCGTCGTTTTCTTACGGAAAATTTGAACGAGACGGATACGATGATTTATATCGATGATCCTACTCATTTGGAAGAAGTAGCTTGTTGGGAAGGACATAGTCCGGAATTGAATATGGTTAAGATCGGTAAGGAATTGATTCACTATTTGGGTGTTACAAAGGAAAAACCATATCGGCTCATGAAAGTGACACGTGGTTATTGGGGGACTCGACCTGCTGCTCATGTAAAGGGGGATGCTGTGGATAAACTTCAACCTGCGGTAGGCGGAGCATATGCCGGATTGATTCCTAACCTGGAATTACAAGATGAACTGGCACGCCATTATGCCGATATTTGCAAGAACAGCGGATTGGGTATGTTCGATTATGACGGACAGGAGTTTTATTTCCACACTGGTTTTGGCGGTTATGGCGTGAAACGTTTCTTCCGCAATATGTTTGAGCAAGCGAAGAAGCATGGTTTACCGGATATTCGTTTTACGGGAGCGACTTTGTCGGAAGGCTCCTGGCATTATCAGAGCACTTGGAATGTGGGAGGCGGTTTGAATATTTATGATGTGAAGAAGCGTGTATGGGGAAGTACGACCAGTCAGGGTAAAGACCTTCGCGATGTTACTTATGCCAACTTTTTCCCGTCTTCATTTGGTGGTAACTTCCCGATAACAGCGGAGTCTACAGTGGAAGATTTTGAACATATTGAGGCTACGGCGGTCGGTTATGGTTGTACCTATGCCTTTAAGATTGGTCAGAAGGATGTAGAGAGTTGCCCGCAGAAGTATGCAATATTTAATGTAGTTCGTACTTGGGAAGAGGCACGTCGGGCAGATGCTTTCCCGACACATATTCGTAAGATGTTACAAAACCCGGCATTGAGTTGGCGATTGGAGAAAAAGGCGGATAACAGTGGTTGGACTTTGTATCAGATGGAGAACGGACAAAAAGGACGTTCGTTTGATTTATAGTGTTGCTTTTGTTCATTGGAAGAAAATAAAGGTAAAAGCTGGTGAAACGATTAAATACTGTGTAAAGAAATGAATAGAAGGTGTGTGAAGAAGATAGTGAGTTTGGTATGTCTGCTTCATTTGTTTGGAGTGGCTTGGGCTGAGGAATACCATGTTTCGATCAAAGGTGATGATACAAACGACGGAAGTCTTTCGGCTCCTTTGAAAACGATTAATGCCGCAGCACAAAAGGCGCATCCGGGTGATGTGATTACAGTTCATGAAGGTATTTATCGTGAACGTATTGTGCCACCACGTGGTGGGCTTTCTAATGAAAAACGAATTACTTATCAGGCTGCTCAGGGGGAACGTGTTGTCATTACGGGGGCTGAACCAGTAAAGGGGTGGGTAAAAGTACAGGATAATACCTGGAAATTAACTTTATCCAATTCTTTTTTTGGTGAGTCTAATCCTTTTGACGAGCAGATTTATGGTAGTTGGTATCGGGGAAAAGGTCGTCCGAATCATACCGGTTGTGTTTTTTTGAATGGACAACGTATACGGGAAACGTTTTCTAGGTGTGATGTTTTGAAACCAATGGTTGACCGGCCTTATTGGTATGCAGAAGCAGATGGGAACGGAGGACCGGTATTGATGAATCTTGAGTGGATCTGTCCGGTTGGTGGAAAACGGACGATTTCAATGCAAGCATCGGTGAAAGGCGGTGACCAGGCTGTTTGTATGCAGGTTTTTGAACGTTGGCCTTTCGGATATTTAAAAAATGGTTCGAGCCTTTATTTTGAAGAGGTGGATTTCGGTATTGGTACAGATACCTTATTGGTTCAGGCTGCTACATTGGCCAAAGGAGGGATGATTGAAATACATTCCTGTGATCCTGAGGGGGAGCTACTGGGAACAAGTATGATTACAAATACCGGTGATTGGGAAAAGTTTGTTGTATTTCCATTAAAGATGAATCGTAAACTGGCTGGCAAACAAGATCTTTGTTTGGTTATCAAAGCACCGGCTTTGAAACAAAACGGAGAAACCACTATTTGGACGCAGTTTCCCGAAGGTGTCGATCCGAATAAAGAATCTGTAGAGATCACTGTCCGTCCGCAAGTGTTTTATCCGGATAAACCGGGAATTAATTATATTACGATTCGTGGGTTTATTCTGGAAAATGCAGCAACCAATTGGGCACCTCCTTCGGCAGAGCAACCGGGGCTAGTTGGAACCCGTTGGTCGAAAGGCTGGATTATAGAGAATAATACGATTCGAAATTCGCGGTGTGCCGGGATCTCGTTGGGACGACCGACTTTTGGGCATTCGCATCATTACCAGAAGTTACCTCCGAAGGTATATCCGGAAATCGGAGGAGGGCAAACGGAACAACAGTTGCTTGATTATTTTGAGAATGCTTCTTGGGAGAAAGAGGCTGTCGGCTTTCATATAGTTCGTAATAACCATATTTATGAATGTGGGCAAGTGGGAATAGTCGGTTGTAGCGGTGGTGCGTTTAGTTTGATAGAAGGAAATGAAATTCATGATATTTGTTTGAATGAGACGTTCGAGGGGGATGAAATGGCTGGCATTAAATTGCATTTTGCAAATGATGCGATCATAAGGAACAACCATATTTATCGTACGATTCGTGGTATTTGGTTGGATTGGGGTAGTCAAGGAATGCAAGTGAACGGTAACTTGTTGCACGACAATGATGCTCTAGAGGATCTTTTTGTCGAAGTCTGTCATGGACCAGTTTTGGTGGCTAATAATATGATGTTTTCTAAACGCTCGATGTCTTTGTCGCAAGGTATAGCATGTGCGCATAATCTGGTTACGGGAGAGGTTATGGGGGGAAAAGATCGTTGTGCCGGAGGTCGTATGACTTATTATTATAAACCTCATGGGACAGAATCTGTTGGAAAAGCCCCTAATCCGGGTGGCGATCTGCAATGGTATAATAATTTGTTGATAAACTGTGCTTCATTGGTAAATTGGGATGAACCCGGTTTACCGATCAGGTATGATGGAAATGTTTTTGCCGGAGGAGCGAAGCCTGCTCTTGATGAACCGAAAGCTGTGGTGGATGAATTGTTTGATCCCAATATGAAGTTGGTACAGAAAGCTGATGGATGGTATCTTTCCATGAATATTCCTTTGGATTGGAAAAATCAGCGTAAACGGAAACTGGTAACGACTTCAGTCTTGGATAAGGCTATTGTGCCTGATCAAGCATTTACTAATCCGGATGGTAGTCGATTGAAGGTTGATACCGATTATTTAGGAAATAAACGCAATGGAAATCCTTATCCCGGAGCATTGGAAATAAAGAAAACCGGTTATCAGGAGTGGAAAGTGTGGCCTAGGAATTGAATGAAAGTATAATTAATTATAAGATGAAATTGAAAAACTTAAGACAAGTTTTGTGGTTATTAGTGTTTATACAGGCAGGAATAGCCTATGGTCAGGAATACCAAAAAACGAGAAATGGACTCAAGGCCGATATTGCTGACATTCTGGTAGAAATTCAATTTTATTCGCAGGGAATAGTAAGAATACTCAAATATCCCCAAGGAGAGGTGATAGACAAAAAGAGTTTTTCTGTGATTAAGACACCTGAAAATATTCCATTTTCGGTAGAAGAAGATAGAGGAGCTGTTCTATTGAAAAGTGATAGTCTGAAGGTTAAATTAGATCTTCAAACAGGACAGAAATCTTATTATGACGTACGTGAGAGATGTTTGTTGGCTGAAAAAAGTTGGGGAATTCAATTTACTCCCGTAGAATATGGAGACAATGAGACCTATTTGGTCCGGCAGGCTTTCCGATTGGATAAAGACGAAGCGATTTATGGCCTGGGCCAGCATCAAAAAGGAAAGATGAATCAGCGAAATCAAATGGTTCATTTGCGCCAGGTTAATACGGATATAGCCATACCTTATATACAGTCAATAAAAGGGTATGGCCTGTTTTGGGACAACTATTCGCCAACAACATTTACCGACAACTCCATGGAAACTGCATTCGACTCCCAATCGGGACAATGTGCGGATTATTATTTTATCTATGGAGGAAATGCAGACAATGTGGTCAGAGGCATGCGTGAACTGACCGGGCAAGTGCAAATGAATGCGTTGTGGACGTATGGATTTTGGCAATCACGCGAACGCTATCAAAGCCAGGAAGAGTTAGTTGGAGTGGTTAAAAAGTACAGGGAGTTGCAAGTACCTTTGGATGGTATTGTACAAGATTGGCAGTATTGGGGAATAGATCCGGCAACTTGGAATGCTGTAGAATTTGGAAATCCTCAGTTCCCGGATCCTCAGAAAATGATTGGTGATGTACATGATTTGAATGCGCATATTGCTATTTCCGTATGGCCCTCTTTCGGAACGAATACGGCTATACATAGGCGATTGAAGCAGGAGAATATGTTACTTGATTTCAAAACCTATCCTGAGCAGGCGAATGTGTATGATGTTTTTAATCCGAAAGCACGTGAGATTTATTGGGAGTATATGAACAAAAATATATTTTCGTTGGGAATGGACGGTTGGTGGCTGGATGCAACTGAACCTGAATTTGGAGATAAAGACGAGAAATTAAATCAACATACGTATGCCGGGCAATATAGAGGGGTGTATAACGCTTTCCCGATTGTTTCTGTGGGGAGCGTTTATGACAATCAACGTATGATATCTTCTGATAAACGTGTCTTTATTCTTACACGTTCGGCTTTTGCCGGACAACAGCGTTACGGGGCAAACTCCTGGTCGGGTGATATACAAGCTACTTGGGATGTGCTGCGTAAGCAAATCTCTGCCGGATTGAATTTCTCTGTTTGCGGCATTCCTTATTGGAATACGGATATTGGTGGTTTTATTACCTGGAATTCTTATCGGGAAGGGGTTAAAGATCCTGCATATAGAGAGTTGTACGTAAGATGGACGCAATTTGCGACTTTTACTCCGATGATGCGGTCGCACGGGACGAATACTCCACGGGAAATTTATCAATTCGGGGAAAAAGGTTCGTGGGAATTTGAAGCATTGGAAAAGTACGTACGTTTCAGATATAGTTTGTTGCCTTATTTGTATTCAACCGCTTGGCAGGTAAGTAAGAATAGCGATACGTTTATGCGTGCTTTGTTTATGGATTACCCTCAGGATAGTAAAGTTCTTGATATGGACAATCAATATATGTTTGGCCGGTCATTGTTAGTTGCTCCGGTAACACAACCGATGTATGTAGGTAAGAACAGGCTTGTAAACATACAGGATACACACTCCACAAATGTATATTTGCCGATAGGCAACAGTTGGTTTGACTTTTGGACCGGCAAGCGATACCAGGGGGGGGCAGTCGGTAACCAAAGAGACTCCTATTGACATCATTCCGTTGTATGTGAAGGCGGGTAGTATTCTTCCGATAGGACCTGACGTACAGTATGCTACGGAAAAGAAATGGGACAATCTGGAGATACGTGTTTATCCGGGGGCAGACGGCGAGTTCTTGTTGTATGAAGACGAGAATGATAATTATAATTATGAGAAAGGTGCTTATTCCACCATCTCTTTTTCTTGGAACGACAAAGAGCGGATACTTATTATCGGTGACCGTGACGGTAAATATCCGGGCATGCTGAATGCAAGAAAGTTTAGGATCGTATTGGTGGATGAAGGGCATGGCACTGACTGTAAGCTTTCCAAAAAAGTCAACAAGGTTTTGACTTACAAAGGATATGAAATGAAAATACATTTATAAGAAATAGGGTTAGCTTGGGATGAAGCAATAATAATCCACAAAATAGGCAGCTATTTGCTATTTTAAATAGGAATAGCTGCCTTTATATTTGCGTTATCTAATTAATTGTAATATTATAATTTTTAAACCATGAAAAAAATACTATGCTTGATTTCGATGTTCTGTTTGTGTGTGAATGTGTTATCAGCCAAAGAATATCATGTATCGGTAAAAGGGAGTGATGCTAATAACGGAGATATTTCATCTCCTTTTAAAACTATAAATTGGGCTGCTCAGAAAGCGTTGCCGGGAGATACGGTTACGGTACATAACGGTGTTTATCGTGAATGGGTGAATCCGTTGAGCGGTGGGGAACGGGAAGGAAAACGTATCCTGTATCGAGTGGCCGAAGGTGAGAAAGCTGAAATAAAAGGTTCAGAGTTGGTGACTGGTTGGAAAAAGGAGAAGAAAGCAAAGGGAGTATGGAAGGTGGTATTGCCTAATTCATTCTTTGGAAATTACAATCCGTTCAACGACCGTCTGTATGGTGACTGGCTATGGTCTGAACGGGTTCATCATACGGGAGATGTATATTTGAATGATGTTTCGCTTTATGAAGAATTTAGCCTGGATAAGGTGTTTGCACCGGATACACTCCGTACAATACGTGATCCCCAAGGGTGTACGAATGTATGGTTCGCAGAAGTAGATGCGGATAATACAACGATTTATGCAAATTTTGGAGATATTGATCCGAATAAGGAAACAGTAGAAGTATCGGTTCGTCCTACTTGTTTCTATCCGACACGTGAGGGACTGAATTATATCACGATTCGTGGTTTCCATATAAGCCAGGCCGCCACGCAGTGGGCTGCTCCGACAGCCGAACAGGTGGGGATGATTGCTCCCCATTGGTGTAAGGGGTGGATTATCGAGGATAATGTTATTAAGAATTCCCGAGCCAACGGTATCACTTTGGGAAAAGAACGTGCCAGTGGACATAATCTGGAATGTAACGACAAACGTCTGGACGGTACATTGCATTATGTAGAAGTAATATTCAATACGCTACGTCGCGGATGGAGCAAAGATAACGTCGGTTCCCATATCGTTCGGAACAACGTCATTTCAGATTGTGAGCAAACCGGTATCTGTGGTAGTATGGGAGCGGCGTTCAGCGAGATTTACGGAAACCATATCTATAATATCCTGGTAAAACAACAATTTGGCGGAGCTGAAATGGCTGGTATCAAATTACATGGTGCGATAGATACTTATATTCATCATAACCGGATTCATAAGTCGGGTAATTATGGAATCTGGCTGGACTGGATGGCACAGGGAGCACGCGTATCTTCCAATTTATTGTATGACAACCTGGCACAGGACTTGTTTTTCGAAGTGTCCCACGGACCTTATGTAGTAGATAACAACATTTCCCTTTCACCTCGTACGATACAGGAGAATACCGATGGCGGAGCCTATCTGCATAATATCTTTTCCGGAGACATCAACCGTTTGGACGACCAGCGTTACACTCCGTATCACTTGAACCATTCTACCGAAGTGAAAGGCATACGGACTATCACCGAAGGCGACCATCGCTTCTTTAATAATATCTTTATTGGTGGTGACAACAGTAAGTTAAAATATGGAATGATCGTATTCGATGTATCACAACGTCCTATTTATGCAGAGAATAATCTGTTCCTGAACGGTTCTCTTCCGATGACGAACAAGACGCAGGATTGGGTGGAGAAAGCAGTCAATCCGAAATTGAAAGTAGAGGAAACCCCCGACGGCGAAGTATATCTGGTAAGTGACATTAATCTGCAAGAATTATCTTCATTTAAAGGAAAAAAGATAGATGCCGAACGTTTAGGTATCACTCAACTGACAGGATTCCCGTTTGAGAATCCAGACGGAACACCTTTCAAACTGGAAAAAGACTTTTTCGGTAATGAACGTTCTGCTACTCCGGTTGTCGGGCCGATAGAAAAATTATCTTCTACCAAACGGATAAAAGTATGGCCTAATTTAAAATAGTAATTTATGTTTTATTCATATATGAATTATTTTTTCCTGGTAAGTGGCCTGTTTATAGCAGGGGTGTTTACGGGGTGTCAGTTCGATGGAAAACGGCAATCGAACGATAAGGTTACAGTCGTTTCGACTAACAGAATGCTAAATCCTATCGCTCCTCCCGGATTGTATATTGCAGATCCTGAGGTAAGGCAGATGCCTGATGGACGTGTTTATGTCTACGGATCGCGCGACGAACCTGGTAACGCCTGGTGCTCTCGTTCTTATAACGTATTGTCTTCGTCCGATCTTGTGAACTGGAGTGTGGAGCAATTTTCTTTTGCTACTGATGGTCCGGGCAAACAAGTAGATTATACAGATAGGATTTTATATGCTCCGGATTGCATCCATCACAACGGGAAATATTACCTTTATTATTGTCTTGCCGGAGGTGGAGACGATGAAGGTGTGGCAGTTTCCTCTTCTCCTTATGGTCCGTTTAGGGATGGGAAGGTGATAGAAGGGATAAAAGGTATTGACCCGTCTGTCTTTATTGATGACGATGGGCAGGCTTATTTGTTCTGGGGGCAGGGGTATGCTAAGGGAGCAAAGTTAAGTAAGGATATGCTCTTGATAGAAGGAGCTGTTCATGATAGTTTGTTAACCTATGAAACGCATTTCTTCAATGAAGGTAGTTCCGTCCGGAAAAGGAATGGCATCTATTATTTTGTATATGGAAGCCATTCTCAACATGGAGAATCTAACTGTGCAACGTTAGATTATGCGACTGCGACATCTCCACTGGGTCCCTACACTTACAGAGGTGTTATTATTGATAACTGGGGAAGCGGAAGGAACCTGGTGAATAACCATGGTTGTATTGTCGAAATCAACGGACAATGGTATATCGCTTATCATCGTCCGACGCATGCGAGTGCGACCATGCGAAAAGCCTGTTTGGAACCAATAATATTTAATCCTGACGGTACTATTCCGCAGGTGGAAATGACCACGCAGGGAATCGGTGGCCCTATTTCGCCTCTTTATCGGATGGATGCAGCAAGAGCTTGTCTGATGTCAGGAAATGTTATGGTTGCAGTGCGTCGTCCGGATAATGATATTCCGGTAGAATACTTAGCGGACATTCGCGATGGTGATTATGCCTATTGGAAATATTATGATTTTACAGATACAAAAGTAAATCATTTTGTTTGTAAAACATGGGATAGGAACAAGGCTGCTCAGATAGAAATACGGCTGGATAGCCCTGAAGGGGAATTGATCGGGACGTGTGATATAACTCCAATGGAAGGTGAAACAGCTTATGCTATTCATGAAACAAATATTAAATCAGTTACGGGAAAACATGCATTGGTATTTGTGTTTAAGGCTGTTGATCCTGCTGTTAAAGGGCTGGATTTGATGAATCTGGAGTGGTTTGTTTTTGAGAATAGAAAAGAATAGATGTTTTTGAAAATAGTAAGATAGTGCATCTATTTCGTAAGATATGTCAAGTTCAAATGGTACTTAATACAATATCTTTGTGTTAATATTATGTTGATTTTACGAAAATAGTCTTTTGACGTATAAATGTTTGAAGTACAAGTGATACATTATGTTGATTTTATTGTCTTGATAATAAGTTTATTGGTGTTTCACTTGTGCTTGAATATAGAGTTTTGTTTACTTTATTTTAAGTTCTGTAAGAACTAAGCTTTTTTAATTAAACCAAAACATTAATAATTATACTCTCCTGTTTTTTCTCTAAAAACTTTATTCTAAGCTTGTTTTGCTAATGTCTTGATAGACAGTTGGTATCCTATGCGCTTTTGCCATAGTTCTTACAGGACTAAGGCTTTTTAATAGCGTTTAATGTGGATTATGAGTATAAACAAGTCTATCTATGTCAAATGGTGGAGCGAATATAAAAATTTGCTTTTGTCTGTTACATGCGTAATCCATATATCGCAAGAATGTATAAGTAATACAAATATAGTGTGAAATAGAATTATGTGTAACCTTAAAAAACAGATTGCGTATGGAAAACTGACCTAGTAAAAAAAGAACCGGAGAAAGGCCTAATTTTCTCCGATTCGTATTTGAATTAAAATCAATTAGTTATTAACTAATAAATTCTTTACAAAAGTATGAAAAGTTTTTTTACCACATTTAAAGTCTTTGGTATATGTTTTTTGTTAAACCCAATGTCCCCTTCGTCGGTTTTTGCCGAAACGAATGATAAAAGCTCTGATTTTCCGCTGGAGAATATGGGACAAAATACGGTAGTCTCTCAAAAACGTCTCGTAACAGGAGTAGTCTTAGATTCGCAAGGAGAACCCGTTGTTGGAGCTAATGTATTTGAAAAAGGAGAAAAGACCAATGGTACTATCACTGATATAGATGGCAAATTTTCATTGAATGTTTCTGATAATGCAACTTTAGTTGTCTCTTTTGTTGGTTTTAAAAACCAGGAGATAGCAGTGAAAGGAAGGGATAAAATAGATATCCGGTTGGCTGATGATTCGGAATTGCTGGATGAAGTGGTGGTAGTCGGCTATATGACACAGAAGAAAGGTCTGGTGACTGGTGCCGTATCATCTATGAAAATGGATGAAAAATTGAATACATTACCTACAACTTCGGCAGGAAATATTTTAGTCGGTAAATTGGCCGGTGTAAGTGTTAGTACTCCGAATGGTCTTCCAGGAGCAGCTCCTAGCATTTCTATTCGTACAGGCTCTTCCTGGAATGATCAAAATGTGACTTATGTCATTGACGGTGTTGTTAGAGGCGGTGGAGATTTCAATAATTTAAGTCCGAACGAAATCGAAGATATAACAGTCTTGAAAGATGCGTCTGCGGCTATTTACGGTTCACGTTCTGCCGGAGGTGTAATTATCGTTACTACCAAAAAAGGTACTAGAGGAAAGCCGGTTTTCAATTATTCTTATGGGTATAGTATTGATACACGTACAAAGAATTCAGATTTAACCAGTGGCGTTGAAGCAGCTGAGTTGTATGGTCGTATCAATGGTGAAGCCGACCCTGCCGGTTGGGCTTGGTCTCAAGAAGAAATCGATCATATCAGAACGATCAATAATGGCTGGGGATATGATCAATTGGACGCAGTTTGGCGTAATCCGGTTACTCAGACTCATAATTTCAGTGTAAATGGCGGTAGTGAAAAAGTTCGTTATTTTGGTGCTGCTTCTTATGTTAAGCAGGAGGGTTTTTTAAAGCCGTATACCTATGATAAGTATAATATTCGTATGAATGTGACTGCGGATATAACAAAAGATTTGGAGGTTTTTGCCGGATTAGCTATTTATAATACTTTCCAGGGGAATGCTGTATTTGAAAATGCTGAGGCTAATTATGGTAAATTGAGAGTTTGGCAGCCTGATCAACCGGTATATACCGATAGTGGTAAACATATTGATTTTGGATGGATTGCAAACAATGGAGCTTCAGTCGATGGTAAGGGGGGATATAATAAGTCACAAATGTTGAAACCTCAAGCTGTTATAAGTGCAACATATAAAGCTCCTTTTCTCAAAGGTCTTAGTGCTAAGATTTCATATAGCAGAAGTTGGGTACATGATCTTAATAAGATATATTATACTAATTATGATTTGTATCAAGTTAAAAAATCCGGTACCCATAATCATATATTCTCTACTAAGGATGAGGATATTATTGGAACGCGGAAGACAACCTGGGTAGGAAAAGACTATATACAGCGTAAGTCTTCTTGGAGTGGTGACAAGCAGTTTAACGTTCAATTGAGTTATGAAAATGTTTTCAATAACTTACATCGTGTATCAGGTACTTTGGTAACAGAGTGGTATGAAGGTGATGGGGCTAGTGTACATGGTGGTCGTGAGACGTTCCCTGTTTATATGACAGACCAGTTCTGGGCAGCCAGTAGTGCTCGAGCTGATACTTGGGGAGGTGGTGATACCGATTGGCAAAGCGGCCGTTTTTCTTATATAGGACAGTTCAGTTATTCTTATGCCGACAAGTATTTGCTTAGTTTTTCTTTCCGCGAAGATGGATCTATGAACTTTGCTCCCAGTCAGCGTTGGGGGTTCTTCCCTGCCGGTTCGTTGGGATGGGTTATTTCAGAAGAAAGCTTTTTTAATAAATCAGCAATTCAGTTCTTGAAATTACGTGCATCTGTCGGATTAACCGGTAACGATTCTGTCGGAGGTTGGCAGTGGCAGGAGTCCTATAAATCCGGTTCATCTGCTTATTTTGGCAGTAGTCCGTCAAAATCGGTCGGTATTACCTATGGTAGTGTTGTAAATCCGAATCTGACTTGGGAAAAAGCATTGAGCTATAATGTCGGTGCAGATGTGAATTTCCTGAACCATTGGACTGTTTCGGCCGATTACTGGTATCGTAATTCTTATGATATTTTGGGGAGTCGTCAGAATACATTGCCGAACTCGTTTAGTTTAACAATGCCGGCTGAAAATTACGGTGAAATTCATGCGCAAGGCTTTGACTTACAATTGGGGTATCATGGGAACAATAAAGATTTCTCATATTATGGAAATTTGACTATGTCGTATGGATGGAATAAGACGATTAAGCAAGATTATGCTGAAAATGCTCGATGGATTGACATCCCTGTAGGTAAATCTCGTAGTTATATCACAGGCTGGGAATTTGATAAAATTATTCGTACACAGGAAGAATTGGATGCATTTAAAGCAGAACATCCGAATTACCAGCATAACGGTTTATCACCGGAGTTAGGTATGATGGTATTTAAAGATTTGAGCGGTCCTGACGGAAAGCCTGATGGTATTATTAATGATTGGGATAAAGTTATTTTGAAAAACAGTAATAATCCTGTCATTTATGGTTTGAATTTGGGTGGTAGTTGGAAAGGCCTAAGTGTGGATATGATGTTCTCCGGACAGTTGGGCGTTGACAAATGGGCTACAGATTTGGCTGGTGGCGTTGAATGGAACCGTATGTGGAAAAAATGGTATAATGACAGTTGGACACCGGAAAATCAGAATGCAACTTTACCAAAGCGTATCAGTAGTAACAATGCAAAAACTTATGAAACAGCTTCAAGTTATTGGTTGAAAGATGCAAGTTTTATGCGTTTGAAATATCTGACGGTTAGTTACGATCTACCTAAAAATCAATTTTACAATAAGTTGTTCGACAATGTTCGGTTCTTTGTAACCGGTACCAACTTGTTTGTATTAAGTAGTTTCAATAAAAATTATTATGATCCTGAAATTGGTAATGGTAATGCATTCCCAATATTGCGATCTGTAAACTTGGGTGTAGATGTCAAATTCTAAAAAGACGAATAAATTATGAAACGAAATATAGTAGCGTTGTTTGGCGCATGTGTGGTTTTGATGACTAGTTGTGATTTGGATTATACCAATAATGGAACAATAAATCCCGATAATGTATGGTCTGATAAAAACATGATATCTTCTTTTTTGACAGATATTTATGGGAATATGTTACCTGGTTGGCCTGTATCAGCGAATAATACCGATGAGGGGATGAACGGACCCACTAATATGAGCCAATTTGCACGGGGACAGATAACAATTGATAATTATACCACTAACTGGGGGTATGGTAATATTGACCGTATCAATTTCTTTTTGGATCAGTTAGAAGGTGTTACTGTTCTGACCGACGTAGAAAAAAAGCAGATGCGTGGTCAAGCTCTTTTTTGGAGAGCTTGGGATTATTGGGGAAAAGTTTTCTCCGTTGGAGGTGTTCCTTTGATTACCCATTTTCAAGATGTGACCAATGTGGAAAGTCTGTTTGTTCCGCGTAGCAGTACATCCGACTGTGTGGCACAGATTTTGGCTGATTTGGATGAAGCTATCGAAAGTTTGCCGGATACTTGGGCTGGAGCTGATTATGGGCGAATTGATAAAGGTTGTGCAATGGCTTTCAAAGGTCGTATGTTATTACAGTATGCCAGCCCGTTGTTTAACCCTGATAATAACAAGGCGCGTTGGGAAGCTGCTTATAAAGCAAATAAAGATGCTGTAGATTTCTTACGTGGTGTAGGGAAAGGACTGTATGAAGGTGACTTTGCGGATATTTGGTATGACGAGCAAAATAAAGAAGTAATTATGGTGAACCAATTCTATTATCCTGACCATGCGTTTGACCAGAAGAATATTCGTCCGGAAGCATTAACAAAGGATGGTGCTAATGATAACCAAGCTATTTTACCTTTGTTGTTGGCTTTTCCAAAATTGGACGGTACTAAATTGGAATTGGATATAGAGCGTTTGGCCTCCGATCCGGATTACAATAAACAGTTTATGGATGATTTTTATATGAATCGTGATCCACGTTTTCATGCTACAATATTTTGTCCGGGTACAAAATATCCAGGTGCTTCAGACCAACTGCCGGGTGATATGAAATATTGGAATGCCTGGACAAAATTAGAAGATAGTGAAGCTTCACAAGGATTTGTATATTATTCATTGATCCGTGATGAAATTGATAGAGGACAGCAGGAAGGAGCTAACTTCTACCAGAGAAAAGGGTTGGATGAACTTACGATTACAGAAGTTTATAATGCCGAAACTGATTGGATTGAAATTCGTTTTGCAGAGGTGCTGATGAATTATGGTGAATGTGCTAATGAATTAGGAAAGAGCGGTGAAGCTTTGCAGGTGTTGTATGATATTCGTAAGCGTGCCGGTATTCAGTCTTCTACTAATTATGGTATTACTGCTACTACCCAGGACCAAATTCGTGAGGCTTATATCAACGAACGTTTTATCGAATTTGCTTACGAAGGAAAACGTTTCTCCGATTTGCGTCGTTGGAAACGCTACGATATATTGAATAATTTAAAATATCGTTCTACCTTGTATCCGGTCATCAATGACTATAATCTTGTTAAAGAGGGTAAATTCGATTGGACGAAAGATATGTTTGATCCTGAAGTTCGCAAATTATTCCATTTTGAATATATAGAATGCGTAGATAAGGATAAACAGTATATGTTTAATTTAGATCTGAACCATTGGTTTACATCTGTTGCCAAAGATGTTCTCGATCGTAATTCTAAGATTGAGCAGAACAACGAATGGGGAGGTACTTTCGACCCATTAAAATAAGCAGACTTGATTGACTTCAAAGCATGCAGATTTTATCTGTAAAGATTTATCTGCATGCTTTTTTATACATTCTTATAGCATAAAAGCAATAATAATCCACTGAATAAGCATCTTTTGGCTATTGGATGAAGTTTTTGTTGTTTTTACTTTTGTCCGATCGACAGGAAACGGTTACCTCATACTTATGCTTTTTCAAAGTTTAAATATTAACGACTAATACAATGAAAATATTAAAATTGTCTGTGGCTTTCTTAAGCCTGCTTTTTCTACCTTCCGGTCAGCTGTATGCACAAGCCGACAATTACGAAAAACATAAGAACGACGATGTCTCTCAAATCTCGAATCGAGAGATGACGTTTTATCTGGTATTCAAAAGTCATTTTGATATCGGTTATTCGGCATTGGCACGTGATGTTGTGCATGAATACCGTACTTCCATGATTGATAAAGCCATGGATGTGATGGATAAAAATGCGGATAAGATGAAAGATATGCAGTTTGCGTGGACCGTCCCCGGATGGCCTTTGGAACAAATGCTTTGGGATCGGCAGACTCCGGAGCGTAGGTTGCGGATAGAACGTGCTTTAAAAAACGGAAACCTGGTGACGCATGCACTTCCTTATACAACACATACGGGAACGCTTGAACTCGAAGATCTTGTGCGTGGTCTGGGCTATTCTTCTTCGTTGGCTCGTACATACGGTTTACCACTTCCGACCGACGGGAAAATGACGGATGTTCCGGGGCATACCTGGGTTTTACCGACCATTTTACACCATGCCGGAATCAAGTTCTTTCATTTCGGTTCCAATCCGACCAACCGTGTGGTGAAGGTTCCGACTTTGTTTTGGTGGGAAGGTCCAGACGGTTCAAGGGTGTTGACCATGTTTTCGGAGGGGTATGGCGGAGGAATGTTTCCTCCTGAAGGATGGAATCTTAAATCATGGCTTACATTCGTGCATGCCGGCGATAATGCCGGACCTCCAACGGCAGAAGAGGTGGAAAAGGTAATTGCCCATATAAAAGAGAAATATCCCAATGCTAAAATACGCATCGGTAAAATGTCTGATTTTGCAGAAGCTGTTTTTGCTGAGAATCCCGAGTTGCCGGTGGTACGTGGAGATATGTCCGATAGTTGGGTACATGGCGTAATGTCTAATCCGCAGGCAACCCGGACTGCAAGAAGAGTACGTCCCCTGATGCCTTTGCTGGAAACTTTGCATACACAGGAAAAGGAATGGGGAATCATGCCTTACGAAATTGATGAAGACTTGGCTTATATATATGATAAAAGCCTGATGTACGGCGAACATACCTGGGGACTTGCCAACCAGCATTTTGTTCCCGGCTTAACCGGCAAAGACTGGTATAAGATGTATGTTACCGGTTTGGACCCTGCGTATGCCCGGATGAAAGAGTCATGGAAAGAACATATCGGGTATATTGAAGATGCTGAGCAGGCTTTGCGGCCGGAACTGGAGAATGAACTTGCTACGTTGGCTGAAAATGTTGCCAGGGAAGGTTTCCGTTTCGTTGTATACAATCCGCTTCCATGGGAACGTGGAGGGATGGTGAATTTTGTATTACCGTCACAAGGTTCTATCAAAGAGGCTTATGTGAAAGAAGTGGGGACCGGTCGTATCTATGACCTGAAAGTGTATGGTGCCGATTCAAAACGCCTGGGTACTTTCTTCGCCGAAGGTATACCGGCAAATGGCTATAAGACATATATCCTGACAGATGAGTCACCTGCCCAAGTCGAAAACTCATTAAAAGGGGAAGAACAGGCTAATTATATAGAGAACAAATGGTACAAAGTCTCATTTGACAAAAAGAAAGGATGCATCAGGAGTATCTGGGATAAGACAAACAAGCGGGAATTAGTGGATGACCAGTCTGAAAATGGTTTTGGCTCTTATGTGTATGAAAGATACGACAAAGAGCAATCATACCGCTATCTGAAAGAATATATATATGACAAATACAAAAATTCTCATTATCAGATAACAGGTAAAAGTACCTATTTGGATGAACGGACAAAAGGCATACATGAATCTCCCCGGAATATGGAATTTCATGTGGAGAACCATAAGTCATCCATCCGTGGTGTGTTAACTCCTTCTGCATCAGTCGGAGAAGAAAAACATACGGCTGGCCTGACCGGGACGCTTTACGAGAATATGCCTTGTATAGATGTGAAACTTTCCGTAATCAATAAGCCGGCAACGGAAGAACCTGAAGCCGGATGGATTGCATTGCCGTTTAAAACAAAATCTCCGGAATATCGGGTTGGACGTATCGGTTCGGTTGTCGATCCGGCCAAAGATTTGATAGAAGGCAGCCAGTTTAATTATATCTGGTCCAATTCGGGAATAATGATAAAAGATGAGGAGTATTCCGTTGGTGTTTGCCCGATAGATGCACCTGCATTTGTTTTGGGCGATTTGGATTTTATGCATTATGCCGATACCTATGAAAATCCCCGGTCGCATGTGTACTTCAACTTGTTTAATAATCGTTGGAATACAAACTTTGCTTCTTTTTGGAATGGCAACCTGACTTCGGAAGTCCGTCTATGGGTGAACCCGAAGAATGCAGATGATGAGTCCGGTTT
>OGJU01000885.1_pt1 | contig 24712 bp, 17 predicted proteins | sample 1572251 | NCBI WGS metagenome assembly OGJU01 (sample SAMEA2582144, study PRJEB24529) | metagenome | biome: Human gut stool | place: China | collected 2011
TTCTCTTTTGGCACGCAAAAGAGAACTTAACCTCGCGTAACCGCGCTCTGACCCCCGCGCCACAGGCGCGCGAACTCACAGCAAAAACTTTACTTTTTCGTCAGCGACTTCATCAGACCGCCGTCGGCGATGATCTTCTGGATGAACGGCGGGAAGGGTTCGGCCTGGAAGGTCTTGCCGGTGGTCTCATCGGTGATGACGCCGGTATCAAAATTCACGCTGACAGTATCGCCTGCGCTGATGGCGTCCACGGCCTCGGGGCATTCCATGATGGGCAGGCCGATGTTGATGCTGTTGCGGTAGAAGATGCGCGCGAAGCTCTTGGCGATGACGACTGAGATTCCGGCGGTCTTGATGGCCAGCGGTGCGTGCTCACGGGAGGAGCCGCAGCCGAAGTTCCAGCCGCCCACCATGATGTCGCCGTCCTTGACGTTGTTGATGAAGTCCTTGTCAATGTCCTCCATGCAGTGGGCGGCAAGCTCCTTGGCATCCTGCGTGTTCAGGTGGCGGGCCGGGATGATGACGTCGGTATCCACGTTATCCGGGTATTTGAAAACAGAACCGTTTGCGTTGTTCATGGGTGACTCTCCTTTTCTCAGACCGTGCGGGGGTCGGTGATGTAGCCGGTCAGTGCGCTGGCGGCAGCGGTAGCGGGCGAAGCCAGATACACCTCGCTCTTGACGTGGCCCATGCGGCCCACGAAGTTGCGGTTGGTCGTGGAGACGCAGCGCTCACCCTCGGCGAGGATGCCCATGTAGCCGCCGAGGCAGGGGCCGCAGGTGGGGGTGGAAACGATGCAGCCCGCGTCGATGAAGGCCGTCGTCCAGCCGCGGAGGATGCACTCCTTGTACACGGCCATGGTGGCGGGGATGATGATGCCGCGCACGCCCTTTGCGATGTGTTTGCCCTTCAGGATGTTGTAAGCGGCTTCCATATCCTCGAGGCGGCCATTGGTGCAGCTGCCGATGACCACCTGGTCGATTTTGATGTCCTTGCCCTCGCTGGCGGGGTGGGTGTTCTCGGGCAGGTGGGGGTAGCTGACAGTGGGCTCGAGGGCAGAGAGGTCGATTTCAATGGTCTTCTCGTACTCGGCGTCCGGGTCGGCCTCATAGAACACCGGCTCGCGCTGGCTGCGGCCCTTGAGATAAGCCTTGGTCACGTCGTCCACGAGGAAGATGCCGTTCTTGGCACCGGCCTCGATGGCCATGTTGCAGATGCTCAGGCGGTCGTCCATGGAGAGGGAAGCGACGCCCGGGCCAGTGAACTCCATCGACTTATACAGCGCACCATCCACGCCGATCATACCGATGATGTGGAGGATGAGGTCTTTGCCGGAAACTTTCGGCGGCAGCTTGCCGTTCAGCACGAACTTGATGGCGGCAGGCACCTTGAACCATGCCATACCGGTAGCCATGCCGGCGGCCATATCGGTGGAGCCAACGCCGGTGGAGAATGCGCCCAGTGCGCCGTAAGTACAGGTGTGGCTGTCGGCACCGATGACGCAGTCACCGGCTGTCACGATGCCTTTTTCGGGCAGCAGAGCGTGCTCGATGCCCATCTGGCCCACATCATAGAAATTGAGGATGTCGTACTTGTTGGCGAACTCGCGGCACTGCTTGGACTGGGTCGCGCTCTTGATGTCCTTGTTGGGAACGAAGTGGTCGAGGACGATGGCGATGTGCTCTTTGTCGAACACGCCGTTGAAGCCCGCCTTTTCGAACTCGTTGATGGCGACGGGGGTAGTGATGTCATTGCCCAGCACGATGTCGAGCTTGGCGTTGATGAGCTGGCCTGCCTTGACCTCGGCGAGGCCTGCGTGTGCGGCCAGAATTTTCTGCGTCTGGGTCATTCCCATGATGGTACTCTCCTTTTATCGTATCTTGTTCTCTATGGTCAGTCTCTCCTCTTTCCAACCTCTCAGCCGCCTGCGGCGTCAGCTCCCCTGGTAGGGGAGCCTCTGGCGAAACCGTTTACTTTGCGGGGAATGCCAAGGCCTCCCCTCGATAGGGGAGGTGGCATTGCGAAGCAATGACGGAGAGGTTGTGCAGAGCTGCCCCTTATTTACTCTCTTTATTTATTGTTGATCGCGCTGACCAGTGCATGGATACCGGCCACGATAATATCGGTATCGCTGCCTGCACCCCAGGTGACGATGCCGTCGCCCCACTCGAGGCCGACGTAGGAAGCGGCGCGGGAGGTGGAGCCTTCGTCCAGACTGTGCTCGGAGTAAGTTTCCAGGTGGAAGTCCATGCCGGTGGCGCTCTGGATAGCGTTTGCCACAGCATCCAGACGGCCATTACCCACCGAGGTGACCACCTTGCGCTGACCGTTCAGATCCAGCGTGACGGTGGCGGTGATGCCGTTGACCTGTGCAAAGTGGGCCTCGATGACAGCCAGGGGCTTCGACTTGTTGAGGAAGGTATCCTCGAAGATGTGGAGCACTTCGCCTGCGCTCAGCTCCTTGTGGTTGTGGTCGGACACGCTCTTGACCTTGTAGCCCAGCGCCTCGCGCATCTTGGCGGGCAGGTTGTAGCCGTAGTTCTGCTCCAGCACGAAGCCGATGCCGCCCTTGCCGCTCTGGCTGTTGATGCGGATGACATCGGCGTCGTAGGTGCGGCCGATGTCGTGAGGGTCCACCGGAATATAGGGGCAGGTCCAGCGGTGGTCGCCCTTCTCCTTGCGGTAGGCCATGCCCTTTGCAATGGCGTCCTGATGGCTGCCTGAGAAGGCGGCGAACACCAGCTGGCCGGCGTAGGGGGTGCGCTCGTAGATGTGCATCCGGGTGACCCGCTCATAGGTGGCGCAGATGGCGGGCATATCGGAGAAGTCCAGCTTCGGGTCTACGCCGTGGCTGTACATATTCATGGCGAGGGTCACAGCGTCCACGTTGCCGGTGCGCTCGCCGTTGCCGAAGAGGCAGCACTCCACCCGCTGAGCGCCTGCCAGAACGGCCAGCTCTGCACAGGCGACGCCGGTGCCGCGGTCATTATGCGGGTGGGTGGAGATGATGACGCTGTCGCGGTACTTGAGGTGCTTGTCGCAATACTCGATCTGGTTTGCGTAAACGTGGGGCATGCTCATCTCGACCGTGACCGGCAGGTTGATGATCATGGGGCGGTCGGGGGTGGGCTGCATGATGTCCAGGACCGCGTTGCAGACCTCAACGGCGTAGTCCACCTCGGTGCCGGTGAAGCTCTCGGGGCTGTACTCAAAGAGGAAGTTGCCCTCATACTCCTCGCTCAGCTGCTTGACCAGCTTTGCGCCGTCCATGGCGATCTGCTTGATCTCCTCCTTAGACTTGTGGAACACCTGCTCGCGCTGGGCGACGGAGGTGGAATTATAGAAGTGGATGACTGCACGAGGTGCGCCCTTGACAGCCTCGAAGGTGCGGCGGATGATGTGGTCGCGGCACTGGGTCAGCACCTGCACGGTGACATCGTCGGGGATCATGTTCTTCTCGATGAGGGTGCGGAGGAACTCGTACTCCGTCTCGCTGGCGGCCGGGAAGCCGACTTCGATCTCCTTGAAGCCAATTTTGACCAGCATCTGGAAGAATTCCAGCTTTTCCTCGAGGCTCATGGGGACGATAAGGGCCTGATTGCCGTCGCGCAGGTCCACGCTGCACCAGATGGGAGCTTTCTCGATGTGGTCTTTCTTGACCCAGCTGTCATAGCCGGCGGGGACCGGGTAATATCCCGGTGCGTACTTGGTAGCGTCCATCATAATTCTTGTCCTCCATTTTTCTGTATCAACCTCTCCGTCTCGCATTCGCTCGACAGCTCCCCTACCGAGGGGAGCCTCTGGCGAAGAGGGAAAGCTTTACGGAATGCCAAGGCCTCTCCTCGATAGGAGCAACAACGACGACCGCCGCCAGTGGCGGAAACAGGGAGTCGCTGTTGGGGCCGCGGCCAGCAAGACGCAAGCAAAGCGCTGCGGATGCTGGGTGCCGCAACCCGGGCAGTGGCACGCCGTAGGCGTGACGGAGAGGTTGACTCCTTTTAGCAATTTAACAAACGAAAAGGCTCCCGTCTCTCAAAGGACGAAATCCCCTGAGAGACGAGAGCCTGTAATTTCTGTTACAGGGCACCCGTGGTACCACTCTCTTTGCTGTGCCAAAAGCACAGCCGCTCTGCACGATCGGCTTTTTGAGGCGAATCGCTGCCCTTATAACGGCGGGCTTCCGTCAGGACCTACTGTCTGCTTCAGTCCTGCCGCTCAGGGGCCAGTAACCGAGACCCTCTGCACCGCCTTGCACCATCCGGCGGCTCTCTGCACGCAGAAGAAAATCGTTTTTTCCCCGTCAACGCATTTGCGCTTTGTTCAAAGTGGTTTCATTTTAGCAAAAGCCGCCGCCCCTGTCAAGCAGTTTTGCTCACAATGGAAATGAAACGATTTCACATAAATAGCAGCATAAATTTTCAAAATTTGCGGGTGGATTCTTTGCTTTGTTAAGAATCTGCGAAGTTTTTGCAAAGTTCACCTCGAAACGCTGGTTTCTGAAATGGCGTCGTGGTATGCTGTTTGCAACGTAAGGAGGGACCCCCATGAAAGAAGTCAAGACCCCCAAAAAGCCATTGGCTATTTACTACGCCATTGTATTACTGGTGCTGATGCTGCTCAACTTCGTGCTCGTGCCGTGGATGAGCGAACGGCAGGTAAAAGAAGTGGACTACGGCACCTTCATGTCTATGACCGAGGACAAAGACATCGGCCGGGTGGATGTGGAATCGAACCAAATCACCTTTACTGATAAAGACGAAAAGCAAATTTACAAAACCGGCCTGATGAACGACCCTGACCTGACCCAGCGCCTCTACGACGCAGGCGCACAGTTTTCCAGCGAGATCGTCGAGCAGGCTTCGCCGCTGATGAGCTTTCTGCTGAGCTTTGTGCTGCCCATCGTCCTCTTCGTCTGGCTGGGCAATTTCATGAACAAAAAGCTCATAGAAAAGGCCGGCGGCGCGAACTCGATGATGTTCGGCGGCGTGGGTAAGTCCAACGCCAAGGTCTACGTCCAGTCCACCCACGGCATCCGCTTTGCGGACGTGGCCGGCGAAGATGAGGCCAAAGAGAACTTACAGGAGATCGTCGATTATCTGCACGACCCCAAGAAATACGAAGAGATCGGTGCCTCGATGCCCAAGGGCATCCTGCTCGTCGGCCCTCCGGGTACCGGCAAAACCATGCTGGCAAAGGCCGTGGCGGGCGAATCCAACGTGCCGTTCTTCTCCATCTCCGGCTCGGAGTTTGTGGAGATGTTCGTGGGCATGGGCGCGTCCAAAGTCCGCGATTTGTTCAAGCAGGCCAAGGAAAAAGCCCCCTGCATCGTGTTCATCGACGAGATAGACGCCATTGGCCAGAAGCGCAACAGCGGCCAGCTGGGCGGCAACGACGAGCGTGAGCAGACCCTGAACCAGCTGCTTACCGAGATGGACGGCTTCGAGGGCAACAGCGGCGTCATCATCCTCGCGGCCACCAACCGTCCGGATTCCCTTGATCCGGCTCTGACCCGTCCCGGCCGCTTTGACCGCCGTGTTCCTGTGGAACTGCCCGACCTCAAGGGCCGCGAAGAAATCCTGAAGGTCCACGCCAGGAAAGTCGCTCTTGCCCCCGGCATCGACTTCAACACCGTGGCCCGGATGGCCTCCGGTGCCTCCGGCGCAGAGCTGGCCAACATCGTCAACGAAGCCGCCCTGCGGGCCGTGCGCGCCGGCCGCAAGAGCGTGACCGAGGCCGACCTCGAGGAGAGCATCGAGGTGGTCATTGCCGGCTACCAGAAGAAGAACTCCATCCTCACCGACAAGGAAAAGTGCATCGTAGCCTACCATGAGATCGGCCACGCACTGGTGGCGGCGCTTCAGAATCACTCCGCACCCGTGCAGAAGATCACCATCATCCCCCGCACCTCGGGCGCACTGGGCTACACCATGCAGGTCGAAGAAGGCAACCACTACCTGATGACCAAGGAAGAGCTGGAAAATAAGATCGCCACCCTCACCGGCGGACGTGCTGCCGAGGAAGTGGTGTTCGGCTCCATCACCACCGGCGCGTCCAACGATATCGAGCAGGCCACCAAGCTTGCCCGCGCCATGCTCACCCGTTACGGCATGAGCAAAGAGTTCGACATGGTGGCCCTGGAGACGGTGAACAACCAGTATCTGGGCGGCGACACCTCGCTGGCCTGCTCGGCGCAGACCCAGCGCGAGATCGACCAGCGGGTCGTGGAGCTGGTAAAGACCCAGCACGAAAAGGCCATCAAGATCCTCACCGACAACCGTGCAAAGCTCGACGAGCTGGCGAAGTACCTTTATGAAAAGGAGACCATCACCGGCGACGAGTTCATGGCTATCCTTGAGGAAAAAGATTCCAGCGAAAATTAAAATAGGATCTCTGCAATAATCCAGCCGCCGTATCCGTATTCATTACAGATACGGCGGTTTTCTGATACGCCGTACCGCTGATAAAAGCATTTGGGATAAACCTCTCCGTCAGCGCACCAGCGCTGACGGAGAGGTTGACTCCCTACAACTACAGGAGGATACTACTATGAGACTGCTGAACAAGAACACTGCCCGCCGCGCCGCCGCTGCTGCCGCGCTGCTGACCATGACCGCCGCCATGAGCGTGGGTGCCTTTGCCGCCGACGCCGAGGACATGACCGTTGCCGGTTATCTGCCCCCTCAGTCGTCCGAGGTCATGGTTCAGGGTGACATCGCTCTCCACTCTGACGTTCCGGTGGGGGAGGTAGACCCCAACTACGGCGGCTACGCTTCCCCGGTGGAGAACCCCATTCAGGGCAACGTGATGATGATCTCCGACGAGGCCCCCCTGCCCTCCGACACGCCGGTGGAGAAGAGCGAAGCCCGCTACACCGTCAAGGGTCTGCTGGGCAAGCAGGTGCTCTACACTGCCCGTCAGGAAGGCCGCGTGCTGACGCTGGACGCCCCCGATGACAACGCCACCTTCCGCACCACCATCCTCGACATGCAGACCCTGATGAATCAGGGCGTAAGCACGCTGGTGCTCAAGACCGACAAGACTTCCACCACCCTGAACCTGACTCTGCTGTGCCAGGATCAGAAGCCCGGCACCCGGGTCACTCTGCGCCACCTCGGCAGCAGCGCTCACCTCACCGTGGGCTTCCGCAGCCGCCGCGACCTCATCGTTGGCCGATAAGCTTTTCCCTCTCTCCTCTTCGTTTCCCATCGATACTTTTCCCTCAGACGCAAAAGCCCCCCGCTGCAAACACAGCGGGGGGCTTACTGTTTATCAAATGGTCCCGTCCGAGCCGTTCTCGCTCTGCTCCGATGCATAGAGCACCATCAGGTGGTTTGCGGATGCTTCGAGCTGGCTCTTGGCCTGACGGAGGTCTGCTTCCTCCGTCTCGTTCATCTTTTCGGGTTTATCCTTCCGCAGGCAGCGGCGGAGATTCGCCACATCGGCCTTGATGCGGTTCTTCTCCTCTTTATCCAGCTCCTTCTTGCACTTGGAGAGAGCCTCGTCCACCTTGTAGGCCAGCACCTCGGCCTGATTGTGGAGGTCAAGCCGCTCTTTGCGGCGGCTGTCCTCGGCCTCGTAGGCGGCCGCGTCGGCCATTGCGCGCTGGATCTCATTCTCCGAGAGGTTCGTGCTGCCGGTGATGGTGATGTTCTGCTCCCGGCCGGTGCCGAGGTCTTTGGCCGAGACTTTCACGACGCCGTTGACGTCAATATCAAAGGTGACTTCGATTTGGGGCTTGGACGAAAAGCTGGCCCGGATGCCGTTCAGCTTGAACTTGCCGAGGCTCTTATTGTCGCGGGCGAAATGCCGCTCACCCTGCAGGACGTTGATCTCCACACTGGTCTGCATGGGGCGGGCCGTGGTGAATATCTGGCTCTTGCGGGTGGGTATCATGCTGTTGCGGGTGATGAGGGGGGTCGCCACGCCGCCCAGTGTCTCGATCGAGAGGGTCAGCGGGGTGACGTCCATCAGCACAAGGCCCTGCGCCGCTGCACCAGAAGCGCCAGCCAGCTTGCCGCCGCCCTGTAACAGACCGCCCTGCACAGCGGCACCCATCGCCACGCATTCGTCGGGGTTGAGGCTGTGGCTCGGTTCACAGCCCAGCAGTTCCTTCACCTGACGCTCGACGGCAGGCATCCGGGTGCTGCCGCCGACGAGAAGGACTTTGCCCAGCTGCGAAGCCGAGATGCCGGCATCCCGCAGTGCGTTCTGCACCGGGGCCACCGTCCGTGCCAGCAGGTCGCCGGTCATCATCTCGAACTGGGGGCGGGAGATGGTCAGATCGAGGTGGTGGGGGCCGTCCTTGCCCACAGCGATGAAGGGCAGATTGAGCTGGGCCGAGAGGGCGCTGGACAGCTCTTTCTTGGCCTTTTCGGCCTCTTCTTTCAGGCGTCCCATGGCGGCGGGGTCGCGGGAGAGGTCGATGCGGTCCGATTTCTTGAACTCTGCCACGGCGTATTCCACGATGCGCTGGTCGAAGTCGTCGCCGCCGAGGCGGGTATCGCCGCCGGTGGCCAGCACCGTGAAGGTGCCGTCTTCGATCTCGATGATGGAGACGTCGAAAGTGCCGCCGCCAAGATCGTAGACCAGGATCTTCTGGGGCGCTTCATTGTCAAGGCCGTAGGCCACAGCGGCGGCGGTAGGCTCATTGATGATGCGCAGGACGTTCAGGCCTGCGATGCGGCCCGCATCCTGGGTGGCCTTGCGCTGGCTGTCGTCAAAGTAAGCGGGGACGGTGATGACAGCCTCCGTCACCGGCTCACCCAGGTAGCTCTCGGCGTCGCGGCGTATCTTGGTCAGTATCATGGCGCTGATCTCCTGCGGAGTCAGGTCTTTGCCGTCGATGTGGACGCGGTAGTCGCTGCCCATATGCCGCTTGATGCTGGACACCGTCCGGCCGGAGTTGGTGGCAAGCTGGCGCTTTGCCGCGCCGCCCACCAGACGCTCGCCGTCTTTGGTGAACGCCACCACGCTGGGGGTGGTGCGCTCTCCCTCTGCGTTGGTGATGACGACGGGCTTGCCGCCCTCCACCACTGCCACGCAGCTGTTCGTGGTGCCAAGGTCAATACCGATCACTTTGCTCATTCTGGTCGTCCTCTCTGTTTTTGCGACGCGCATATTTTTCCTTCAATATCATATCGGTTCCGTATGACGATTTCTTAGAGCATTTGTAAAGATTTTGTGTTTCCGCTCATTCTCTCTCAAGCAGCTGGCGGATGACGGCCTCCGTCTCGTCCAGCCAGCTCTGGGCCGTCTCGTCGCCCTCTTTTTTGCGGACGAGGAAGCCCTGCTTCGCCTCAGCCAGCTGAGCCAGCGCCTTTTTGCGGGAGATGTACTGGGTCTCATACTGGGCCACCCGCAGGCAGACCTGCGGCATATAGGCGATGTCGGGGGTGGAGGCGCAGAGTTTCTGAGCCTTGCGGTAGGCCCGCAGAGCCGCACCGACCCCTTTTCCCTGCACCATGGCATCGTCGCCCAGCGCCACCCATGCGGCCACATCGCCGGCGTCGGCGGCTTTTTTCCAGAACTTGCGGGCCTGTGCAGGGCTCTTGCGGCAGCCCCGGCCCTCGTAGAGCATCTCGCCCATCATGGCAAGGCCCTCGGCGCAGCCCTCTTCGGCAGAGAGCTGATAATAGTGCATCGCATCGTCCCAGCGTTCCTCGGCCATGGCATGGTTGCCGGCCCGCAGCTCCGCTTCGCCCGGCTCATCGGTGTCGTGGCTGGCGTGGAGCAGACCGTTCAAAAGCGAGCAGTCCAGCGTGGCAGAGCTGGTCCACGGGTCGATGACCACACCGTCGATGCTGTCCGAGTCCAGCGCCATCTGCATGGCGGAAGCCAGAAGCCGTTCCGCCATGGGGCGGCTGGCTGTGCCTTTATCGGCCTCCGCCATCTTCACTGAGGTGAACACCGGCAGGTAGCACCGGCCCTTCTGGGTACGCAGGGTCCAGGGCTGCAGGTCTTTCGCTTTCTCCGCCGGGACAGGATGCTCCGCCCACGGGGCGGCCCCGTCCGGCTGGTCGGACGCAGCTTCCAGCGGCACCAGGACCCTGGTGTCCAGCTCGAGGGCATAGTTGATGGCGTTCATCAGCGCCCAGAAGCTCTCCTCGTTTTGGCCCTTATAAAGCGCTGCCACAGCCCGCTCTATCGCCGGACAGCCCGTACCCAGCGGCCCGTATTCCGGCAGCTTTTTGCGGTCTGCCGCGCCCACCGGGCGCAGCCGCAGCCGTGCCGCACCATCTTTTGCCATTGCATCCACCATTCTTTCCGTTGAGATTCCTTTTCAGTATAGCAGGATTTTCCGGTTTTCTCAATCTCCGGAGCCGAAATCTGCATCCAGAGCCGGTTTTCTTTGGCAAAAAACATAGCATTCCTGTTGGGATTGCGTTATAATAAGGAGCGTCTCGACTAAATGGATTAAAGAAAGGGAGTATCGAGCCTTGAACAAAATGCTTCGCTATCTCAGCGATTACAAGCGCGAGAGCGTGCTTGCACCGCTTTTCAAGATGCTGGAAGCTACGTTTGACCTGTTCGTGCCGCTTGTGATGGCCGACATCGTCAACGTGGGTATCGCGGCCCACGATTTCCACTACATCCTTGTGCGGTGCGGCATCCTGCTGCTTCTGGCCATCGTCGGCCTCACGTGCAGCCTGACGGCCCAATACTTCTCGGCCAAAGCCGCGGTGGGTTATTCCACCGGTCTGCGTCATGCGCTGTTTGAGCACATCCAGACGCTGAGCTTTTCCGAGATGGACACCATGGGCACCAGCACCCTCATCACCCGGATGACCAGCGACGTCAACCAGGTGCAGAGCGGATTGAACCTCTTCCTCCGTCTGTTCCTGCGCAGCCCCTTCGTGGTGCTCGGCGCCATGATCATGGCCTTTACGGTCAACTTCCGCGCCGCCCTCATCTTCGTGGTGGCTATCCCGCTGCTGAGCGTCGTGGTCTTCGGCGTCATGGTCATCACCCGTCCGCTCTATAAGTTGGTGCAGACCCGCCTCGACCGGGTTCTGGGCCTTACCCGCGAAAACCTGACCGGCGTACGCGTCGTCCGTGCCTTCGACAAGGAGAAGAGCGAGGTGGACCGCTTCGAGGACGCCAATGAGCTGCTGACCAAAATGCAGCTCCACGTGGGCCACATCTCCGCCCTGATGAACCCGCTGACCTACGTTATCATCAACCTTGCCATCGTGGCGCTGCTGTATGTAGGCAGCATCGAGATCAACATCGGGGGCATGGCCTCCGGCGATGTCATCGCACTGGTCAACTATATGAACCAGATCCTGGTCGAGCTGGTCAAGCTGGCCAACCTCATCGTTCAGGTGAGCAAGGCTCTGGCCTGTGCAGGCCGTGTGCAGGCAGTTCTGGACACCAAGCCCGGCATGGAGTTCCCGGCCCAGCTCACCGGTAATGTTCCGGCGGAAACGGCCGGCGACGCCGTCCGTTTCGACCATGTGAGCCTGACCTACAAGGGCGCAGGCGCACCCAGCCTCTCCGACATCAGCTTCACTGCCAAGCGCGGCCAGACCATCGGCGTCATCGGCGGCACCGGCAGCGGCAAATCCAGCCTCATCAGCCTCATTCCCCGCTTCTACGACGCCACTGAGGGCAGTGTGGAGATCATGGGCCGACCGGTCCGGCAGTACCCCCGCGCCGACCTGCGCGGCAAGGTGGCCGTAGTCATGCAGAAAGCCCAGCTCTTCGGCGGCACCATCCGCTCGAACCTGCTCTGGGGCAGCCAGAATGCCTCTGACGCTGACCTCTGGGCTGCGCTGGAAACGGCACAGGCTGCGGAGTTCGTGAAAGCCAAGCCCCTCGGCCTCGACGAGCCGGTGGAACAGGGCGGACGCAACCTCTCCGGCGGTCAGAAACAGCGTCTGACCATCGCCCGCGCCCTCGTGGGCAAACCGGACATCCTCATCCTCGACGACAGCGCCAGCGCACTGGACTACGCCACCGACGCGGCCCTGCGCAAGGCTCTGGCCGCTCTTCCGGGCGATCTGACCGTCTTCATCGTCAGCCAGCGCGCCGCCAGCCTGCAGCACGCCGACCAGATCATCGTGCTGGACGATGGCCATATGGTGGGTCTTGGCCGTCACGCCGAGCTGCTGGAAAGCTGCCCGGTCTACAAGGAAATTTACGAGAGCCAGTTCAAGAAAGGGGATGCGCAGAAATGAGTGCAAAAGCAAAAAGCAAGCTGACCCCTGAACAGCAGAAAGCCACCATGACCCGGGTGCTGCAGAAAATCAAACCCTACGGCTTCTTCGTGGTGTGCAGCCTCATCGTGGCCGCTGTGAGCGTGGCGGCCCAGCTGTATATCCCCATCCTCTGCGGCAATGCCATAGACATGATGCTGGGCAAAGGTGCCGTGGACTTCGCGGGCGTACTGCGCATCATCTACGAGATCATCGTGGTGGCTGTTGTCGCCGCCTTTGCGCAGTGGCTGCTGAGCGTCTGCAACAACCGCATCACCTTCGCAGTCAGCCGTGACCTGCGCAACGCCGCCATGCGGAAGATCCAGACCCTTCCCCTCTCTTACCTCGACAGCCATCCTTCCGGCGACATCGTGAGCCGCATGGTGGCCGACGTGGATACCTTCGCCGACGGCCTGCTGATGGGCTTCACCCAGCTGTTCTCGGGTGTGCTGACCATCCTCGGCACCCTGCTCTTCATGTTGCAGCAGAACCTCCCCATCACGCTGGTGGTGGTCTGCATCACCCCCCTGAGCCTTGTGGTGGCCAGCTTTCTCGCAAAGCGCAGCTACAAATATTTCCAGAGCCAGAGCACTGTGCGCGGCGAGCAGACTGCCCTTGTCAACGAGATGATAGAGGGCCAGAAAGTCGTGCAGGCCTTCGGCCACGAAGCCCAGAGCCTCGAGGCTTTTGACGAAGTGAATGGCCGCCTGCAGGATGTGAGCCTGAAGGCCATCTTCTTTTCCAGCATGACCAACCCCGCCACCCGCTTCGTCAACAACATCGTCTATGCAGGCGTCGGCCTTGTGGGCGCAATTTATGCCGTAGCCGGAGGCATCACCATCGGCCAGCTGAGCATCTTCCTGAACTACGCCAACCAGTACACCAAGCCCTTCAACGAAATTTCCGGCGTCGTGACCGAGCTGCAGAACGCTCTGGCCTGCGCGGCCCGTGTGTTCGAGCTGCTGGACGCCGAGGATCAGATCCCCGAGGCGGAGAATGCAGTCAGGCTCGTGCCGGACGGCCACGTCCAGATCGAGGACGTCTCCTTCCGCTATCTGCCTGACCGCCCGCTCATCGAGGGCCTGTCTCTGGACGTCAAGCCCGGCCAGCGCATCGCCATCGTCGGCCCCACCGGTTGCGGCAAGACCACCCTCATCAACCTGCTCATGCGGTTCTATGATGTCAACGACGGCTCCATCAAAGTCTCCGGCACCGACATCCGGGACGTGACCCGCGCCTCGCTGCGCGGCAGCTACGGCATGGTTCTGCAGGACACCTGGCTCCGGGCCGGCACCGTGCGGGAGAACATCGCCTACGGCAAGCCGGATGCCACCCTCGACGAGGTGGTGGCAGCGGCCAAAGCTGCCCACGCCGACAGCTTCATCCGCCGCCTGCCCGAGGGCTACGACACCGTCATCGCCGAGGACGGCGGCAACATCAGCCAGGGCCAGAAGCAGCTGCTCTGCATCGCCCGCGTGATGCTCTGTCTGCCCCCGATGCTGATTTTGGACGAGGCCACTTCCTCCATCGACACCCGCACCGAGGTGCGTATCCAGGCAGCCTTTGCCCGGATGATGCAGGGCCGCACCAGCTTCATCGTGGCACACCGCCTTTCCACCATCCGGGAGGCCGACGTCATCCTCGTGATGAAGGACGGCCACATCGTGGAGCAGGGCGACCACGATACCCTGCTGGCGCAGGGCGGCTTCTACGCCAAGCTCTACAACAGCCAGTTCGAGGGCGTGGAGACTTAACGCTTCAACTTAAAGATCCCACCGGTCAGGGCCGGTGGGATTTTTGTTTGCTCTGTTTTATTTTTTGTGGGTCGGCAATATTTTCTTTTTTTACCTGTTTTCGGCTTTCAGCACCGTTGCCTCAGCAGGCGGCGGCGTGAGGGTGGAGTGGGCCAGAATAAAAGCAGCGGCGCGGCTGGATGCGATGCGCTGGGCGGCGCGGCGGCGGTCGTTGGAAGCGAAGGTGTGCTCCCCGTCCCGTTTTGCGTCCCAGTGGGCAAGCTCGTCATCCACCTCGGCTTCCGTCGGCCAGAGCTCTTCTTTCTGCGCCACCAGCAGCAGACCCATCCGGCTGCGCAGTTTGCGCTCGGCCTCGGCGTGGAGCCAGGCTCGGAATTCTTCCACCGTCTGGCCCTGCACCTTTAAGTACTGGTCGAAATTGACGCCGTTGGCCTGCATCCGCAGATTGAACTGGCGCTGCTCGGCAAAGTAGTTTCCGGCCACCAGCTGCTTGGGCAGCGGGCCGGTGACGTGTGTACCCAGCTGGGCGATGAGGGCCTGTTCGGCCACGGCGCGGGCCTGCTGGCAGCGCTGGGCGTAGATGTCCTGCGTCACCTTGGCGCGGAGGGCGCGCTTGCCCTCGGCGTCGGCGGCGCGGTCTTCGTCGCCGTGGCGGCGGTTTATTTCAAGCTCGATGGTCAGTTCCCGGATGGGCCGGGGCTGGACGGGCTGGGTAAAGCCGGTGTACTCTCCCAGTTCCAGCGGCGGCAGGCAGAAGAACTGCGCCCCCGCCCGGAAGCCCTCGGCCCGGTTGACCGCCAGAAGTTCAAAATCCGGGTCGGTGACGGGCTGCAGATCGTTTTCTTTCATCAGCTGGGCGAACAGGGGCGAGAAGCCCTCCAGGATCGCCCGGTTGACCGCCGCCGTCAGCAGGTCGTCCTCGTCCTGCGGAGCGTCCGGGACCGTCTTTTCGGCCTGCACCGCCGCTTCCAGCTCTTCTGCTGCGGCGGAAAAGACCACCCGGCAGTCACCGGGTTCTGCCATGCCAAAATGTTCGAGTTTCATTTTCTTCTCCCCCTCTCAGCGAACGATGCCGGCCATCAGCACCAGCAGCACGATGCCCAGCACCACATACAGCACCTCTGCACCCAGGACGGACTTGTCGCCCTCGACGTACATCTCGGCGGGGTCGTCGGGGTTATAATAAAGGGTGACGACAGCTCCCTGTGCAAGCTCTCTGCCCTTGGCAGACTTGGGGTAATGGAGGCGGTGGGTGCCGCCAGCCGTGGTGAACTCCAACAGGTAGGCTTCGCCGTCCCGGCTCTGGACGGTGCCTGCCACAGCGGCCTCGACCTTTTCGCCCCTGGTCATGAGCTTGCGGCGTCCCGACCAGCTCCGCCATGCCATATAGAACATGATGCCTGCACCGATGAGAAAGATAATGATGTTGAACATTCGCAGTTTCCCTCTTCCGTAAATAGTCCCGCCGGGCCGCTGCCCCGCAGGGGTAATATTTATTGTATCATACTCCGCCGGATTTTTCGCCCCATTCGGCCTATACGGAATGCAACAATTTTCGCAAAAAAATTTGTCGTACTATTTTTGCAGAAAACGCTTGACTTTCTTTGCACCTGTGGTATAATAAACATCGTTCCGAGCCAAACGGTAGCGAACAAAACAGAATATGCGGATATGGCGGAATTGGCAGACGCGTTAGATTCAGGTTCTAATCGGGGCAACTCGGTGGAGGTTCAAGTCCTCTTATCCGCACCAAGAAAAAGCAGAACACGTTCGTGTTCTGCTTTTTCTTGGTGCGAAAGAGGACTTGAACAGCAACAGCGACGACCGCAGCCTGCGGCTGAAACAGGGAGGAGCTGTTGGGGCCGCGTTCTGATTTTTCAAAGCCCTGCCAAGGGGCTGCAGAAAAATCAGTAAACGCAACCCGTCAGGCGGTGCGCAGCGGATAAGAGGACTTGATTCTTTCCGTTCAAAGGCAGGGCTTTGCGAAACGCCAAGTCCGCTCATCAAACAGGACCCCCTGTCCCAATGGGCAGAGAAAGGACCCCCATGCAGATAAACGACCTCTTCGGCGCAGCAGCCGCCTTTGAAACCGTACGGATGCCGGACGGCACGGAAGCGGCCATTCCAACAGAACACGCCGCAGTTATCTATGTAAATGAACAGTCGGCCTTCCGGGTGGTATGCACACCCCAGCTTCTGCCGCAGCTGGCGCTGGGGCGGCTGCTGACCGAAGGATGGATCGCCTCCGCAGAGGAAGTGGAACAAATTTCCGTCTGCGCGGAAGGCTTGAAAATCAATATCTACCTGAACCACCCGCTGACGGCCCGCCGCGCAGCGGCACAGGAAGTTTCCAGCTGCTGCACCGACAATGTCGCGCTGGGCAGTCCGGTGGAAGTGCAGCCGCTGCGCGCGGTGCCGCATCTGGACGTGCAGCCGGAGTGGGTGGACGCCCTCGCCGCCGCCATGAACGTGGGCCTTCCGCTTTATCAGGCCACCCATGCGGTCCACAGCTGCTTTGTGCTGCACGAGAGCCGCATCCTCTGCGCCTGCGAGGACATCGGACGCCACAATGCGCTGGACAAGGCCGTGGGCAGCGTGCTTCTGGCCGGTGTCCCCCTCAGCGAATGCGTGCTCTACACCAGCGGCCGCGTACCGATGGATATGGTGCGCAAAGCCATCCGGGCTGGTGTTCCGGCACTGGTCAGCAAGACCATGCCCACCGTCCAGTCGCTGGAGCTGGCCGCAGAATACGGCTTACAGCTGCTCTGCGGCCGGAAACATCCGCTAACATCGTCAAAAAGTGCGGGGTGACATCGGTTCGCGTTGACTTACTTTTCGCCTATGTGATAATATATTAACGAAGAGACCGCTCCGCTTGTTGCAGCAGGCAGAGCGGTCGTTTTCGTGTTTGGGAGTTTTCCCGAACGACCAAAAACAGGCAGGTGATAACATGAAGCAGGCAACCAACCCGTTTGCGCCCGTTCCGCTGTGGCGCAAGCGGCTTCCGGGCTACGCAGCCATGGGTGCTGCCACTGTTGCTATGGCGATCGGCCTGATCGCCATGCAAAACGCGCGCACCGCGGTTGCAGGTACCCTGCTGCCGGTGTCGGAAGCGGATGCAGCCGCCTACGGCATCAGCGCAGTGTACCAGCTCGACGACGGCAGCTATCGCGTGGAGGGCTCTCAGAAGGGCTTCCAGAGCGATGTGCAGGCTGCCGTGACCCTTGACGCCGAGGGCAATGTTTCCGCTGTCGAGATCCTCTCGCAGGCAGAGACGGACAGCCTCGGCGGCCAGTGTGTCGACCCGGAGTTCACATCCCAGTATCAGGGCGCAGCTCCCTTTACGCTGGCAGGCAAGAACTGCACCGTGACCGACCCGGCCACCGGCGCAGCCTATGCCGCAGCCGGTGCATCCGATGCGTCCACTGCGGCACAGGCTTTCGACCCCGCGCAGTGGAATGTGTCCGACACCTCTCCCGAGGCCGAGGCCACCCGCAGGATGTACGCAGCAGGTTTGACCCTCTCGGCACTGAACGGCGAGCCTCTGGCTGATGAGCTGGCCCCGCCGCTGGATTCCAGCGCCGAGGCTGTGGCACGCCGCAAGCTCTACGCCGCCGGTCTGAGCAAGAGTGCGCAGGACGGCGAGGAGCAGGCTCTGCCCTATGCGGACTGGTCTGCAGAAAAGCAGGCCGCTTATCAGCTGGCACAGGCTGAACTGACCACCGGGCAGACCAGTGCCGGCGCTGTCAGCGCAGACCTGACCGAGGTGGACGCCCTTTCCGGCGCGACCATCACCTCGGCCGCCGTCACCAACATCGTCAACAACTCGTATTTCTATGTAACTGAGGTGCTCCGCGCAGAGTGACCTCAACGGAGGAATGGAACCTATGGCAAAAACTGATTTTCTGACGGCTGACATGACCCGCCGTCAATTTATGAAGATCTCGGGCAAGAGCCTTGCAGGGCTCACCCTCTCCGCATCCATGCTGTCCCTCTTCGGCTGCTCGCAGAAGCAGGTGGACAGCGGCGCAGTGGCTACCTGGGCGCTGCCCCAGGGCCTGCTGGTGGTCAACGCCGACCTGTGTACCGGCTGCCAGCGCTGCGAGATCAACTGCACGCTGACCAACGACGGCGTGTGCTCCTCTTACATCAGCCGCGTGAAGATCCAGCGCCGTCTGAATCTGGACGGTGCCGGCAACGGCCTGCTGTCCGGCACCGACAACTGCTTTGTCTACTTCCCGGATACCTGCCGCCAGTGCGAGGACCCCGCCTGCGGCAACGCCTGCCCCCAGAAGGCCATCACCACCAATGCCCAGGGCATCCGTGTGGTGGACACCGACAAGTGCATCGGCTGCGGCGCCTGCCACGAGGCCTGCCCCTGGCATATGCCCACCGTCAACCCCGAGACCGGCAAGTCGTCCAAGTGCATCGCCTGCGGTGCCTGCGTGGCAGGCTGCCCGTCCGGCGCTCTGTCCATCGTGGACTGGGACGCCGTCACCAGCGCAGCACAGGCTGCCTACATGGACCTGTAAGGAGGAACAACAATGGCTGAATATTATGGCTGGGCAGGCAAGATCCTGCGCGTTGACCTGACCACCGGCGAGATCACCACGCAGGATGACGCAAAGTACCATAAGTATATCGGCGGTATGGGCATGGCCTACCGCATCATGTATGAGGAAGCTCCCATGGACCTCGACCCCTACGACGAGAAGGCACAGGTCATCTTCGGCGTCGGCCCCCTGACCGGTGCCGGCGTACCCTGCTCCGGCCGCATGAACGTCACCTTCCGCTCCACCTGGTCCAAGGGCAGCTCCATCATCGACGCCCACATGGGCGGCCACATCGGCCCCATGCTGAAGTATGCGGGCTGGGACGGCATCGTCATCACCGGCATCTCCGCAAAGCCCGTCTACCTGCGCATCGAGGACGACCAGGTCTCCCTCGAGGACGCTTCTGACATCTGGGGCAAGGGTACGTTCGCGTCCAACAAGTGGATGGTGGAGCAGAACGGCCGTGAGTTCGAGACCGCTTCCATCGGCCCTGCCGGTGAGAATCTGGTGGACTACTCCACCCTGAACACCAGCTTTGGCAACTCCGGCGGCGCCGGTCTGGGCGCTGCCATGGGCAACAAGAAGCTGAAGGGTCTGGCCATCCGCGGCACCGGCAGCGTCAAGGTGGCCGACCCCAAGAAGGTGCTGGAGCTGTCCAACTACATGATGGGCAACCTCATCGGCGGCAACAACAACCACAACGTCCCCGCACAGCCCCAGAGCTGGGCCGAGTACAGCGCCACCTCCGGCAAGAACCGCTGGTCCGGCGCACCGGGCCGCATGTGGAAAAAGGCTCCCGGCGGCCCCGTGGATACCGGCGAGCAGCCCTACAACGACATCAACAAGATCGCGCTGCGCTGCTTCAAGGGCTACTTCGACTTCGGCGCACCGGCTGCGGAGTACACCGTGAAGAACGGCGGCTGCTCCTCCTGCCCCATCCGCTGCTACACCGAGTATGATGTGGACCCGCTGGCCGATTACGATCTGCCCACCCACAACTCCAACACCTGTATGCCCGTGCTGTACGGCACCCGCGTCTACCCGGACGGCGTCCACGACTTCAAGTACGAGGGCGACGGCACCATGGTCATCAACCTGGCATGGTCTCATGCCGTCGATGACATGGGCCTGTGGGACAACTACGGCAACCTGAACCGTGACCTGCTGTGGATCCTGCGGATGCCCCGTGAGGAGGCCACCAAGTACATCAGCGAGGCCGAGTACGACTCCCTGCCCTGGGCATGGGAAAAGGCCGGTGACCCCCGCTGGGAAGTGGAGCTCATCCGCCGCATGGCTTACGGCGAGGGCGACCTGTCCGTCATCGCAAAGGGTACGCTGGCCATGATGGAAAAGTTCGGCCTGCCCAAGAGCTGGCTGGACCGCACCGACGGTGCCACCAACTCCAACCTGATGTACAACGGCTTCCCCAACCACCACGGCCCCGCAGAGGCATGGCAGGTTGGCATGCTGTACAATCTGGTGTATAATAGAGACTGCATGATCCACGAGATCGTCTGCGAGACCGGCTCCGGCGCACCCTACGAGGTGACCAAAAAGGTCATGGAGGACTTCTTCGGCGAGGGCTGCTACGACAAGGCCAAGGCCTACACCCCCATCAACGAGAACAAGGCAAAGCTGGCCGCCTACTGCGTCAACGATAAGAACTTCCACGACTCTGCCACCCTCTGCAACTGGATGTGGCCCATGACCCAGTCTCCCTCCAAGGAGCGGGCCTACCACGGCGATCTGGACCTGCAGGCAGATTTCATGACCGCCGTCACCGGCGAGACCTACACCCAGGCCGGTCTGCAGGAGGCAGGCGAGCGCATCACCCAGATGCTGCGCGCCATGACCGCCATCAGCTTCCAGAAGAACTGCGGCAGCGCAAATCTCCGTCAGGAGCACGACGCCATCTGCGACTGGGTCTTCGACAAGGAACCCGACTTCAAGGCATTCGAGGAAGGCACCACCAAGCTGGACCGCGCCGACATGGAGAAGGCAAAAGACCTGTTCTATGACATCTTCGGCTGGGACAAGACCACCGGTGTGCCTACCCGCGAGACGCTGGAGAAGTTCGACCTCGGCGATATGGCCGACGATCTGGAAGCACGCGGCATCTACGCCCAGACTCCCGCCGAGGAGACTGCTGCCAGCGAGGCCGCAGCCCAGTAATCAAGAAGCCGTTTTCATAAGCATTGCACACCGCCCGAACGGTCTTTTTGCCCGCATACGGCGTTGCTTTCCCTTGCAATCCGTCAGGATTGCTGCGGAAAATCGCCTTGTCTGCGGGCAAAAATCCTCGCCGTTCGATGCACTCTGCTTACGAAAACAACTTCACAGAAACGAGAGGAACTATCATGCTGTTTGGCAGACGCAAACCCGGTTATACCACCACGGTGGACGCCGCCTCCGACCCTGAGCAGGTCATCCTCGACCTGCAGAAGGCAGAGATGGCCGCGAAAAAGAAGCCGAAGGCCGAGGTCTTTGACATCGACGCGGCCAGCGAGACTGCCCGCCGCCTGAAGGAAACGGGCAGTATGTTCGACGGCAGCGCCGCAAAGCTCGGCGAGGACGTCATTGCCGCTGTGCAGAAGGAGACGGATGCTCTGGCCGCAAAGCAGGCCGAGGCACAGCCCGCTCTCGAAGAGACGGCTGCACCGGACGCCGCCGAAAAAACCCAGCTGCTGGATTTTCTGGCCGCTGCACCGGAGGCAGAGGGCGACCCCTACGCCGACCAGCCCACCGTCACCGCGCCGGAGCTGCCCAAGCTGACCCCGGCACAGGAGCTGGCGGGTTACATCCGCTCCCGCTCGGCGGCGGCGCTGGTCACATCCCACGCCCTGCTGGTGAGTGAGGTGGAAAACGCCGATGAGCTTCTGGCCCAGATGCCGGAAGACCCCCAGTGCGCAGACATCGTGTCCCGCGCCGGCGCAAAGGATGCCTACTACTACTCCAGCGCCAACATGAGCGACAACTACGCCATGATCGCGCAGCTCATCGAGGACAAGGACCTCTGCGTCATGGTGGCCGAGATGGTGCGGTTCAACGCCCGCGTCTATCCCAGCGCCACCCCGCTGCGGTACTTCCGCCGCTCGCCCTACGATCTGACACAGGAAGCCATTGAGCAGACGTGGCAGTCCATGCAGGGCAAGCCGGAGTACGCCGACATCGAGGAGCTGACCAACAACCAGAACGAGCGGTTCCTCTTCTCCACCAGGCACCTCACCCGCCGCTACGCAAAAGCCATCAGCGACGTAGATGAGTGGACCGACTAAAGCATCCCACACGATCAAATAGGGTATATGAGCTTCTTTGAGCAAAGGTGTCTAAACCGTCGGGCATGACACCGCGCCGCAATGCTAAGGGCTATATAAGCCGGCATTCAAGGGTGGAGGGGGAAACCCCGCCGCCTTCCCGCAGAAGAAACGCTGCAATTTGAAAAAAAGAACTCCTCCCATCCACACAGGGGCTTTCTATGCCCTGCCGCCACTGCAAGGGCGGCGGGGAGCAGCCATCGGCATGGCAGCCTGCAAGCTGCCCTTTGCCGGAATGTGCGGATATTCTGCGGAGGCGTTTTGATTTTCCATCAAGACGTCTCCGCTTCTTTTTTAACCTGCCTTTTTATATGAATCCCCGCTGCGCCCCGCCTGAGCCATAGCAGGCCGGGTGTGGTCGGGCATTTGGAGGATTTTTTATGAAACAGCCTTTCTGCGCGCCCTCTGAGGCGCTGCGCCGCGTGCTGGATGCCGCTGCAGCTCTGCCGAGGCCGGAGACGGAGATTGTCTCGCTGGACGAAGCGGGCGGCCGCATTGCCGCCGGGACGCTTTCGGCCCGGATGGACCAGCCGCCCTTTGACCGCAGCCCCTTCGACGGCTACGCCCTGCACAGCGCCGACACCGCCGGTGCCAGCCGCGAAACACCCGTCACCCTGCCTGTGACCATGAAGCTCTACGCCGGAGATGCCCCCGCTTCGCCTCTGCCTGCTGGCTGTGCGGCCCGCATCATGACCGGCGCACCCCTGCCCGAGGGCGCAGACTGTGTGCTGATGCAGGAGCTGACCGACAGCGGCGAGGAGACGGTACAGCTCTATGCCGCCATGAAGCCCCAGCAGAACGTGGTATTCCGGGGCGGAGACATCGTCGCCGGTGCTGTCATCGCCGAAGCCGGTACGGTACTCTCCCCTGCCCATCTCGGCGTGCTGGCCGGGCAGGGATACGCTGAAGTCCCCGTTTACAAGACGCTGACCGTGGGCGTTCTGGCCACAGGAAGCGAGCTTTTAGCTCCGGGCGAGGCTTGGACGCCCGGCAAAATTTACGACGCCAACGGCGTCCAGAACGCCGCCCGCCTGCGGCAGCTGGGCTTTGCGGTAAAACGTCGGCACTGCTCCGACGACCCGGAGGAGATTGCCCGTGAGATGCGGGAACTGCTGGCAGAGTGCGATGCCGTCATCACCAGCGGCGGCGTCTCGGTGGGGCAGAAAGACTATCTGCCCGCTGTGCTGGAACAGCTGAATGCGGACATCCTCTTTGCAGGCGTGGCCCAGAAGCCCGGAAGCCCCATGCTGGCCGGGAAAGTGGGCGGCAAGCTGGTGTTCTGTCTCTCTGGCAACCCCTTTGCCGCCGCCGCTACGCTGGAACAATATGCCGCCCCGGCTCTTTTGCGGGCGGCGGGGCGTTGTGAGGAAAGCTGCCTTCTTCCCCGCACCACCCGCACCCTGACCACGGGCTTCTCGAAGCCCAGCAAGGGGAACCGCTATCTGCGGGCAAAGGCCATGGGCGGCAGCGTGACCATCCCCGGCGAGGGCAACGCCGAAGCCCACTCGTCCGGCAGCCTTTCTGCCATGATCGGCTGCAACTGTCTCGTTGAACTGCCTGCGGGCAGCGGCCCGGTGACTCTGGGCGAAGAAGTGGAGGTGCTCAGTTTTGTACAGTGAACAGAAAGAGGCTCTGGCCCAGGAGATCGAACTCAAGCGCCCGGCGGTGCTGGCCGTCAGCGGCCTGCACAACAGCGGCAAGACGACGCTGCTGGAAAAGCTTCTGCCTGCCCTGCGCAGCCGGGGGCTGAAAGTGGGCATTATCAAGCACGACGGCCATGATTTCACTCCCGATGTCCCCGGCACCGACAGCTACCGCCTGCGGGAAGCGGGGGCCGAGGGCGTGGCGGTCTACTCCGGCCAGCGCTATCTGCTGACCGAGATGTTCCGCCTGACGGAGCAGGACTTGCTGGCGCTCTTCGAGCGCCACGGCTATGATCTGGTGCTGCTGGAAGGCTTCAAAGACAGCGGCTGGCCGAAAATCGAAGTTGTCCGCAAAGAAATTTCGGACACACCGGTGTCTTTCCAGCCGCTGGCGGTGGTGGGAGACATTCCGGGGGCAGATTTTGGATTGGAAGATGCGCAGGCTCTGGCCGACTGGCTCGTTGCCCAGATGCCGGGCCTGTAAGGAGAAGACAGATATGAAACTGATTCGTACCGAAGACGCGGCAGGCCAGGTGCTCTGCCACGACATTACCCAAATCATTCCCGGCGAGTTCAAGGGCGCACGTTTCCGCAAGGGCCATATCATCCAGCCCGAGGACATCCCCGTGCTGCTCTCCATCGGCAAAGAAAACCTCTACGTCTGGGAGAAAAAGCCCGGCATCCTCCACGAGGACGAAGCCGCCGCGCTGCTGTACAAGGCCGCTGCGGGCAAGAACATCCACGGCACCGAGCCGAAAGAGGGAAAAATCGAGCTCATCGCCGACTGCGACGGCCTGCTGAAAATCAACCGCGAAGCCCTGCTGGCCGTGAACCGCACGCCCCAGATGATGATCGCCACCATCCACGGCGACCTGCCCGTAAAAAAGGGCCAGAAACTGGCCGGTACCCGCATCATCCCGCTGGTCATCGAACAGGAGAAGATGGACGCCATGCAGGCTGCCGCAGGCAGTGAGCCTATCCTGAACGTGCTGCCCATGCAGGCCAAGAAGTTTGCCGTCATCACCACCGGCAGCGAGGTGTTCAAGGGCCGCATCGAGGATAAGTTCACGCCTATCCTCGTGGGCAAGCTGGCCGAGTACGGCTGTGAGATGACCTTCCACAAGGTCTGCGACGACGACCCGGCGGGCATCACGACCGCCATTCTCGAGGCGAAAGCGGCGGGCTGTGAGCTCATCTTCACCACCGGCGGCATGAGCGTGGACCCCGACGACCGCACCCCGCTGGCCATCAGGA
>OGJU01000886.1_pt1 | contig 24693 bp, 22 predicted proteins | sample 1572251 | NCBI WGS metagenome assembly OGJU01 (sample SAMEA2582144, study PRJEB24529) | metagenome | biome: Human gut stool | place: China | collected 2011
AACAGAACTTTGCCCTTGGCCTTTACAGGGAATAAATTTGAATTCCGTATGCCGCCTTCCTCTGCATCCATTTCCGGTCCGAATTTCTCCCTGAACACGATTGTGGCAGAGGAGCTGCAGAAATTTGCGGATGAGCTGGAGCAGGCAGAGGATTTCAACGCGGCAGTGCATGAGCTGGTACGCAGAACCTATGTGGAGCATAAAAGAGTCATTTTTGACGGCAATGGCTATTCTGAGGAATGGCTGGAGGAGGCGACACGCAGAGGGCTGCCCAATATCACCAATTCCGTGGATGCGGTACAGGCATTTCTGGATGATAAGGTGGTTGAGCTGTTCGGCAAGCATGGTGTTCTGAGCAGTATCGAATTGCAGGCAAGAGCGGAAATCCGCTATGAGGCCTATATCAAGCAGATTAACATTGAAGCAAAAACCATGCTTGACATGGCATCCAAGCAGATTCGTCCTGCGGTTGTGAAATATGCAGGGGAGGTTGCGCAGGCGATTATCGCCATGAAGGCTGTCGGCATGGATACCACCGCACAGGAAGAAATTTTGCAGGATATCAATGAAAATCTGAAGCTGCTCCACGAAAAGCTGAAGGTTCTTGAAGAAGAAACCGAGCGCGCAGGGGCATTGCAGGAGGATAATAAAACACAGGCATTCTTCTATCGTGACCATGTATTCAAAGCAATGAAGGAGCTGCGGGAGCCTGCCGACCGACTGGAGCTGCTGGTGGATGAAAACAGCTGGCCTCTCCCGACCTATGGGGAGCTGCTTTTCAACATATAAGCTTATTGTATGACAAGTTAAGAGCAAAATAAAAAAGAAACCACGTTTTTTTAAATGTATTTTTGAAGAAACGTGGTTTTTTCGCGCTTATCGACACTTTTTTGACAGACAAAGAACGATATTATTTGTATGACAAGTATCGAATAAATGCAAAAATTATAGATAAAATCATTGAAAAGTATAACTTTTTTACAAATGATAGTTTGGATACAATATATTTTTGACGGTTTATATGTCAAAAATTATGTATTTTTTTAAATACGAAGCAAAAAATCTGTGAATTTTCTTGCAACTGAGAAAAAGTTGCGTTATAATGAGACCGAGGTAAGAGAAAAACAACAAAAAAATATCTAAAATATTTTCTTGATAAAAGCATAATTTATTAAATTTTCATAGAATGGCACTTTTGAAATACATTTATTGGAAATTTTGCATAAAGGTATTGTGAGAGAAACCCGAAATGGTTTGGAGGCGAAAACGATGGTAGCTGACGACAGAAGAATCAGAATTATCACAGGTCACTACGGCAGCGGCAAGACTGAATTTGCAGTCAATTATGTCAAGAAGCTGCGCGAAAGCGTAGACGGAAGGGTAGCCATTGCCGATTTGGATATTGTAAATGTTTATTTCCGCTCCAGAGAGAAAAAAGAAGAGCTGGAAGAAAAAGGAATTCAGGTAATTGCATCCAACTTGGATACGGCAGTTGCGGATGTTCCTGCGGTTTCCGGCGCGATGACGATGCCTGTCATCAATAAGGAATATCAGTATGTGGTAGACCTTGGCGGCAATGATGTCGGCACACTGGTGCTGGGCAGAATCAAACCTCTTTTGGATCATGCGGAAGCAGACTTTTTTATGGTAGTCAATGCCTACCGCCCGAATACCTCTACACCTGAGGGTATTATCGAGCAGATGGAAAATCTGGAATATGCGGCTGGGCTGAAGGTGACAGGCTTCATCAATAACACGAACCTTGTTAGAGAGACAACGGCGGAATGTTTGCTCCATGGGGACGAAGTATTGAAGGAGGTAACAAAACGCACAGGGGTTCCTGTGAAGTATGTTTCCTATGTCAAGGATGTAATGACAGAGGAAATACCAGAAGGACTTTCTGGGGAGCTTTTCCCTATGGAGTTTAATATGAGAAAGACCTGGATGTAAATTCAAATATTTATGGAGGTGTATTTTGAATGGCAAAAGGTAAAGTAACGATCAATGAAGTGATTTGTAAGGGTTGCGGCCTTTGTGTATCTGTTTGTCCTAAGAGCGTACTTGCTCTTTCTACAACAAAAATCAATCCCGCAGGTTACAATCCCGCAGAAATGATCAACGAAGATTGTATCGCTTGCACAAGCTGCGCAAAGATGTGCCCTGATTGTGCGATTGTAGTAGAAAGACTGGACTAAGAGAGGAGGAATTTTCAATGGCAAAAGTTTTGATGAAAGGCAACGAAGCAGTTGGTAAAGCGGCTATTGAGGCGGGTTGCAGATATTTCTTTGGCTACCCCATCACTCCTCAGTCCGAAGTACCTGAATATTTATCTGTTGAATTACCCAAGGTAGGCGGCACATTCGTGCAGGCTGAATCCGAGGTGGCAGCAATTAACATGGTTTACGGTGCAGCAGCAGCAGGCGCAAGAGTGCTGACAAGCTCTTCTTCCCCCGGTATTGCACTGAAGCAGGAAGGTATCGGTTACATCAGTAACGCAGGCCTGCCCGCAGTTATCATCAACATGATGCGTGGTGGCCCGGGCCTTGGTACCATTCAGCCCGGTCAGGCTGACTATAACATGACAGTAAAGGGTGGCGCAAACGGCGACTACCACAACGTAGTTCTGGCTCCCGCATCCGTACAGGAAGCTGTTAACATGGTTATGGAAGCATTCGATATCGCTGACCAGTATCTTCTGCCCGTTATCATTCTGGCTGACGGTCTGATTGGTCAGATGATGGAACCCGTTGAATTCAACTACGTTCCCAGACCCAACCTGCCCGAAAAAACATGGGCTCTGGTAGGTCACTACGGCGCAGAAAGAAGCAACATCAAAAACCTGGTTATCGAACCCGATGAATGTGAAGCATGGAACCATGATCACTTCAAGGTATATGATGAGGTTGTGAAGAACGAACAGGCTTGGGAAGAATACAAGATGGATGATGCAGAATATGCATTCGTTTCCTACGGTACAGCTTCCAGAGTTGTTAGAACAGCAATCGGCTATCTGAGAGCAGAAGTGTATAAGTTAGGGATGATCATACCTAAGACACTGTGGCCGTTCCCGCAAAATGCATTCGAGAAATTCAATGATAAAATCAAAAAGTTCCTGGATGTGGAAATGTCCATGGGCCAGATGGTTCCCGACGTTGCATACGCATGTAACGATAGAAACAAGGTTGCATTCCACGGCAGAACAGGCGGTAACGTACCTACTGTAGATGAAATTGTTGAATTTGGTAAAGAAGTTATGGGAGGTGACAAATAATGGCAGTTGTATTTGAAAAAACAAAAGGTTTAACAGACGCGAAATTGCATTATTGTCCCGGTTGTGCACACGGTATCGTACACAGACTGGTAGCAGAAGTTCTGGAAGAAATGGGCGAGCTGGGCAACTCCATCGTTGCAGTTCCCGTAGGTTGTGCAGTATTTGCAAACAACTACTTCAACATTGACGCAATCCAGTGTGCGCATGGTCGTGCTCCCGCAACAGCAACAGGTATCAAGAGAGTACATCCCGAACAGACAGTATTTACATATCAGGGCGATGGTGACCTTGCTTCCATCGGTACATGTGAAATCGTTCATGCAGCAGCGCGTGGTGAAAAGATTACAACAATCTTCATCAACAACGGTATCTACGGCATGACAGGTGGTCAGATGGCTCCCACAACTCTGCCCGGCATGAAGGCAACAACAGCTCAGAACGGCCGTGACCCCAAGGGAAACGGTAACCCTCTGCGCGTTTCGAAAGAGTATCCATTTCCACACCTGCACAGGTAGCAGCTGCGAAGAAAGCAATCAGAAAAGCATTTGAAATCCAGAAACAGGGTCTGGGCTTCACCTTCATCGAGGTTGTAGCTTCCTGCCCTACAAACTGGGGTCTGACACCCGTAAAAGCTATGGAATTTGTAAGAGAAAAAATGATTCCTTACTATCCTCTGGGCGTATATAAAGATATCACAGTAGAGGAGGGCAAATAATTATGAGTACATTTTCTTCTATCATCGCAGGTTTCGGCGGCCAGGGCTCTCTGCTGATGGGTAAAATTATGGCTTATGCTGGCATGCTGGAAGGCAAAGAAGTTTCCTGGTGTCCTTCCTATGGTCCCGAAATGCGTGGCGGTACTGCAAACGTAAACGTAATCATTTCCGACGAAAATGTTGGTTCTCCCGTTGTTACAAAGGATGCAGACTGTATCGTAGCACTGAACCAGCCTTCTCTGGATAAATTTGTAGGCGTTGTAAAGGAAGGCGGCGCTCTGGTTGTGAATGCTGACCTTTGCACCGTTGGCGCTGTAAAGGATGGCGTTAAGGTATACGCTGTTCCCGCAAACAAAATTGCAACAGACAACTTCGGCGGCTCCAAGCTGGCTAACCTGGTTATGCTGGGTGCAGTTGTTTACGCAACAGGCGCAATTGATATTGCAGGTCTGGATGAAACATTCGCACATGTTTTTGAAGGCGGCAAAGCAAAATTCATCCCCAACAACAAAAAAGCATTTGAGTTGGGCTATGAATATGCAAAAAATCTGTAATCTTATACAGTAAAATTCGTCCTGTATCCAAAAGGGTACAGGACTTTTTTATATTTGCAGCAGAAGGGATTGTAATATTTTGTCGAAATCAGCAGAGACTTCTCTTGTTTTCTGAAATCATGCGTGCTAAAATGAAGAAAATATTCAGTATTTTGATGGATTGAAAACACGGTAGGAGGGAATGAGGATGGAAGAACAGCCGCAGCCTTTGGAGAAAGAAACGGCAGAGATAAACGGAAGCAAAACACACAGGCTAAGGGTTGTTATTGTATTTTTATTCCTGCTTACGGTATTTCTCGTTTCTGTATATACCTTTATTTTGCAGAGAAATTACAGCGAAAATACACTGGAATCGGCTGTAGAATGGAATACTCAGTGCGCCGATGCCATTCATAAGCTGGTGCTGCAAAAATTAACCGGAGAGGATTACAAAAATATTTCTACGATTGCGGATATGCAGTCAGAACGCTATCAGAGGCTGCAAAAGGAGCTGAGCGAGCTGCGAAAGCTGAATCCCACCCGCTATCTTTATACAGCGAAGATGGGGGCGGACGGCAGACCGATTTATCTGATTGATGGGCTGGATTTGGATGCAAAGGATTTTGCCTACCCCGGAACGTACATAGAAAAAGAAATGGTTCCGTATATCGAAGCGGCACTTGCAGGAGAAACCGTTTATTCGCAGGAAATCGTGGACACCGCATGGGGGCATATTTTCACAGCCTGCTATCCGGTGCGCGAGGATACCGGCGAGGTTATCGGTGCGATTTGCATGGAAATGGATATGGAGCATACCTATAAGCTGCTGGAGCAAAGCAATCGTGCGGCGGTGAAGATGGCTATGTTTGCGGCTATTGTTTTGGTGCTGTTTGCCTTAGGTGCGTATTGCCTGATACAAAAAAGCAGAACGAAAAGCGAGGAGCAGCAGGAGCAGCTGCAAAAGGCGGTTGAGGCGGCGGATGCAGCCAATGAAGCAAAATCGGTGTTTTTGTTCAATGTGAGCCACGATATTCGCACGCCCATGAATGCGATTATTGGCTATGCCGAGCTGGCGGACAGAAATCTGGACAAAAAGGAGCTGCTGCGAAGCTATTTGGAAAAAATCGGCATCTGCGGACAGAAAATGCTGTCCATACTGGATAACGTACTGGAATTATCGAGGATTGAAACGGGCAATGTGGTGCTGGAGGAAAGCGCGGCTGAAGCAGAATCGGTTCTGGATGACTGCCTGCACATGGTCAGCGCGGAGATTGAAAAGAAGCACCAGACCTTGACCATTTCCAAGGATATCATCTATCCGTATATTTATATGGATATCTCCCGTTTTACGGAAATCATTCTGAATTTAATCAGCAATGCGATTAAATATACAGGCGAGGGCGGTACAATTCGCTGCTCTGTGCGCCAGCTTCCTGCACAGAAGGATGGCAGATGTATACAGGAGCTTTCCGTCAGCGATAACGGGATTGGCATGTCAGAGGAATTCCAGAAGCATATTTTTGAATCCTTCACCAGAGAACGCTCCTCTACGGTCAGCGGTGTGGAAGGTACGGGGCTCGGCATGGGTATCGTGAAAAAGCTGGTGGAGATGATGCATGGCGAGATTAAAATACACAGCAGAGTGGGGGAAGGATCGACCTTTACGATTCGGATTCCCTGCCGTATTGCGGCTTTTGAGGACACACAAACCAAGCGCGCACAAGCCCATCCGAATGGCAAGCCGCTTGCGGGTAAGCGGATTCTGCTTGCAGAGGATAACGATTTGAATGCGGAAATCGCGATTGCGCTTCTGGAGGAGGAAGGACTTCTGGTGGAGCGCGCGGCGGACGGCGTGAAATGTATGGAAATGCTGGAAAAGGCACCGGCGCATTTTTATGATCTGATTCTGATGGATATTCAGATGCCGATTCTGGGTGGCTATGATACCACAAGGAAAATCCGCAGAATGGCGGATGCCGAAAAGGCAGCTATTCCGATTATCGCCATGACGGCAAATGCCTTTGCGGAGGACAAACAGCGTGCGCTGGCGGCAGGCATGAATGACCATGTTGCAAAGCCGATTGATATGAATAAGCTGATTCCGACCTTGCAGAAATATATATAAGCATTTGTGAGAGGGTACCGTTTCATCAGAAAATTGACGAAAGGGTACCTTTTAAAGAAACGAAATACCGATGAAGGACAGGAGGAGCGTGTCTGTCCTTTGTTGGTATATAAGGTATTTTTTTCAATACCTTCCTTTTTATATTTCTTAAAATTTGTTTAAACGCTTGACAAAAGCATTTTTGAACGCTATTATCGAAAAGTAGTCTTGTGTAACTTTATGTCCTTTGTAGATTGCTGCAAAGGGCGTTTTTTGTTCTAAGCTTGAGGCTTTGAAGAAGGAAAGGCAATCTAACAAGGAGTTTGATACAAATGGGAAAAATAAAGTTCAAAAAGCCTGATATCAAGGGCTGTTTCGGCAAGCTGAAATCTCTGAAATGGGCAGATATGAAGAACGGTATTCGTGCGATGAAAAAGCGGCAGGCGGAAAAGGAAGCGGCATACCGCAACAGCCGCTTTGCACAGAAAATGCAGAAGCTTTATCCCTATATGAACCGCTATTCACTGATTTTGCACGGCATTTGGGCAATCGCCATCAACTTTCTGATAGAGGCAATGTCCCGTCATTCTGTGGTGGCGGCAATTTCGTATTCGCGTGTTTCCACGAAGGCATTTCTGTATAATGCGTTTATGATTTTTGTTACCTTTTCGATTGTATATCTATGCAAGCGGCGTGTGTTTGCCCGCTTCATCCTCAGCTTTCTCTGGCTGCTTCTGGGGCTGACCAATGGGCTGATGCTTTCCAGAAGGGTTACGCCGTTTAATGCACAGGATTTGAAAACGGTTTCGGAGGGGGTTTCCCTTTTCACGAATTATTTTAACGTGCTGGAGCTGGCAGGGATTGCGATTATCCTGATTCTTCTGGTGCTGGGGCTGATTCATCTGTTCCGCACGGCAGGGAGATTTAAGGGAAAAATCAATTATGTGATATCCATTGTGCTTGTGGGGGCTTCCTTCGCAGGCTATGGCGTACTGACGGATTATGTCATTCAGAACCGTATCGTTTCGACCTATTTCGCGAATATCGCGTTTGCATATCAGGACTACGGTCTGCCCTATTGCTTTGCGGCAAGTATTTTTAATACGGGCATTTCCGAGCCAAACGGCTACACGAAGGAAAAAATGATGGAAATCAGCAACAATGGCGAGATTACAAAAAGCACCTCCGATGCAAAGGTGCTGCCGAATGTGCTTTTCGTGCAGCTGGAGTCCTTCTTTGATGTTTCCGAATTTACGGCATTGCAGACCTCGAAGGATGCCCTGCCGAATCTGAGAAAAATGGCTTCGGAATATTCCTCCGGCTATTGTCAGGTGCCTTCCATCGGCGCAGGCACGGCAAATACGGAATTTGAAATGCTGACGGGCATGAGCATGCGTTATTTCGGCCCCGGCGAATATCCTTATAAGAGCTATCTGAAGGAAAAGACTGCGGAAAGCGCGGCAACGGCGTTGGCGGCATTTGATTACGGCACGCATGCGGTGCATAACCACAGCGGGAATTTCTACAGCAGAGCGAAGGTATACAATAACATTGGCTTTGATACCTTCACCAGTAAGGAATTTATGAATTTTGACACGACAGAAACCGGCTGGGCAAAGGACGAGGTGCTTTTGGAGCATATCAAGGATTGTCTGGATTCCACGGAGCAGCAGGACTTTGTATTTACCGTCAGCGATCAGGGGCACGGCAGCTATCCTGAGGAGCGCATCATTGAGCATCCGCACCTGATGGCAGGCGGTCTGGAATCGGAGGAAAAGAACTGCCAGTGGGAATACTATGTCAATCAGGTATACGAAATGGATCAGTTTGCAGCGGACTTGGTGGACATGATGGACAAGCGCGGCGAGCCTGCGGTAGTCGTATTCTATGGTGACCATCTGCCGACCATGGGGCTGACCGAAGCGGATATGAAGAGCGGCAGCCTGTTTAATACGAATTATGTTATCTGGGACAACATCGGGCTGAAAAAAGAGGATGGCACGATTCCAAGCTATCAGATGATGTCTGTCGTGATGGATCGTATCGGTCTGCATACGGGCACGGTGTTCAATTATCATCAGGAAAGAATGGATTCCGCAGATCAGGCGGAATACCTGATGGATCTGGAGCTGCTACAGTATGATTTGCTTTACGGCGAGCAGTATGTCTATAACGGCAATCCCGCCATTACGGAGGGACACATGACAATGGGCATACGCGATGCCGAGATTCTGTATTCGAGTGAAACGGTGGACGGGCATTATACCCTTGTGGGCGAAAACTTCACGAAGTGGAGTCAGGTTTATGTCAACGGAGAAAAACAGTCGCGGAAGTTTATCAATGATAATATTCTCAAGCTGAAAAAGAGTACGCTTAAGGATTGGGATGTCATTACCATCAGTCAGGTTGGCTCAAGCAATACGATATTCCGCACATCGCCTGAGTATGTTTATCTGGAGGGGCGCGTTGTGCCGTATACGGATGAGCTGAAGGAGGAAAAGCTGCTCTTAGATGCAGCGGATGACCCCGAAAAGCTGGCACAGCTGCGGCAGGAGCAGAGAGCCGAAAAGCGCGCGGAGAGAAGAAGCGAATCCTATCGACAGGCAGAAGCGGCAAAGGCAGCTGAATAAAAAACGAGAACGCATATAAAAAGTATGCGTTCTTTTTTTGTGGAAATATGGAAGTTTGTGGAAACCATTGACATAGTTCGGAAAACCATGTAATATTATTCGTGATAACCGAATGAGTGGCAATGGAAAGGAAAAAAAGATGAAGCAGATTGTTCTTGTTGCAGAAACCGGCTCTGATATCAATCCCGTTTTAGCGGCGGAATATAACATAAAAATTGTACCCATGCATGTTTCATTTGACCATGAAACCATGGAGGACGGCGCATTTCCCGTCGAGAAAATTGTAGATTACTATGAGGAAACAGGCAAACTGCCGAAAACCAGCGGCAGTACGCCCGGTGACTTTGAGACTGCCTTTGACCGCATCCATGCGGAATACCCCGATGCACAGCTGCTGTATCTGGCATATTCTGCGGTGACAACCTGCTCCATGCAGAGTGCGGTTCTGGCGGCAGAGGAGCGGGACTATGTCACGATTCTGGATACGAAGCAGGTTTCCGCAGGGCAGTGCAATGTGGTGATTGCCGTGGCGGAGCTTTTGCGGCAGCACCCCGATTGGACGATGGAAGAAGCAGTCCGCGCGGCGGAGGATTTGATTGCCAGGGCGAAGATGTGCTTCATGCCGGAGAATCTGGAATTTCTGCGTGCCGGCGGTCGCGTCAGCAATGTGGCATTTCTGGGGGCAAAGCTTTTAAATCTGCATCCTGTGATTGAAATTCTGGATGGCAAGCTGGTTGCAACGAAAAAATACCGCGGAAAAATGAAGAAGGTTGCCGTGCAGATGGTGACGGAATACGCGGAGAAATATAATCTGGAACGGGACTGCCTGTGGTTTGTCTGGGTGGTCGGCTTTCCGGATGCGGTGCGGCAGGCAGTGGAGGAAGCGGCGAAGGGGCTTGGCTTCAAGAAAACCAGATGGATTCAGGCGGGCGGCGTGATTACGACGCATGGCGGCCCGGCGGCGTTTGGCTTGGCAGGGTTTTCTGAGGTGAAATAAGACCATTAAGCTACCCTTCTGCGCAATATTGTGAAAAAGAGAGACGGAAGCATTGGAAAGTAAGAGGATTTGAAAAAATCCTCTTTTTTTATGCTTTAATAGGATTTACAGGAAAAAATAAAAAGTCTATAATAAAAAACGGCAAGAAGAATGCCGAAAAACAGAAAAAAGGAAGAACGTAAAGAAACAAAGGAGGTATCTCTATGAAAAAACGAATTGCAAGCATCGCGCTTTCGCTCGCAATGTGCCTGACATTGCTGCCGACAGCGGCGTATGCTGAGGATGTATCCGAGGGGGGGGGCATTTGACAGCCAGTCAAGCACAGTTAACGGTGCGGCTGTTTATACAAGCGAGGATACGGTTGATGATACAAGTGCGGATAAGGTTAATGTTAGAACTAAAGATGAATTGAAAGCTGCACTTGCGAATAATGATGTTAATATAATTTATATTACTGATAGCTTTAAGTATACAGATTCGATTGCTACAGGGGAAAAGACACTCGTAGTGAATGAGGGTGTTACACTTGAAACAACTGCTTCTCAGATTTCCGGTACTATTGTAAATAACGGTACGATTAAAATAACGGGAAGTGGGCAATGTATCTGGACAGCTCAGACCACCGGTACAGGGAAAATCGTTGCAGATAATCAAAAGTGGGGGGAATATCAGACCTATGTGGATTATGGCTGTGTTCCTGATGCAATGCTTGAGGGTTCAAACTGTCGAATCAATATTGTAAAGGATGTCAGCATACAGCCGACAGTCAGCCTTCCGAGTGATATGAAGGTAGGGGATACAATTACGCCGACCTTTACGAATATAGTTAATGGAGTAGATTTGGAGAATGCGTTTAAATTCAAATGGGAAAATAATGGTAACACTGTTTATAATGGTGCGGTAAGCCCTACACTTACAAAAAAAGGTACATTAAAACTTACAGTTTCTGTGAAAAAACCATATGTGATGCGTTCTTCTTCCGGTTCATATGGCATCTCTGATGTAAGTGGTACAGTGAAAGAAGTACTCTTGGATACGGTATATGTGAATGCAAACAGCGGCAATAATAATAATATCGGGAATACAAAAGCTGCACCAATGAAAACTATTGGTAAAGCAATCGACAAAGTAAACGATGGCGGAACGATTATTCTTTTGAGTGATTATACGAGCACTGCGCTTTCGTTTGATAAGAATGTTACAATAAAAAGTGACGATGGTGGAAAATATACAGTACAGGTAACGAGAGAAGTTGCTGTAAAGGACGATATGACTGTAACTTTTGATTCCGTTAATGTGAAGGATTTTAATTTTACTAAATATTATAGTAGTTCTGTCGGCAGTGGGAATGTAGTATTCAAAAACTGCACAGGCAGTGGCATTGAGATTGCAGACAATGTAATCAGCAATGTTACTTTGGAAAATTCTCAGCTTGGCGGAAGATTCGGCGCACAGGGAACACTGACGCTGAAGAATGCGACAATCAACGGTTCTTTCTCTACAAAAGATTTTGTGGCAAAAGGGGAAAATATTTATGTACCAGAAGATAATCGCTCTAAGGTAAGCAGAATCGAAGGAACAGCAACGATTGAAAAAGCTGTTGAAATTCAGCTTTCCGCGCCTGATGCAACAACGCCATATCAGGAAAGAAAACTGATTGAAACAACAGCAGATGCAAGCAATTTTACGGTTTCGAGTCCTTATCAGCTGAAAAAACAAACAGAATATAACGGAACATATATCTATGCCTTTATCCCTGTAACAAGCGTAACTCTGGCACCGGAAACTCTTTCTATTGAAGAAGGGAAAACGGCGGAGCTTACCGCAACAATTTCTCCTGCAAATGCAACCACACAGCAGCATAGTTGGGCTTCTGAGAACGGAAAAATAGCAAAGGCGTATGGTAAAACACTTAATACAGCAAAAGTAACGGCGATTGGAGTAGGTAAAACTACAATTACCTATACCATAGGCGGAAAAGAAGCAAGCTGTGAAGTAACCGTTACACCGAGAACTATTTCTGTAGAGAGCATCACATTAAATAAACCACAGCTTTCTCTGGTAAAGGGCGCAACGGAGACGCTCACGGCAACCGTATTGCCCACAACGGCAACAGACAAAACGGTGATTTGGGAAAGCAGTGATACAGCGGTTGCAACGGTAAAAGATGGTATTGTAACGGCGGTTGCGGCAGGCAATGCAACAATTACCGCGAAAGCAGGCGAAAAAACAGCAACCTGTGCGGTAACTGTTACCAATCCTTCCAATTCCGGTTCTTCCTCCGGCGGCGGCAGCAGCACCCCCAGATATGCTGTCACAGTGCCAGACAAGACCGAAAACGGTTCTTTGAGCGTCAGCTCCAAAAATGCGAAAAAGGGCAGTGACGTAACCATCACCGCTACCCCCGACAAGGGCTATGAGGTGGATGACATCGTTGCGAAGGATGCAAAGGGCAACAAATTGACCCTCAAGGACAACGGCGACGGCACATATACCTTCACCATGCCTGCCTCCAAGGTAACGGTTACAGCAGCCTTTGCGGAGAAAAAGGCAGAACCCATTGTGCCTGAGAAGCTTTTTGCGGATGTTTCTGCCGAGGAGTATTATTACGAAGCGGTGAAATGGGCAAGCGAAAACGGCGTGACAGGCGGCATTGGCGAGAACCTTTTCGGCGCAAAGCTGCCCTGCACCAGAGCGCAGATTGTCACCTTCCTGTGGCGTGCGGCAGGCTCTCCCGAACCGAAGGGCATGAGCGGCTTTGTTGATGTTTCCGCAGATGCGTACTATGCGAAGGCGGTTGCATGGGCGGTGGAGCAGGGGATTGTCAGCGGCACCTCCGCAACAACCTTTAACCCCGATGCAGTCTGCACCAGAGCGCAGAGCGTTGCCTTCCTCTATCGCGCCTTTGGCGAAAAGGTGAATAAAGCGGCAGGCTTCAGCGATGTTTCCGCGGATGCGTATTATGCGGATGCGGTTGCGTGGGCTGTGGAAAACGGCGTTGCAAGCGGCATCGGCGGCGGTCTCTTTGCCCCCGATCAGGACTGCGCACGCGGTCAGATTGTGGCGTTCCTTTACCGCGCATATCAGAATAAATAAATTTGACAAAAGGGCAGGGTGAGCAATCACTCTGCCTTATTTACATATTTTTTATGGCAGAGGTTATTTATTTCTTCTCTCTTTTATGGTACAATACCCACGGACCTATCCGTGGGTTAGCCGCTTACAGCGTCTATCTGCTGTTTTCACAGCAAATTCTACGATTCGCAGGCATAGCCTGCTCATACCATGCCTTGCGGAAGAAAATATCTGCTTCGCAGCTGCTTTCTGCCCCTGCAAACATGGTAAAATACCTCTTGGAAACCATCAGAGAAAAGACGAAGGGAGTTTGTATGGAAATTATCCTGCCAAAGGTGCTATATATCATTTTACTGCTGCTTGCGTGGATTGCGGCGTTGTTTTCGGGCATTGCCTTCGTTTACGGCATACAGCTTCGGAAAAGGGCGCGGGGCATCCTCGGCTGGTGCCTTGTGTTTGTCTGCTGTCTGTTTCTGATTTTCCTTCTGATGAAGGGACATATCACAGCAGGATGATAGGCTTGCAAATAAGACCGTTTTTGCGGTCTTTTTTTATTACAAAAATTTGTTTGACAGAATTGGACTATACTTGTAGTATAAAAGAAAAGGACTACAGCTGTAGGCTGTAAGGGGGGACTGGATATGGATTATAAAATTTCCGACAGCGAATGGAAGGTGATGGAAATTCTCTGGGAGAAGGGCACAGCCACGCAAAGCGAGGTGATGGATGCCCTGACGGAGGGGTGGAACAAAAACACGGTGTATACCTTTCTGAGCCGTCTGGAGCATAAGGGACTGGTGGTGGCAGAGGGCAGTCCGAAGCGGTATGCGGCAGTCATCGGGCGCGAGGAATGTGTGAGACAGGAGGAGGAAAGCTTTCTGAACAAGGTCTACCATGGCTCGGCAGGAAAACTGGTGGCGGCGTTCGTGGAGGAGGGCAGGCTGACGGAGAAGGAGAAGGCAATGCTGAAGCAGCTTCTGGAGGGGATGGACGTATGACGAATCTATGGACAGTTCTGTATTTTACCCTCGGCATTACGCTGACGGGACTGATGCTTGTGCTTTTCAAGCGGCTGTTTCGGGATAAGCTTTCCGCAAGGTGGCATTATCTGGTGTGGCTGGTGCTTCTGGTTCGCGCCATTCTGCCCGAAAATCTGCGGCTTTTTTCGACAGGCTTTGCGCTGAATACACTTTGGATTTCGGGGATGAAGCGTCTGCGTGCGGCGGTGGAGCTGGGGCGAAATTCGCTGTTATCCACGCCCTTCGGGATGGGCGGCGGCGAAATCTCCCTGCTGAAAAAAATGCCGTTTTCCGCATGGTCGCTGACGGATAGGCTATTTGCGGTCTATTTGGCAGGGGTGGCGGCGGTTTTGCTGTATGATGCACTGCTGTATGCAAGGCTGCGGCTCGAAATTCGCAAGGGGGCGGCGGCAACGCCCTCCTTACGGGAGAAAATCAGAAAAACGGCGGAAAAATATGACCTTCCCACACAGAAAAGCGTGCGTATCTGCAAGGGAATCGAAACGCCGTTTCTCTGCGGCATGGTGCGCCCGATTCTGGTTGTGCCGGAAAGCATGGCGGAAACGATTGATGAAAAGGTACTTCTGCATGAAATGCTACATTTGAAGCATCATGATGTATTGGTGAATTTCCTGCTGCATCTGTTGCAGGCGCTCAACTGGTTCAATCCGTTTGTTTATTGGCTGTGCCGCATCATCCGCAACGACAGCGAGGCTCTTTGCGACCAGCGTGCATTGGAAAAGCTGTGCGGTGAGGAAAAACGGGAATACGGGATGCTCCTGCTTGATATGGCGGACAGCCGCTGTGCGAGCCGCATCGGGACAACCTCTATGGCGAACGGCGCGAGGAATATCAAAACGCGCATCGGGCGAATTGCGGATTTCGGGCGTGTGCCAAAGGGGGCAGCCTTTGCAACGGCGTGCATTACGGTGGTGCTTTGCCTTGCTTCGGTCAGCTTTGCTTATCAGCCGAACTATTTTGATACCTCCAAGGTGGAAACGGCGGAGGATTTGCGGCTGACACTGGAGGATGCGCGCTTTTTCGAGATTCCCTCGGCGGAAATGGCAATTTCGATTCTTTATGAAGCGTTTGAGGAACGGGATTTGGCGAAGCTTGCGCTGACCGTGCCGGAGGAGGAATTTGATACCTATCGGGATTGGGCAATCTCTGAATATGAAATGGCGGAGAGCACCTATCATGCCCGTCTGGATTCAGGGACAAAGGCGGACTATACATATCGCTTTTATGATTCCATGGAGATGGAGGATTTTTATCTGCTGGATGAGCAGGCGGACGGCTCGATGGACGGGATTATGCAGGTCAATGAGCTTTCGGCGGAGAAATCGGTCACCCAGCATTTCCTGCACTTCCGTATTTTTGAGGAGACGAAGGGGAACTGGTCGATTGCGCTTCTGAAAGACGAAAGCAGGGCTTTTGATATCTACGGCCCTGTGAACTATGGGATATATAAGCTGGAGGAGGAAATGGCGCAGGGCAGTTATCGGCAGGTCGGCGACTGGAGGATCGCGGATGCGGCGTATTGTCGGCAATGGGGCTTCCTTTTCGGTAGCAACGATGTGATGAATAGTCTGCTTGGCATAAATCAGGAGATGCAGTTCAATGATACGCTTGCGCCGTTTGCGACCCACGCCGCCTATCTGGAATACACGGGCACGGCGTTAAGGGAAAAGCAGAACGTATTGGTTGCGATTGCTTGTCCGCAGGAGATGAAGGAGGATGACTATTGGGAGAACATCGACAGCTTTGTGGTTGGTAGCGGCGGCAGCAGCTCCGCGGGCGTGGCATGGGAGATTATCAGCACAGACGAGGATTGGGACGGCAGAATTTCCTTTGCGGAAGGAGAGGACAGCGACAATCTGGCGGATGCCTTTGCCCGCCTGAAAACGCCCTACGAGGTGCGGCTGTATACGAATCATAAGGAATTACTGGAAACGATTCCGTTGAAGGGGGGTGCATTGGATGCAGGAAACAATCCTACAAAAGGAAATAACACAGGAAAAAGCAGTACAGGAAACAACAACGCAGGAGCGGAAAACAAGTGAAGCCCTCGGCAATATCCGCACGGCAATGCTTTTCTTTCTGATTGATATTTACATCCTCGGCTTTGATATTGTCCCCGATTTTGTCGGCTGGATGAGTATGCTCGGCGCGGTGGCAATGCTGACGGGCAAGGTGAAGGGGATCGAGCGCATCCGCACCTTCGGGCAGGTCATGCTTGGGTATGAGCTGGCAATGGTTGTGCTCAATTATGTCGGCGGCATGCTGCCGTTTTATGACCTCATCATGGGCTATGTCGGGATTTTCATTCTCTGCATCCGCATGTATTTTATGTACATCATACTGACTGCGGCGGCGGAGGTCGGCATGGTCGAGGGCGGCGAGGAAAAGACGATACAGGGCATTTGCCGCAGCCGAAGCCTTGTGCTTCTGGCAGAGCTGACGCTTTATCTTTACGCCGCAATGCAGGGAACGGAGAGCATCGGCGGCTGGGGAATTCTGCTCTTTGGCGGCTATGTGGTGTTCTATCTTGCGTGCATCGTGTATCTCTCCTTTTTGAAGGAGGAGGTGCAGAAGCAGGAGAAAAAGCGGACAGAAATAACAGAAACGGCATAAATAAAAGCCTCCATTACGGAGGCTTATTTTAATGCTTATGTATTTTCTTTTTCTTTTGGTGCAGGATTCACGAAGGAAAGCAGCAACACCGCCGCAACGATGAAAACAAAGCCGATATAATCAATAAATTCCAGATGAACCTTAAGCCACACAACGGAAACAACGGTAGATGCCAGCGGCTCTGCGGAGGCGTAAAGGCTGCTCTTGGTAGGCCCGATGTATTTTACGCCGTTGAGGAACATCAGATAGGGGATGGTTGTGCCGAAGATGACGATGAAAACCATTGCCAGCACGGTGGAGGTGTTCCAGTTGCCTGCGTAGTCCCACGAGGGATGCACAAAGTGCATCACGAAGCTCAGAACCAGTATCGACCACCCAATCAGGAGCATTGCATCATATTTTGCCAGAAGGCGCACAGGATAAACCGTATAAAACGCAAGCGCAAGGGAGGAAAGCGCCCCCCAGAATAATGCCTGCGGCGAAAGGCTCAGGCTTTTCAGATTGCCATGCGTTGCCAGAAGAATTGTCCCGGCCAGACAGCCGAAAACGGCGATACATTCCAGCTTTGTCGGCAGCTTTTTCTCCCGAAATGCCAGATAGACCACAATCAGCACCGGCGCGGTATATTGCAGAACGGTTGCGGTTGCGGCATTGGAATGGGCAATGGCGGCAAAATAGCCATACTGCATGAAAAGCATGCCGCCCAGCGCAAAGATGATGATGCCGATTCTATCCTGCTTATCCATCCAGATGGAAAAAACACCGCCGTGCTTCACCTGATAAAACACCAGAAGCAGCAGCCCTGTCAACAGACAGCGCGCAGAAACGAGCCATTCCGGCGAAATGCCTGCCTGATTGAAAAGATATTGCCCAACGGCACCCGAAACGCCCCAAAGACAGGCACTCAGAATACAGAAAACAGACCCAATCCATACTTTGTTTTTGATTCTCATGCAATCACCCTATAAAAAATTACTACATTATATTTACCGGAAATTTCCGCTTGGAATTGTATTTTTTCGGAAACTGATTTCATACTATCATGTTCATTTTTAAAAGTCAATGTTCCTAAAATTGCAAATAAGAAAAGATTTCGATTGAAAAATTTGATTGCAGATTTTGCATAGATTTAACAAAAGTATGATTTTTCATTTAATCTTTCTCCCCTATACTCTTAACTGTAAACGAAAGGAAAACAGAAAAAAGGAGAGAAATGAATATGAAAAAGGTATTTGCAGTTGCTTTGGCAATGACAGTAGCAGTCGGAATGTTAGCAGGCTGCGGCAGCAACGACAGCGCACAGGGCGGCGCGGCAGACAGCGCGATTACGGTTGTTTCCCGTGAGGATGGCTCCGGCACAAGAGGCGCATTTATCGAGCTGTTCGGCATTGAAGAAAAAAATGACGCAGGTGAAAAAATCGACAACACTACAGACACAGCGGAAATCACAAACAGCACAGCCGTTATGATGACAACCGTAGCAGGCAATGATAACGCCATCGGCTATGTTTCCCTCGGCTCCTTGAATGATTCCGTAAAGGCACTTTCCATTGATGGGGTCGAAGCATCTGCTGAAAATATTAAAAACGGCACCTACGCAGTCGCAAGACCCTTCAATATTGCAACAGGCAAGGAGGTCAGCGAGGTGACCAAAGACTTTATCAACTTCATTCTGAGCGAGGATGGGCAGGCAGTTGTTGAGGAAAACGGATACATCAGTCAGGGCAATACGGGGGCATTGAAAAGCACCGAAGCAGAAGGCAAAATCGTTGTGGCAGGTTCTTCTTCCGTAACCCCTGTGATGGAAAAGCTGAAGGAGGCATATCTTGCCATCAACCCCAATGCAACGATTGAGGTACAGCAGTCCGATTCCACAACAGGCATGACCTCTGTAATGGAGGGCATGTGCGACATCGGCATGGCATCCAGAGAGCTCAAGGACAGTGAACTGGCGGCAGGACTGACCCCGACAGTGATTGCTATGGATGGTATCGCAGTTGTGGTAAACCACAATAATACAGTCGATAATCTGACAAGCGAACAGGTGAAGGAAATCTTCACAGGCAAGCTGACAGATTGGTCCGCTGCACAGTAACAAGGTTCCCAAGTATGAAGGGGGAAACGAAATGAAGGAAGCTGTAATGAAATGGGTGTTCATGGCTGCTGCGGCAGTATCCATTCTCGCAGTTGGATTGATTTGTATATTCCTGTTTGCCAATGGCGTGCCCGCCATTGGCAAAATTGGCGTAGCGGATTTTCTTCTGGGGAAAACATGGAAGCCCGGAAATAATATATATGGCATCTTCCCGATGATTGTCGGCAGTGTGTATGTCACCGCAGGGGCAATTATCGTGGGTGTGCCGCTTGGCATTCTCTGTGCGGTTTTTCTGGTGTGGTTCTGCCCGAAGCGGCTGTATAAAATCATCAAGCCTGCGGTAGAGCTTCTGGCAGGGATTCCCTCCATCGTCTATGGGTTTTTTGGCGGGGGCGGCAAGGGGATTCTGACCGCATCCATTCTGCTGGGGATTATGATTCTGCCGACCATCATCGGTGTTTCGGAAAGTAATATCCGCGCCGTTCCCATGAGCTATTACGAAGGCTCCTTAGGGCTGGGGGCAACGCATGAAAGAAGCGTATTCTTCGCTGTGCTGCCTGCGGCAAAGCAGGGGATTCTGGCAGGGGTTGTGCTTGGCATCGGGCGTGCCGTCGGGGAAACCATGGCGGTTGTCATGATTGCAGGGAACCAGCCTATTCTGCCCGACAGCATTTTCAGCGGTGTCCGCACCATGACGGCGAATATCGTTATGGAAATGGGCTATGCAACGGATTTGCACAGAGAAGCCCTGCTTGGTACAGCAGTGGTGCTGTTCGTATTCATCCTGATTATCAATCTGAGCTTCTCGTTCTTGAAAAGGAGGGCTGACTGATGCAGGCAATCAATCAACAAAGCAGGAGAGAAAGGCTGGCTGCCTATCGCAGAAATCCGTTTTCGCTTTTTCTGGCGGCGCTGGTAACGCTTTCTGCGGTGATTACACTGGCAGTGCTGGTTTCTCTGATTATCTATATTTTATATAAGGGGATTCCGAATTTGAAGCCATCCCTGTTTGCATGGAAGTATAATACCGAAAATGTTTCCATGATGCCCGCGATTATCAATACACTGAGCATTACGGCAATGACGCTGCTGTTCTCGGTGCCTGCCGGTATCTTCGCAGCGATTTATCTGGTGGAATATGCAAAGCGCGGCAATAAATTTGTTTCCGTTGTCCGCATGACAACAGAAACGCTTGCAGGGATTCCCTCTATCGTGTTTGGCTTGTTCGGGTATCTGTTTTTCAATATCTATCTGAAATGGGGCTACTCCATTCTGGGCGGCGCGCTGACGCTTTCCATCATGGTGCTGCCGCTGATTTTAAGAACGACGGAGGAGGCACTCCGTTCCGTTTCGGATACCTACCGCGAGGGCAGCTTTGGGCTTGGCGCAGGAAAGCTGAGAACCGTATTTCGTATTGTCCTGCCCTCCGCAGTGCCGGGGATTCTGGCAGGGGTCATTCTTGCCATCGGGCGTATCGTCGGAGAAACGGCGGCTTTGCTCTATCCCGCAGGCACAGCGCCGCAGGTGGCAGATGGGCTGTTTTCCTCGGGGCGCACGCTGGCGGTACACATGTATGCCCTCCTGAATGAAGGGCTTTATACGGAGCAGGCGTATGCCACAGCAGTTGTGCTGCTGGTTCTGGTGGTCTGCATCAACACATTGTCCTCCTTTGTTGCAAAGAAAGCCGGTGTGAAAGAGAAATGACGGAAGTGAAAAGAGAAATGAAAGAAAAGGAAAAAAGTATGAATCAGACAAAGCTATCTGTATCCAATCTGGATTTATATTATGGCAATTTTCATGCGCTGAAAAACATCAATCTGGAGCTGCCGGAAAAGGAAATTACGGCATTCATCGGGCCCTCCGGCTGCGGCAAATCCACTCTGCTCAAGAGTCTGAACCGTATGAATGATTTGATTGAGGGCTGCCGCATCACAGGGCAGGTGCTTCTGGATGGCGAGGATATCTATAAGGGCATGGATGTGAATTTGCTGCGGCGCAGAGTCGGCATGGTGTTCCAGAAGCCGAACCCGTTTCCGATGAGCATTTATGATAATATTGCCTATGGCCCCAGAACGCATGGCATCCGTTCCAAGGTAAAGCTGGATGAAATTGTGGAAAAGGCACTGCGCGATGCCGCCATCTGGGATGAGGTGAAGGACAGACTGAAAAAGAACGCTCTCGGCATGAGCGGCGGGCAGCAGCAGCGGCTTTGCATTGCCAGAGCCTTGGCGGTGCAGCCGGAGGTGCTTCTGATGGATGAGCCGACCTCCGCCCTTGACCCTATTTCCACCTCTCGTATTGAGGAGCTGGCGTTGAAGCTAAAGGAGGATTACACCATTATTATGGTAACGCATAATATGCAGCAGGCAACCCGTATTTCGGATAACACCGCCTTCTTCCTGCTGGGCGAGGTTGTGGAGTATGATAATACGGAGCAGCTGTTCTCCATTCCGAGAGACAAGAGAACAGAGGACTATATTACGGGGAGGTTTGGTTAAGCTATGGTACGCAGTCGTTTTGATGCTCAGCTGGAGCAATTAAATGTAGAGCTGATTAAAATGGGGGCATTATGCGAGGAAGCAATTACGGCTTCTGTTTCTGCCCTGATGAAATATGACCGCACGGTGGTGCAGATGGTCTTTGAAAAGGATAACGAGATTGACCACATGGAGCGTGATATTGAAACCTTCTGTATGCGTCTGCTTTTGCAGCAGCAGCCGGTAGCAAGGGATTTGCGGACGATTTCCTCCGCGCTGAAAATGATTTCCGATATGGAGCGTATCGGTGATCAGGCAGGGGATATTGCGGAAATCATGCTAACGCTCGGCGCGCAGGATACGCAGAGCAAGCTGCATATTCAGGAAATGGCGCGTGCGGCGGTGAAGATGGTAACGGATGCAGAGGAATCCTTTGTGAAAAAGGACTTGCCACTGGCGCGCTCTGTTATGCAGTATGATGATGTGGTGGATGGTCTGTTTGATAAGGTGAAGGAGGAGCTGATTCGGCTGATTCTCGAAAATCGGGAAAACGGCGAATTCTGCATTGACCTTCTGATGATTGCAAAATATCTGGAACGCATCGGCGACCATGCAACAAATATTGCAGAGTGGGTAGAATTCTCCATTACGGGGCAGCATGTTATCGCGGAGGAGGAACGTGCATGATTACCTACGAGGAAATACGAAAAAATGAGGACATCCGCACCTATATCCAAAGTGCGGATGAAGCCCTTGCGGCGCTTGGCTTTACGGAACATTCCTTTGCGCATGTGACGAAGGTAGCGGAATCGGTGAAATATATTCTGGAAACGCTTGGGTTTTCCGCACATGCGGTGGAGCTGGGCATGATTGCGGCATATCTGCACGATATCGGCAATCTGGTCAACCGCGCGGAGCATTCGCAGAGCGGCGCAGTGATGGCGTTCCGTATTCTGGACAGGATGGATATGCCTGCGGCGGATATTGCGACGATTGTAGCCGCCATCGGCAACCATGATGAAGGGACGGGCGTGCCTGTCAACGCCATTGCGGCAGCACTGATTCTGGCGGATAAAAGCGACGTGCGCCGCAGCCGTGTGCGCAATCCTGAGAAAAAAACCTTTGACATCCATGACAGAGTCAATTACTCTGTAGAAAAGTCCCTTTTGAAAATCAACCGTGAGCATAGCCTGATTAAGCTGAAATTATCGGTTGATACGCATTATGGCTCTGTGATGGATTATTTTGAAATCTTTCTGGAACGAATGGTGCTGTGCCGTAAGGCGGCGGAAAAGCTGGGACTGCAATTTAAACTGATGATTAACGAACAATCTTTGATTTGAGGTGGAGGAGATCCCATGCTGATTTATTTGGTAGAAGATGACAACAGTATCCGTGAGTTGGTGGCGTATACGCTGCACAGCGCAGGATTTGAGGCGGAAGGCTTTGAGAGACCTTCTGCTTTTTGGCGCGCCTGTGCCGAAAGACGACCGGATTTGGTTTTGCTTGACCTGATGCTGCCGGAGGAGGACGGCATCAGTATATTGAAGAAACTCCGACAGGCACCGGAGACCGCAAGGCTGCCGATTTTGCTTCTGACGGCAAAGAGCAGTGAATATGATAAGGTGCTGGGACTGGACAGCGGCGCGGATGATTATGTGGCGAAGCCCTTCGGCATGATGGAGCTTCTGGCAAGGGTGAAGGCACTTTTGCGCCGCACGGAGCAGGCAGAGAGCGAGGATGTCTATCGCCTTGGCGCGCTTTCCGTGAATAAAACCAGGCACGAGGTATATGCGGCAGGGCAGGAGGTTACGCTGACGCTCAAGGAATTTGATTTGCTTTGCCTGCTTCTGGAAAACAAGGGACGCGTGCTGACGAGAGACCAGCTGCTCAATCGCATCTGGGGCTATGGCTTTGACGGAGAAAGCCGTACGGTAGATGTGCATATTCGTACCCTGCGGCAGAAGCTGGGGGAATGTGGCGAATATATTGAAACGGTGCGCGGGGTAGGCTATAAAGTAGGTGGAAATATATGACGAATCGTATTTTTCGGGCAATTTTTCTGGTGGCGGCGGCAGTTATGCTTGCCGTTTCCCTGCTGACCATGGGGATGATGTATCAGTTTTCCGCGGAGGAAACGACGGAAAAGCTGCAAAGGGAGACAGAATATATTGCCTGTGGCATTGAAACGGACGGCGTGCGGTATCTGGAGAAAATCAAGGACGCAGAAACGAGAATTACTTGGGCTGATACACATGGAGAATCACAGCGACCGCGAGGAAATAAAGGAGGCCATGCAAAGCGGCGAGGGCAACAGCAAGCGCATTTCCGCAACGCTTTCCGGACAGACGCTTTACCATGCGGAACGGCTGACAGATGGGACGATTCTGCGGCTTTCCGTGGAAACGATGAGCGTGGTTGCGGTATTTCTGACGATGGCATTTCCGTTGGTGCTGATTCTGGCAATGATGATGGCGGTTTCCGTTTTTCTTGCCTTCCGCACGGCAAAAAATATCACAAGCCCCATCAATGAGATTGATTTAGAGCATCCCGAACAGGCTGAGGTTTATGAGGAACTGACACCGCTTTTGCGGCGAATTGCTGTGCAGAATCGGGAAATCCACCGCCAGATGGCAGAGCTGAAGCGCAGAAAAGAGGAATTCGATACGATTACCTCGAATATGCAGGAGGGTCTGCTTGTGATGGATGGCGAGGGGGATATTCTTTCCTATAACGCCGCGGCGAAAACGCTTCTGGGCGTGGATGCCGTAACGGAGGGCGAAAATATTTTTTCTCTGAACCGCAGTGCTGCTGTGCGCCGCAGTGTGGAGGGCGCGCTGGCAGGGGCGCATCGAGAGGAGCGGCTGGAGGCAAACGGCAGAATCTGCCAGATTTTCGCAAACCCCGTTTTTCGGGAGGAGGAGGTTGCCGGCATGATTCTGGTTCTGCTAGATGCAACGGAAAAGGAGGAGCGCGAGCAGCTTCGGCGCGAATTTACCGCCAATGTTTCCCATGAGCTGAAAACACCGCTGACCTCGATTTCCGGCTTTGCGGAGATTATGAAAAACGGCATGGTGCCGCCTGCGGATATGGGAAAATTCGCAGAAAAGATTTATAACGAGGCGCAGCGGCTGATTGCGCTT
>OGJU01000887.1_pt1 | contig 24681 bp, 24 predicted proteins | sample 1572251 | NCBI WGS metagenome assembly OGJU01 (sample SAMEA2582144, study PRJEB24529) | metagenome | biome: Human gut stool | place: China | collected 2011
CGCGCACACCCTTCCTTACCGTCGCGGAAAATTTATCACTTTATCGACAGCCTCAAGCGGGAGCCGAAAGGCTCCCGCTTTTCTTATGATTCGGTTGATCCGGTAACTTACCGCTTGTTGGACTTTCTCCAGATGTGCATCGCCTCGGCAGACTTGATCAGCTCGTCCCGGAAATCGGGGTGTGCAATGCCGATCAGGGCCTCGGAACGCTCCCAAGTGGACATGCCCTTCAGGTTCACCATGCCGTACTCGGTGACGATGTAGTGTGCGCAGGACCGGGGATCGGTAACAATGGAGCCGTTGGTCAGGGTGGGAACGATCCGGCTCTTCACGGTACCGTCCTTGGCCGTCATGGTGGAGGACATGCAGATGAAGCTCTTGCCGCCCTTGGAGAGGTAAGCGCCCATCACGAAGTCCAACTGGCCGCCGGTACCGGAAATGTGCTTGATGCCGGCAGACTCGGCGTTGACCTGACCGAAGAGGTCCATATCCACGGCGTTGTTAATGGAGATAAAGTTATCCAACTTGGCGATGATCTGAACATCGTTGGTGTAATCCACAGGTGCGGCCATCACATCGGGGTTCTCCTTGATGTAGTCATACAGCTTCTGGGTGCCGGCAGCGAAGGCATAGACCTGACGGCCTCTGTCCACGTTCTTGTTGCGGCCGGTGATCTTGCCAGCCTTGGCAATATCCACGAAAGCGTCCACATACATCTCGGTGTGCACGCCCAGATCCTTCAGGTCGGACTCTGCGATCAGGGAGCCAACGGTATTGGGCATACCGCCGATGCCCAGCTGCAGGCAGGCGCCGTTGGGGATCTCCTTCACGATCATCTCGGCAACCTTGCGGTCCACATCGGTGGGAGGAGCGCCGGCGCCCATAGCGGCCACGGCGGGGTTCTCGCCTTCCACGACCATGTCAACATCGCGGATGTTGATCTCGGTGCCGGTCAGACCGTAGACCCAAGGCATATTCTGGTTGACTTCCACGATGATCTTCTTGGCGTGCTCCAGCATATCGCCAATGTGGGAAGCAGAAACAGCAAAGCTGAAGTTGCCGTGGGCGTCCATGGGAGTCACCTGGATCATAGCCACATCCGTGGTGGCGTTGCCGTCCCGATAGAAACGGGGCAGCTCAGAATAGCGCATGGGGCCGAAATAGCCCATGCCCTTGCCGATGATCTTCCGATCCAGACCGCTGCAGTGCCAGGAGTTCCAGGTGAAGTGGTCACCAGCGTCATCCGCCTTGCACACCTCGGGCATCCACATGGTCACGCCGCCGTGGATCTTCACGTCAAACAGCTCGTCCTTCCGGGCAGCCAGAGCCTTGTCCAGAGCGACAGGCTGATTGCAGCACCAACCGTAATCCACCCAGTCACCGGACTTGACAATCTTCACCGCTTCCTCAGCGGTAGTCAGCTTCTGCTGATACAGTTCCTGAACATTCATCGTCTTTTACCTCCATATTTATTCTGCGTATCCGCAAAGTTTTCCTTGTATCGTTAAAATCTTATCATATTCGGTCCGGCAATGCAAGCAAAACGTTAAAAAAATCACAAGAATTCAAATCACACTCCAATTAGCACGTTCACTCATAACAAAATACGCTCGCTCTCTCCTGTTCTCGCCGCACCTCGACCCCTTGCAGCCACAGGCTTTGAAGCAATTGAGAACGCAAGAACGATGCGGAACAGCAAAAAAAAGGAGCAGACCGGTCGGTCTGCTCCTTTTTTCAGTCGAAATTACTCCTCAACAGGAGCGTCCTCCTCGTCAGCGGTAGGAGCCAGCAGAGCGCGGATGGACAGGGAGATCTTCTGCTTCTCCTCGTCGATGGCAGTGATCTTAGCCTCAACGGTCTGGCCCTCAGAGAGAACGTCCTCAGGCTTCTCGATGCGGCGGTCAGCGATCTGAGAAATGTGGATCAGGCCGTCCACGCCGGGAACCACCTCAGCGAAAGCGCCGAAGGGCATCAGCTTAACGATACGAACCTCAGCGGTGTCGCCCACGCCGTACTTGTTCATAAACACCTGCCAGGGATCCACGCTGTGGTCCTTGGCGCCCAGGGAGATCTTGTGCTTCTCGGGGTCGAAGGAGATGACGTACACATCCATGGTGTCGCCAACCTTGCAGATCTCGGCGGGGTTCTTGATGCGGCTCCAGGACAGCTCGGAGATGTGGAACATGCCGTCAACGCCGCCGATGTCCACGAACACGCCGTAGCTGGTCATGGACTTCACGGTGCCGGTGTAGTGCTTGCCCACCTCGATGGTGCTCCACACGGCCTCCTGAGCGGCCTTGCGGGCCTCGTCAGTGACGCTGCGGATGGAGCCCACCACGCGGCGACGGGCACGATTGACCTCGGTAATGCGGAGCTGGACCTTCTGACCCTTCATGGCAGACAGATCAGCGCCGCGGGGCTGGCCGCTCTGAGAAGCGGGAACGAACACGCGGATGCCCTTGACGGAAACCACGATGCCGCCCTTGTTCTCCTCGGTGACAGTGCCTTCCAGCACGGTCTTCTCCTCAACGGCAGTCTCGATGTTCTCCCAGATCTTCACAGCGTCCAGACGCTTCTTGGACAGCTCGGCATAGCCTTCCACATCGTTGACGCGGACAACATAGGTCTCGACCTCGTCGCCCACCTTCACGATATCCTCGGGCTTCGCGCTGGGATCGTCGCTCAGCTCGCTGAGCTTGATGTAAGCATACTGCTTAGCGCCAACATCCACCTGAACCTCGGTGGGGGTGATGGCGGTGACAATACCGGTTACCTTCTCTCCTGTATTTAAAGTTTTGAAAGACTGATTCAGCAGTTCCTCAAAGGACTCTTCCATGGTCTCGGTGCTCTTGATTTCTTCGCTCATCGTTGTTTTTACCTCCTTAATGATGCCCGCGGGTGTGGATGCGCCGGCCGTCAGCCCGGCAACACGGCAGCCTGCAAAATCTGTGGCGGAAAGCTCGTCCGCCCCTTCGATGGAAAGGACATGAGAACAGTTCTGCCGGCAGATCTCTGCCAGATGCTTCGTATTGGCGCTCTTACGGTCGCCAACCACCACCATCACGTCTACCTGCGCAGCGATCTCCGCCGCTTCGTTCTGACGTTTACGCGTAGCATAACATATTGTATCAAAGATTTTTACGTTTGTACATTCTTTTTTTAGGATTTTGCAGGAACTTTCAAAAAGTTCACGAATACAGGTGGTCTGCGCCACGATGCTCACGGGCATTTCCGGCTGAAAATCACCGTTTTTGACCCATTCCGTCACAGCCTCCGGCCCCTGGAACACCAGCGGATGAACGCACCAACTGGCAAGTCCCATGACCTCCGGATGGTGCGGCTCTCCGATGATGACCACCTGCCGCCCCTCCCGCTCCGCCTGGGACACCAGCTCCTGAATGTGGACCACGTTGGGACAAGTGGCGTTCACGCAGCGGACGCCCCGGGTCTCCAATCCGTCCAGTACGCTTTTCAGCTCTCCGTGGGACCGGATGACCACCGTGTCCCCTGCCTCCAGCGCTTCAGGCCGGTCCGTTTTCCGGATGCCGCGGGCCGCTAAGTCATTGACCACATGGGTATTATGGATGAGGTCTCCCAGCATCCAGCAGCCCTGCGTCTCCTCCGCTGTTTTCTGAGCCAGCTCCACAGCCCGCTTCACGCCGTAGCAAAAGCCGGCACTTTCCGCTAAGATCACTTGCACAGCGGCGCACCTCCCACCTGCTGTCCGCCCAGAGCGTAAATCTCCCGGAGAAGATCATCCGCGATCTTCTGCATTTCCTCGGCGGTCCCCCGGCGGCCGGTATATACCGGCGTATAGGGCTGGCCGATGATGATGCGTGTCCGGTGGAAGGGCCGCTTTTCTCCGTCCACAAACACCGGCACCAGAATGGCGCCGGTACGGACGCCGATCACCGCCGCGCCGCTGTGGGCGTGGGCCGGCAGGCCGTCCGCCTTGCCGATGCCGTTTCGGACGGTGGTGCCCTCCGGGAAGATCAGCAGATTTTGACCGCTCTGAATGGTCTGGATGGCGGTTTTCACCGCTTGAATGTCCGCACCGCCCCGGTTCACGGGGAATGCGCCCCCCACCCGGATGACCCATGCCAGAATGGGATTCTGGAACAGTTCCTCCTTGCCCATGACACGGAGCCGGTAATCCATGGGCAGCGCCGTGGCCAGCACCAGAGGGTCCCAGTTGCTGGCGTGATTTGCCACCAGCAGTGCGCCGTGGCGAGGTAGGTTTTCCAACCCCTGAACCGTGACCGGATGCAGCAGACGGCAGATCCACTTGGCAACCGTGAAGATCAGAGGAAAAAACGGTCCAAAGGGCTGCGTTGTACGCCTCTCGTTCATCGGCTCGTCCTCTCGCGGATGATCCGGAGGATCGCTTCCTCACTCTGTTGGAAGTCCAGCTCCGTGGTATCCAGCAAAACGGCATCCTCCGCCTGCTTCAAGGGTGCCGCCGCCCGGTGGGAATCGTTATAGTACCGCTGGCGCATTTCCTCCAGCACCTTTTCATAGCTTTCCGGCGTTCCCCGCTGCTCCAGTTCCCGGAAGCGGCGCATGGCCCGTTCCTCCACGGAGGCCGTCAGGAAGATCTTCACCGTGGCATCCGGCAGGACCACGGTCCCGATGTCCCGGCCGTCCATCACCACGTTGTTCTCCCGGGCCAGTTTCCGCTGCATTTCCAGCAGATGGGCCCGCACCGCCGGATGGGCGGAGACCGCAGATGCGTACAGGGAGATCTCCGGCAAACGGATCTGATCCGTCACATCCGCACCGTTCAGTGTCATGTGCTGCAGGCCGTCCTCTCCGTAATGCAGGCCGATCTCCAGCTCCGGCAACAGCGCGGCAGCAGCCTCACCATCCTTGGGGTCCACGCCCTTGGAAAAGGCGGCGTAGCCGATGGTGCGGTAAATGGCACCGGTATCCACATATAAATAGCCCAGAGTTTTGGAAACGCTTTTCGCCAGCGTACTCTTTCCGGCGCCAGATGGTCCGTCAATGGCAATACTGATGGTTTTCAATGCTGTTCTCTCCTTTATTCCTTCTCATTCGCGGCGGACTGTCCCGCCAGACGGCCGGTGGACCAGGCGATCTGTAAGTTAAAGCCGCCGGTATAGGCGTCGGTATCCAGCAGTTCTCCCGCGAAATACAGATTTTTAACAAGCTTGGACTCCATGGTTTTAGGGTCCACCTCCCCTACCTTCACCCCGCCGGAGGTGACGATGGCGTCCGTCACAGGACAGGGGGCGGAAACCTCCATGGGAAAATGCTTCAAAACCCGCAGCAGGCTTTGCCGCTGCTCCCGGGTCAGGTCATGGACCTTCTGCCGTCCGGGGATGCCGGACAGCTCAATGACCACCGGGATCAACTTCTGAGGCAGCAGATCATCCAGTCCGTTCTGGAAATCGTGGTTGGCGTATTTGGCAAAATCCGCCACCAGCCGCTTGTCCAACTGCTGCTCATCCAGCGCGGGTTTCAGGTCGATCTCCAGCCGGTAGCGCTTTTTGGTAAAATGCCGCATGTGGGCAGAGGCCGACAGCACCAGCGGACCGCTGACGCCGAAGTGCGTAAACAGCAGCTCACCGAAATCCGTGTAGATCTTCTTGTCGTTTTCAAAAACCGTCAGGCTCACGTTCCGCAGGCTCAAGCCCTGCAAGCGGACGCAGGGCATCCCCGCCGCGATGATCCCCTGCAAGGGCACCAGAGACCCCTGCAGCGGCGTGACGGTGTGCCCCGCCTCAGCCGCCATCCGGTGACCGTCTCCGGTGGAGCCGGTGGCCGGATAGCTGACGCCGCCGGTGGCCAGCACCACCGCCTCAGCGGAATAGCGTCCCCGCTCCCCAACAACGCCGCAGACCGCGCCGTCCTCGATCTTCAGGGCCGACGCCCGGTCCCGGAGGACCTGCACTTTCAGGGCCTTCAGCCGCCGTTCCAGTGCGGCACTGATGTCGAACGCGCTGTCGCTGACGGGAAACACCCGGTTTCCCCGCTCAGTTTTCAGAGGAACGCCCAGCTTCTCAAAAAAGCCCATCGCATCTGCGCTATTGAAGCGGTTAAAAGCACTGTAAAGGAATTTTCCATTACGCGGAATATTGGCCAGCAGCCCCTCAATATCAGTGTTGTTGGTCACGTTGCACCGGCCCTTTCCGGTGATATTCAGTTTTTTTCCCAACCGTTCGTTGGGTTCCAGCAGAGTGACCTGCGTCCCCTGCTCCGCTGCCGAAAGGGCAGCCATCATTCCGGCGGCGCCGCCGCCGATGACCACGATCTTTTTATTCATCGTCCGCACCGCCGAATACATCGTACTGATCCCACAGCCGTTCCAGCGTGGTAAAGGTCTTCGTCACATCCGTGCCCATTTTGGTGGCGATCCCCACCAGCAGGGCGTTGATGAGCGACATGGGCGCCGTCATGGAATCGATAAAGGACAGCATCTCGCTGGGGGCCAGCAGCGCCGCGCTGGACAGCTGGGCCACCGGAGACTGCTTCTGATCCGTGATGGCAATGATCTCCGCTCCCCGGGACTGGGCAAAGCGGGCTGCGTTGATGGTGTCCTTGGAGTACCGTGGGAAGCTGAACGCGATCATCACGTCCCCCTCTCCGCTGCGGAATAGCTGCTCAAAGATCTCACCGGCGGCGCTGGCCTGCACCAGCGTCACGTTTTCAAAGATCATCTGCATGTAAAAATACAGGTAGCCCGCCAGATGGGTAGAGGACCGCGCGCCTAAAATATAGATATGCCGGGCGTGGACGATCTTCTCCACAGCCGTCTGAAAGGTGTCCCGGTCCTCGTCCATGGAGATCTGCCGCAGATTTTCAATATCCGCCTGCAATACGCTGCTGAGCACGTCCCGGTCATAGATATTCTCCGCCGCCTGGATCCGCTGTGTCGAGGTCAGACGGTTCCGGGCCATCTCCTGTAATGCCTTCTGCATGGCGGGATAGCCGTCAAAGCCCAGCTCCGCGGCAAAGCGGACCACCGTGGATTCGCTGACCTCCGTCAGCTTTCCCAGCTTGCTGGCCGTCATGAACGCCGCCTGGTCATAATGGTCCAGGATATAGCGTCCGATTCGTTTTTGCCCCTTTGAAAAGGTGGAAAGGTTGTCCTCGATCGTATGTAACACACTTTTTGCCATGATTTTCTTCCTCCGGCGGCACACAACGCCGCGTTTGATTCCGGGGCCTATTCTACCATACTTTCCGCCGGATTGAAACTGATTTCTTCCCTTTTTCCCCTGCGTTTTTCATAAAAAATAGCCGCAATGCGGCTACTTCGAGGAGGCTGAAAAACCTGACGCTTTCTTCGGAAAGCGGTCATTCCTCTTTCAGTCCGGCAATCTCCTCCGCTGTTAAGTACCGCCACTGACCCAGCGGCAGCGCCCCAAGCTCCAGACAATGCTCCCGCACCCGCTGGAGCCGCAGGACCTCCAGCTCGCACTGGGCGCACATCCGCCGGATCTGGCGGTTCCGTCCCTCGTGGATGATCACGCTCAGCTCTGCCCGGTTTCCCTTCCGGCTCAGTTCACGCACTTCCGCGGGGCGGATGGGCAGACCCACCACGTCCCGGATGCGGCTCAGCCGTTCTGCCGCGTGTTCCACAGGCCCGGACACCGTCACCCGGTACTCCTTGGATACCTCATGGCTGGGGTGCAGCAGCCGGTGGGTCAGGGCTCCGTCATTGGTCAGCAGAAGCAGCCCCTCCGAATCCCGATCCAGCCGGCCCACGGGATAGACCCTTGTGGAAACGCCGGTCAGCAGGTCCATCACCGTTTTCCGGCCCTGCTCGTCAGACACGGTGGTCACATAACCTCTGGGCTTATTCAGCATCAGGTACACTGCCTCCGGTTCCCGTCCCAGAGGAACGCCGTCCACCCGGATGTCATCCGTCTCCGGGTCGGCCTGCTGGCCCAACAGGGCGGTCTCTCCGTTGACGGTGACCCGCCCGGCGGTGATATACCCCTCTGCTGCCCGGCGGGAACAGACCCCGGCAGCAGACAGCAATTTTTGCAATCGTTCTTTCATTCTGATCCCTGATCCCGTCTTACGGCGGGTCATTCATCCTTCAATTCCAATTTCAGTCCGGCCAAAGCGGAGGACCCCTTGGGCATCACTGTCCGTCCTGCCACCAGCGGCACCCGGCCAATCTCTGTTCCGTTCAGGCAGAACACCGCCGCCCCCACGGTTTTTCCGGCGGAGACCGGCGCCCGCAACGGCTCGTCCAAGCAGATCCGCGTGGTCAGCCGTTCCGTTTCCGCCGCAGGGTAGCAAAAGCCCGCTGACGAGCGCCTGCGTCAAAGCCTGTCCCCGGACGGCACAGGTCCGGGCGGGGTAGGCGGAAAAGCCGTATTCATACAGCGCTTGATGGTCTGCCCAGTCATTGCCGTCCTGCAAGGTCACGGCGATGAGCCGCTGGCCGTTTTTCTCCGCACAACTCACCAGCGTCCGGCCCGCCGCCTTCGTATATCCCGTTTTCAGACCCAGACAGCCATCTACATAATGCAGCAGCTTGTTGTGGTTCGTCATGGTCCGTCCCCCGATGGTGACAGACCGGGTGGAGGCGATCCGCATCAGGGTCTCGTTTTCCAGCGCGGCCCGGGCCAGCTTTGCCATGTCCCGTGCAGTGGAATAGTGCTGTTCGTCATCCAGACCGTTGGGGTTGGCAAAGGAGGAATGTTCCATCCCCAGTTCCTGGGCCTTTTCGTTCATCAGGGCTACAAAGCCCTTGACGCTGCCGCCCACATGCTGGGCCACCGCCACCGCCGCATCGTTTCCGGAGCACAGCAGCACCCCGTATAACAGCGTTTCCAGTGTCAGGGTCTCCCCCTCCGTAAGGTACATGGCGGAGCCTTCCGTATACGCCGCCTCCCGGCTGACCTTCACCGTATCGTGAAGATCTCCCTCCTCGATGGCCACCAGTGCCGTCAGGATCTTGGTGGTGCTGGCGATGAGCATTTTCCGGTCCGCGTTCCGCTCATAGAGCACCCGGCCGCTGTCCGCGTCCATTAAAATCGCAGAGGCAGCAGAGGTCTCCACCGCCAAAATCCGACAAGGGAATATACTATACAGACACAGCACCACAAGGGTGCAGCAAAGAAACCGCCGGGTCAAAAGGCATCACGCTCCAAAGCTGAGATGCCTTTAGTATACCCAGATCAAACCGTTTCGTCCCCGTCTTTTTTATCGAAAAATTTTCCGATCTTGTCTACAATATCCGGTGCCATATCCACAATGCGGTCCACGGTGGACACCGGCGGCACCGCTACGGGCATCACGCGGGTGGTTCCGTCCTTGATGACCAGAAAGGCCACCGGGTCGATCTTCACACCGGCGCCGCCGCCACCGCCGAAATTGTTCTGGCCCGGCTTGCCGTAATCCCCGCCGCCGCTGCCGAAGCCGAAGCTAACTCTGGAAATGGGGATCAGGGTCACGCCGTCCGGCGTGGTGATGGGCGCGCCTACAATATTGTTGGCATCCACCATCTCCCGGACCTTCTCCATCGTGGAATTCATCACATCACGCAGCGGGCTTTTCTTTTCCATGTCCATTCGATTCATCCTTTCCGACTGGTGCTTGTTTTTTCTTCTTCATATAGGCCAGAAGCCACCGCAGTCCGGGAATCGCCACGGTCATGCCGATCCGCAGCAGCGTACCGATCCGGGCGGAAAACCCGACGCTTCCCAGGATTTTTGTCTCCTCTGCGGTAAAATCAACATCCAGGTGGATATGCGGCCGGGGGATCACCAGCAGCTGTTCCAGCACCGGCATCCCGGTCCAGACGGCCCCGTGCAGCTCGCCGTATAACTGGGCGGCGTCCGCAGGTTCCGCCTGTCCCCCTAAAATAACGGACACATCCAGCGGATCGATCCGCACGCCCCGGCGGGTACGGCGCAGCGCCCTTTTCAGCGGCGGCCACATTGCCTTCCATGCGTCCCGAATGTCACTGAGCGTGGGCTTCGGGAACGCCTTCTTCGGCTTTTCCTGCTCTTGCGTCTGCTTTTTCTGCACTTCTTCCGGTTTTTTTTCGTCTTTCGGCGGTTTTTTCTTTTCCGGAAGCACTTGGAATTTCAAAAAACCAAATCGGGCGCTGACCGTCAGCTCCTCGCCGAACCGGATCAACACGCCCACTCGCGTCAGACACAGCAGCAGGACCATAAACAACAGGATGCCCAAGATCCACCATCCGATCACAGCCGCTGCCCCCTCTCCAAGCTTTTACACGTCCGCAGGTTCCCCGGCGCCGGTCTGTGCCGGCGCTTCCGTGTCCCCCATGGGATCTACCACCTCACCGGCTTCGTTCAGCCGCATCTGCCCATCCTCGCCGATATCGTCCGGCAGCTCCGGCAGATCCTTCAGGCTGGACAGATGGAACGCCCTGAGGAACTGCTTGGTGGTGCGGTACTGACGAGGCCGCCCCGGTACCTGTAACCGACCACATTCCTCGATCAGTCCCCGGTCCAGCAGCAGTCCCACGGTATAGGAGCTGTCCACGCCCCGGATCTGATCCACATAGGCCCGTGTGGTAGGCTGGTAGTAGGCAATAATGGTCAAAACCTCCAGCGCGGGCTGGCTGAGTTTGGCCGGCTTGCGGATCTCAAATGCCTTACGGATGGTCTCCGCGTAGTCCGGTGCGGAACAAAGCTGCCAGCTGTCGTCGATTTTCAAAAGCCGGATGCCCCGGCGCTCGTAAGCGTAGTAGTCCATCAGTTTTTGAAGCAGCTGTTCCGCCGTAGGCCGGTCAATATCCAGTGCCACGCAGATCCGATCCACCTGCACCGGTTCCCCGGAGGCGAACAGGATCGCCTCCAGCGCGGATTCAAGTTCCTTTCTATCCATGTCAGCCACGGTTCTCCTTAAAACGTCAGATTCTCAGGCACGTCATCGCGCTCCTGCCGGACGATACAGTCTGTCTCAGAGCCTGCCAGATGCAGTACACGCGCCTTGCACAGCTCCAGCACCGCCAAAAAGGTGGCCACCACCTCGCTGCGGCTCCGGCTGCCCCGGAACAACAGCAAAAAGCGGGTGATGCCGCCCTCCTTCAGCTTTTGCAGAATATCTCTCGCCTTGCTCTCCACGGGATACGGCTCATGCTGCACGATCTCCCGGAAGGCGGCCCGCGGCGGCGGCAGTTTCCGTTCAGCCCGGTTCTGGATCTCCGCCATGGCCAGCACCAGATCCGCCGGCTGATGGCTGTATTCAAACACCTTGCCCCGCTTCACCGGCTCCGGGTTCCGGGTCACGATGTTCCGACCGAATTCTCCCATAGGCGCCAACCGCTGGGCCAGTGCCTTCACCCGGACGTAATGTTCGCTGCGCCGCCGTTCCTCCAAGGATTGAAGCAGCGCGTCCATCTCGCTTTTGGCCTCGTCATCCTCAATGGACAGCAGCATCCGGGTCTTGAGATACACCAGATGGGACGCCATGATGACAAATTCGCTGGCCACCTCCAAGTCCATCCGCTGCCGATCCTCCAGCCATGCGATATACTGGCCGCAGATCAACGAGATGGAGATATCCTGGATCTCCAGCTTATTCTTCCCCAAAAGAAACAGGATCAGATCCAGCGGACCCTCAAAATCCTGCATCTCCTCAGACCGGGAGTGGACTACCTTTTCCAGTTTGAATACAGGACTTTCCAAAATCAGGACACCTCAAGCAAAAAAGATATGAAACAGCGCTTCGTACACGCCGTAGATCGCGTTTCCAAGAAAATTTCCGCCAAGGCCCAGCCAGCTCAGCGCCAGCAGAAGCAGAATACCGTACCGCTCGTAGCGCATCAGCTGACCGTAGGCACTGTCCGGCAGAAGCACCGCCAGCACCTTGGAGCCGTCCAGCGGCGGAATGGGGATCAGGTTGAAAAGCCCCATACCAACGGACATGGGGGCCACCGTAAACAGGCACCACTCCAAGAAAACATTCATTCCCTCGCTGTACGGTGCGTACAGATAGATCACCTTGCCGATTCCCAGAAAAAGGACCGCCAAAAGCAGATTGGACACCGGCCCCGCCAGCGCCGTGACCGCCATGCCCTGCTTGGGCTTGCGGAAATAATTGGGATTCACCGGCACGGGCTTGGCCCAGCCGAAGCCCACCGTAAACATCAGCGCCAGACCCAGCCAGTCGATGTGGTGCAGCGGATTCAGGGACAGCCGGTGCATGGACTTCGCCGTGGGGTCTCCCAGCGCCAGCGCCGCCAGCCCGTGGCAGGTCTCGTGGACCGTCAGGCAGAGGAACACCGCCGCTACACGGAGCACCGCGTCAGTCAGCGAGGAAACATCCAGCGCCTGAAACAGATTTTGCAGATAATGCAGCATAAAACGCTCCAATGAAGTCAGATTCTCACCGTCTGGGCAGAATGCTCCAGATTCAAGTTATTATAGCAGTTTTTCCATGAAAATACAAGGGTCAAACCCCGGCAGCCCGGCGGATGCAAACGATGCAAAAACAGCGACGGCCCTTGCGGGCCGCCGCCGAGATTGTCAATAAAGTGGTAAATTCTCCGCGATGGAAAGGTAGGGCAGCCGTTAGCGGCTCTGCCGCTTTACGGATGCTGCATACCCCTTGCGGGTAAAGAGTGTGCGCGGGACTGCGCCCGCAGGCGCGTTTCGGAGCGCAACCGCCGAAGGCGGCTCTTGGCGCGTAGATAACCCAAGAGGGGGAAACGGGCGACGCGCCGCCAGTGGCGGAGAAAGCGAGCCCGTTTCGAGGAAGGCTCCCGGTTTTCGGGCGCAACGCGCACGGAAACCGGTCAAACCGATACCGTATTCCCCCGCACCATTGTAATCAATTGTTTTAAGAGCTTTTATAAAGTTCTGAAAATTTGCTCAGCGGGGCGAAAAGACTTTTTCGCCCCGCTGAGCGGCGGCCCGCAAGGGCCGCCGCCGTTTGATTCAGTTTTCTTCCGCGTCCGTCCGGTCCACCTGCCGCAGCAGCTCCTCCGCAGATACGCCGAACAGCTTCGCCAGCGCCAGCAGATTGGAGGTGCTGGGGTCCGCCGTTCCGGTCTCCCACTTGCTCACCGCCTGACGGCTGACGCCCAAGGACTCCGCCACGAACTCCTGAGTCATCTTGCACCGGACCCGGTGCTCCTTCAGGACCTCCCCCAGCGAGCGGCGGGTCTCCGCCTTCTCCTTTCGGACCTCCCCGGAGCGGTTTTACTTCCGCAGGGCCTTGACGCCCTGCACGGCGGCGTAGATCACAAACGCGAAGATCGCCAGCCGCACCAGTGTGACCACCAGCAGTAAAATAAGTGATATTGACATATTGATATCCTCCTTTGCTCTCCGGTACCGCTTTCAGCACCATGGATCTGATGCCGTCATGCTACCAGACAAAGGCGGTTGCGGCCACCAAATATGGCGCAACTTTCCGTTGCGCGGCCTGTTTTTGCGACTGAACAGGCTCAGTCCTGCGTCAGAACGCCGGTGAGGTCCAAGGGCTTGCCGTCGGCCCACAGGCGCTCCAGATCATAGAAGCTCCGGGCCTCGGCGCTGAACACATGGACGCAGATGCAGCCGTAATCCAACAGCACCCAGGTACCGTCCCGGTAGCCCTCCCGACGCAGGGGCTTCTCCCCCGCCTGCTCCTCCAGCAGCTTCTCCACAGAGCCGCACAGGGCGTTGATCTGGGTGTTGGAGCTGCCGGTGGCAATGACGAAATAATCCGCCAGGGTCGTAATGTCGGTGATCTCAATGGCGGAGATCTCCTTGCCCTTCTTCTCGTCCAGGGCCTTGGCGGCCAGAATGGCCAGTTCCTTCGGTGTCATCATAGTTTTCAATTCCTTTCTGAATGTCTTAGCCGTCCATCGGCAGCGGTTCTCCGGTCACAGGGTCCAATCCCTGATTCGCATCGGGCGTTGCAGGTTCCTCCGGCGGCACCACGATGATGCCGGGATCTTCCGGCTGGTCCGGTGTCTCCGGACTGCCGGTGCCCGTCTCTCCCCCGGTGGAGCCGGAGGGGTCTGTGGTCTCCGTCCCCGTCCCCGGTGTTTCCGGTGTGGCCGGGGTCTCCGGCGTGGGTTCAGACGGTGTTTCAGACGGCGTCTCTGTTCCCGGCTCTGTCTCCTCCGGCGGCGTCACGATCTCCCCGGTGTCCGGGTCGATCAGGTTGCCGTTTTCGTCGGTAATATAGTCCTTTTCCGGCTCATCCTTCTTGCCGCTGCCCATCAGAGTCGGCGGCACGGCGGCCTTGCTGTCCTCTACATGGCCGGTGGTGGAACTGATGCTGCCGTCGGCATTGACGGACATGATGTCCAGATCCGACAGGGTGAATATCTCCTTGAAGGGGCTGAGCTGGTTATTCACAATGTCCAGCAGCTTGCCGGGAATGGGCACCACATATTCCAGATAGAAGTCCTTGCCAAGCTGCTTGCTGTATACCCGGCTGTATGCCGCAGCGCCCTTGTACGGCATAGTCATGAAGTTCACATCGTCCATGCTCAGACCGCCGGAGAAGGCCCGCTTGCCGAACCAGAGGATATTCTGGAAGCTCAAGTCCGTCTCCACGGATTCCTCGAACACCTTGGCGATCTTGCCGATATTCAGCACGTTTTTCGGCTGCATCATCTCCTTGATGACCGCCTTCAGGAAGTTCTGCTGCAATTCCATACGGCCCGCGTCTCCGACGCCGCCCTTGTTATAGCCGTAGGGACTGTCCTTATCGTTCTTCCGCCAGCGGATGACCTGCATGGCGTCGTCGCCGCTCAGGTGCCGCAGGCCCGGCGCCTGCTCAATGACCAGATTCTGAGCCGGGTCGTGGTAGTCCATGGGATAGGGCACATCGAAATCCACGCCGCCGATGGCGTCCACGATCTTGCCCACGGCCTCCCACTCCAAAATCACCTGATAATCCGGCTCAAAGCCAACCAGCTGGGAGATTTCTTTATAAAGAGCCTTGATGCCCTTCTCCCCGCCGCCGTTCATGTTGTAAACGGAGTTGATCTTCTTCACGTCCCAGTTGACATTTACCATGGTGTCCCGGGGAATGGACATGACGTTGGCCTTCTGGTTGGTCACATCGTAGCTCGCCAGCAGCATGGTGTCCGTGTTGCCGCCGCCCCCGGTGTCCCGGCCCAAGATCAGCACGGTGTAGTAATCCTTGCTCTTCCGTTCGCCGCTGACGCGGGGCTGGACGCCGTCGCCGTAGTCGATGCCGTCCCCCGCCTGGGTGCCGTCTGCGTTGGAGCCGTTTCCCTTTCCGGGCAGTTCCGGCTTGACGAACAAGCCGTCCAGTGCCACCACGGCTACCAGCACCACCGCCAATACGATGGCCACCGCCAGCAGCCACTTCTGCCCCTTTGTCAGTCGGCTGGGCTTCTTTGCTTTCTTCTGTTTGGATTCCTTCTGTTCTAAACGCTTTCCAACATTTTCTGCCATAGGTTTATCTCTTTCCTTTCAGCCAGTCGCGCGCCTCCATTGTAGCGTGGTGGACGGGATTTCCCATTTCCGTCATCTCGTCGATGGTCATTTCCAATCCCATCAACATCCCTCGATCCAGATCCTCATACACACATGCCCGTAAATCGTTTACACCGGGGAAATCCCGGGAGGGCTCAATATAATCCGCCAGATAGATGATCTTTTCCAGCAGCGTCATGTCCGCGTGGCCGGTGGTGTGCCACCAGATCGCCCGGTAGATCTCATCGTCCACGCCGAACACCTCCCGGGCGATGGCCGCGCCGGTCTTAGCGTGAAGCAGCTTCAGCGCCTTCTGCTCCAGCTCGTCCAACTCGATGCCGTACTGACGGCACAGGGCCAGCTGCTCCGGCATATCCAGCTTCTTCGTGCAGTCATGGAGCAGCGCCGCTACACGGGCCTTCTCCACATCCGCGCCGTAGCGGGTCGCTAACCGGATGGCCTCCTGTTCCGTCCCCAGCACATGGGGGATGCGCTTGTACTTCAGATAGCTGAGGGCCACCGGACGCAGCTGAGAAAGCGTCAAGCTTTTCAGGTTTACATCCGTTCCGTACAAATGGTTTCGCAGAATATAGCCGTACACCGCCGGCGGCAGCAGGTTCTCCCCCGTCCCGGATGCCAGTTGCTCCCGCAGCTCCGTGGAGGAGATGTCGATGACGCCGGGGACCGTCAGGGTAAAGATCCGGGCGTCCGGGTAGAGACGGTACAGCTTGTCCCGCTGGGCGGAAAACTGCGGTTCCATGTCCGCCTTTGTCCGGCCGAAGGCGGCGATCCCCGCAAGGGACGCGATCTTCTCCGGCTCATGCCACGTTTCAAAGCTGAGGAACATATCCGTCCCCATCAGCAACCACAATTCATCCTCCGGGAATTGCGCTTTCAGCTCCGCCAGCGTGTCGGAGGTAAAGCTCTTTCCCGCCCGGCGCACCTCCATATCCAGCGTTTCCACCTTGCTCCCAAGGCCCAGATGCTCCCCCGCCATGCGGGTCATTTCCAGCCGCTGCTCCGCCGTGGCGCTGCCTGCGGGCAGGTCCTTGTGGGGCGGGATGCTGGCGGGGATCAGCAGCAGCTTGTCCAGCTTCAGCGTGGCGATCACGGCCGCCGCCGCCGTCAGATGTCCCAGATGGGGCGGGTTGAAGGTTCCTCCGTAAATACCGATTTTCAAGAAAATTCCATCTCCTGTTTCAACGCGATCCCGCTTACGCCTGCCGCTTTTTTGACGGCTTCACCAGCTGGATACGCTTCTCTCTGGGCTTGCTGTGGCTCTCCCGGTACAGCACGAACTTGGTGCCGATCACCTGCGCCACCCCGCTGCGGGTGGCCTTTGCCCGCTCCTGCGCCGCAAGACGGGCGTCATACTCCATATTGTTCTCCAAAACCCGGCCCTTGATGAGTTCCCGGGCCTCCAGCGCATCGTCGGTCTGCTTGACGAGGTTCTCCCCGATGCCATCCTTGCCAATGTGGATGATGGTGTCGATGGTGTTGGCCAGCCCTCGCAGCTGGGCTCTCTGTTTGCTTGTCAGTTCCATAAAATTCCTTTCATTGGGCCGCTTCCGCCCAGTATTTTTTTACTTTTTCCAAATCTTCCTCCCGCAGCCATTCCTCGGAAAAGCCGCAGGCACAGCAGATATACCGGTCCACCGGAGCACTTTGAAATCCCCGTATCACAAAATTCTGCGTATTGTCCATGGTGCTCCTGACTCCGCCGGGGACCCGCACAATATCCGCTCCTCCGCACTTGGGGCACACGCCTGTCTTTTTCATGGGGCAGTTCCTCCTTTTTGGAATGGTTCTGCTGGTTAGACGGTTATTTCTTCAAATAAGTTTCCAGTTTTTCAGAAAATTCCCGCAGGGCTTTGCCCCGGTGGGAGATCTCCGCCTTTTCCTCTTGGGTCAGCTGTGCAAAGGTCTTTGCCTTGTCAGGCACGAAGAATACGGGGTCATAGCCGAAACCGCCCTCCCCCATGGGGGCAAAAGCGATGGTGCCGGGAGCCTGCCCTTCGGCGGTGATGGTGTCCCCATTGGGGAAGGCACAGGCAATGGCGCAGGTAAAATGAGCCGCCCGGGTGGTCTGCCCCCGCATAGTTTGCAGCAGCAGCATATACCGTCCCCTGTCATCCAGCCCCTCGCCGCCGTACCGGGCGGAGTACACACCGGGGCCGCCGTTGAGGGCGTCCACGCACAGGCCGGAATCGTCAGCGATGGCGGGCAGCTTCGCCAGCTCACAGATGGCCTTGGCCTTCAGCATGGCATTCTCAGCGAAGGTGCTCCCGGTCTCCTCCACGTCCACAGTGATCCCCAGTTCCTTGGGACTTACTACCTCCACGCCGAACTGGCCCAGAATGGCCCCCATTTCCCGGATCTTATTGGGATTATGGGTCGCTAATACAAATTTCATCACAGTGCTCCTCCCAGCGCTTCCTTCTGAATTTTCAGCAGTTCCCGGTTGCCCTTGGCGCACAGCCGTACCAGCTCCTGCTGCTCCGTCAGGGTGAAGGCACGGCCCTCGCCGGTGCCCTGCAATTCAATGATCTCGCCCAGTTCATTCATCACGCAGTTCAGATCCACCTGCGCCCGGCTGTCCTCGCTGTATTGGAGGTCCAGCAATGCCTGCTCGTCCACGATGCCGGCAGACACGCCGGTGACAAAGTGGCGGATGGGCGTGGAGCCCAGATAGCCCTCCTCCACCAGCTTCCGGCAGGCCAGGGCCAGGGCCACAAAGCCGCCGGTAACGGAGGCGGTGCGGGTACCGCCGTCCCCCTGAAGCACGTCGCAGTCGATGTTGATGGTCCGCTCGCCCAGTGCCTTCATATCCACCGCTGCCCGCAGGCTGCGGCCTACCAGCCGCTGGATCTCGGCGCTGCGGGGGCTGAGCTTCAGCTTGGAGATGTCCCGCTTGCTCCGCTCCCGGTTGGCCCGGGGCAGCATGGAATACTCCGCCGTGACCCAGCCCTCGCCCTCTGCCACATGGGGCGGGGTCTTTTCTTCAATGCTGGCGCAGCAAAGCACCTTGGTATCGCCGCACTCGATGAGGCAGCTCCCCTCCGGGAACTTCACAAAATCCGTGGTGATCTTAATGGGGCGCAGCTCATCATACGCCCGTCCATCCTGTCTGGTCATAGTCATTCCTCATTTCAAAATTCCCGTGAAGTAGATCAAAACCCCTTCACGCTGTCAGATAATTGCCTCCACATAGGAGCGTGCATCGAAAGGCTTCAGATCGTCGATCCCCTCGCCGACTCCCGCAAACTTCACAGGTACGCCCAGCTCCCGGGCGATGGCGATGACGATGCCGCCCTTGGCGGTGCCGTCCAGCTTCGTCAGGACGATGCCCGTCAGTCCCGCCGTCTCCTTGAAGGTCCGGGCCTGAATCAGGCCGTTCTGGCCAGTGGTGGCGTCCAGCACCAGCAGCGTTTCCCGGTCGCATCCGGGACACTCCCGGTCGATGATCTTGGACAGTTTCGCCAGCTCCGCCATCAGATTTGCCTTGTTGTGGAGCCGTCCGGCGGTGTCGCACAGCACCACATCCACGTTCCGGGCCTTAGCAGCCTGAAGTGCGTCGAACAGTACGGCGCCGGGGTCCGCGCCCTCGTACTGCCGGACGATCTCGCATCCGGCCCGCTCCGCCCAGATCTCCAGCTGGTCGGCGGCGGCGGCCCGGAAGGTGTCGGCGGCGCACAGCAGCACCCGCTTGCCCTGCTTTTTCAGGCTGGCGGCCACCTTGCCGATGGAGGTGGTCTTGCCCACGCCGTTGACGCCGATGAAGATGCAGACGCTGGGCTTCGTGTCCAGCTTCAGGGCGGTGTTCCCCACCTCCATCTCCGCCATCAGGATCTCCCGCAGGGCCTCCCGGACCTCCTCCTGGCCTTGCAGGTGCTCCTTGCGGACCTTGGTCCGCAGCTTTTCCACGGCGTCCGTGGCAGCGTCCACGCCAAGATCTGCCATGATGAGGGTTTCCTCCAATTCTTCAAAAAAGTCCTCGTCCGCCTCCGTAAACCCGGAGAACAGATTGCTGGTGATTTTTTTCAGCTTGTCAAAAAAGCCCATTGTAAACTCCTTTTTTCATGCGATTTCCCGCATTTTTTGAACCTTCATTTCCTGCTCCTACGGAGGGATGTGGCGAACCGCCGCAGGGATGCAGCAAGGTGCCGCTTTGCGGCTCTGGAAGGCATGGTGATACCATGCAAGATTGAATCCCCATTTTCTTTTCCTCTTGCGGAAAAGAAAACGGCCATTCATGGTCAAAAGAAAAGACGCTGAGGGATGATTTGACACCTCTGTGTCAAATCACCCGAAACGGGGGCTGCCCGTCACGCACTGCCGACCAAATTTGGAAATCTCCTACCGGCTGCGCTATACTCAAATCTCAAATCAGTACGTCCCCGCACCAGAAAGTCCGCCGCATACCGGTGTTCTAATCAGGACACTCTCTGCCCCTCTTTCCGCTGCCGCTCCCTCGTCTCCTTGGGGGGATGGTTTCCAGCAGGGCCTTACTCCCATCCTCCGTCCCCTTGGGAGTGGTTTCCAAAGGCGGGCCTTGCCCCCGGCCCTCGTCTCCCGTCTCCGGGAGAGGGTTTCCAAAGGGAGAGGGCCGCAGCCCTCGCCCTTTGTGCCAGAGGGGGTATGGGGGACGGTGGCGTCCCCCATGTTTCGGGTGGGGGTCTAAGGGGGAGGGGCCTTTACGCTAAAGGCCTCTTCCCCTTGCCCCATAGCGGGAGCTACCCTTTGCGGGAGCAAAAAACATATTACAATACTATTGAATCTCCAATTCCTTCGCCATATCATTCAGATTGATGGTCAAGATCTTACTGACGCCCTGTTCCTGCATGGTGACGCCGTACAGCACGTCGGCGGCCTCCATGGTGCCCCGGCGGTGGGTGATGACGATGAACTGGGTCTTATCCGCCAGCGTCCGCATATAGCGGGCCGTGCGAACCACGTTGGCCTCGTCCAGCGCCGCCTCGATCTCGTCCATAATGCAGAACGGGGTGGGGTGCACCTTCAAAATGGCGAAATATAACGCAATGGCCACGAACGCCTTCTCACCGCCGGAGAGCAGCGAAATGGTTTTCAGGACCTTACCGGGGGGCTGGGCCTTGATCTCGATGCCGCAGTCCAGAATGTGCTCCGGGTCCTCCAGTTCCAGCTTGGCCTGACCGCCGCCGAACAGCTCCACAAAGGTCTGCTCAAAGCTTTCGCTGAGCAATTTGAACTGCTGGCCGAAAATGTCAGTCATCTGGGAGGTGATCTCCCCGATGATGCCGGTCAGCTCGCCCTTGGCCTTTTCCACATCGTTCCGCTGATCCGTCAAGTAAGTGTACCGGCCATTGACCCGCTCAAACTCGTCGATGGCGCCTACATTGATGGTGCCGAGGCCGTTGATCTCCCGTTTCAGCTCCGCTACCCGGCGGGACGCCTTGGGCACGCTTTCCAGCTCGATCCGCTGGGCCTGGGCATCGGAATGGTTCAGCTCGTAGGTCTCCCACAGCTTGTCCAAGATCTGCTTTTCCTCCATGGCGGAGGTAGTCAGCTTCGTTTCCAGTCTGCTGGCGGCCCGTTCCAGATTCAGGAGCGTTTCGTTCATCTCCTGACCGGCGCGGCTCTTGGCGGTGCGTTCCGCCTCCAGTGCGATCTTTTCCTGACTGATCCCCGCCAGCCGCTCCGAGATCACGGCGCTCTGTGCCTTCAGCTGTGCCTGTTCCGCTCTCCGCTGGCCGATCTCGGTCTGAGCCGCCTCAATCTGCCACTGATACTGGGCCAAGGCCGCTTCCTTCTGGCTTCGGTCACCGGACAGCTCCGCTGCCAGCGCTCGCAGATCGGCGGCACGGCGCAGCGCCCCCTCCCGGTTGGCGTCGATGGCGGCCAGCTCCGCCTTGTGGGCGGCGATAGCCTCAGACAGTTGCCCGGACTGGGCCAGCAGCTCGCTCTGCCCGGATAGGATGGCCTCCGCCTGTACGCGGCAGCTTGCCGCCTCACCTTCCCGGTCCGCCACGGTCTGCTCTGCCGCCGCGTTTCGGACCTCGTTTTCCTGAATACGGCCGTCGATGGCCTCGATCTCACCGGCGAGATTTTCCACGCTTTCCCGCAAATTGGAAAGCAGCATATCAAACTGATTCTTCACGCCCTGCAGCCGCAGGACCTCGTCCTCGGCGGCGCGGCGCTGGGTCTCGGCGGTGGTCAGCTCGTACTGAGCTGCGTCCAGCTCCCGGCGGGAGGCTTCCTCCGTAGCCCTGGCCTCCTCCAGCTTCCGGTGCATCTCCGATGCCCGGCCATTCAGCCGTTCCAGTTCCGCCGCGCGGCTCAGCACACCGGCGCTGCGGCTGGTAGAGCCGCCGGTCATGGAGCCGCCCCGGTTGATGACCTGTCCGTCCAGCGTCACGATGCGAAAGGCGTTGCGGTACTTCCGGGCCATGGCGATGCCGCAGTCCAGATCCTCCGCGATCACCGTTTTTCCCAGAAGGCTGTTAAAAATTTGTGTATACTTAGGGTCGAAGCGCACCAACCGGGACGCCACGCCCACAAAACCGAACTCGTTCTCCACGCCCCGCTCCCGAAGTTCCTCTCCCCGGATGGCGGTGAGGGGCAGAAAGGTAGCACGGCCGCCCTCCCGCTGCTTCAGGAAGGCAATGGCGCTCTTGGCGTCCTCCTCCCGGTCCACTACGATGTTCTGCAAACCGGCACCCAAAGCGATCTCTATGGCAAGGGAATACTTGCCGTCGGTCTTCATCAGACCCGCCACCGGGCCGTGGATGCCCCGGAGGTTGTTCTGGGCCTGACAGACCAGCTTGACAGCCTTGTTGAAGCCCTCGTAGTCCTTTTCCATTTCCGTCAGCAGACGGATGCGGTTATCCAGCGCGCCCACATCCATGGTGAGCTTCACTCTGGCTTCGGCAGCGGCGTCGGCCTTCTTCTTCCGCTCCTCCATCCGCAGGGTGTGCCCGCTGATGATGTTGGCGGCGGCCTCCGCGTCCTCTTGTGCGTCCTCTAAGGCCCGGCGGTTGGCTTTTGCCTCCCGCCCCTGTTCCTCTAACTGACGCTCTGCGGTCTCCTTATCCGCCAGCGCCGCCATGCGGCGGGATCTGATCTGCTCCGTCTCCGCCCGGATGGCGGCGGCCTCCGCACGGGCGTCTGCGGCAGCGGCAATGGCGATGGCCTCTTTACCTCGGAAAGCCTCCGCCTCCGCAGCGGCGCCTCCCGCCTGCTCCGACGCAGCCTGAGCCTGAGCCAGCAGCTTGTCCAGTTCCGCATTCAGCGCGGCGGCCTGCTGCTCCAACTCTGTCGCTTGGGCGTCCTGTTCCGCTGCCTGGACCTCATAGCCCCCGGTGCGGCTCTCTGATTCCTCCAGTTCGCTTTTTGCTCGTTCAATATTCTCCGTCAGATGGCTGATGGTGCTTTCCAGCACCGCCACGGCGGAATCCTGCTCCGCTGTCCGGGCGTCCAGCTGGGCGGCTTCAGTCCGCAGACCCTCCGCCTCCATGTCCTTTTCCTGCATCCGCTGGCCAAACTGCTCGTTTTCCGCGAACAGTGCGTCCATGCGGGACCGGGCCTCGTCCCGTTCCTGTTCCGCGTTCCGCAGGTCGATCTCCAGCTTCCGGGCGTTGGCCTTCAGCGCTTCCAGATTTTCCAGCCACAGGGAGATCTCCAACAGGCGCATCTCGTCCCGGAGGACCAGATATTTTTTCGCTGTCTCCGCCTGCATCCGCAGCGGCTCTACCTGAAGCTCCAGCTCCGCGATCTTATCGTTGATCCGCACCAGATTTTCCTCTGTGCGTTCCAGTTTCCGCTCTGCTTCTTCCTTCCGGTGGCGGTACTTGGAAATACCTGCCGCCTCCTCGAAGATCTCCCGGCGGTCCGTGCTCTTGGTGGAGAGGATCTCATCCACCCGGCCCTGACCTACGATGGAATAGCCCTCCCGGCCCATGCCGGTGTCCATAAACAGCTCCGTCATGTCCTTCAGTCGGACGGACTGGCGGTTGATGTAATACTCGCTCTCTCCGCTGCGGTAATACCGCCGGGTGACGGCCACCTCAGACTCGTCCATAGATGGGAACAGATGACCGGTGTTGTCCAGCACCAGCGTCACCTGAGCAAAGCCCACCGGAGCGCGTTTTTCCGTGCCGCCGAAGATCACGTCCTCCATTTTGCCGCCCCGGAGGGCCTTGCTGGACTGCTCGCCCATGACCCAGCGGATGGCGTCAGAAATGTTGGACTTGCCGGAGCCGTTAGGCCCCACGATGGCCGTAATATCCTCACCGAAGTTCAGGACCGTCTTATCAGGGAAGGATTTGAAGCCCTGCACCTCCAGTGCTTTTAAGTACATCTATGCCTCACCTCGATCTACACCCATATACTTTGAACATACTTTAACTAAGATACTATACCAGAAAAGCGCACTTATTTCAATAGGAAAACGAGGGGTGTCACCCCCTCGTTTCGTTCATTTTCCGATAGAGCCAGTCCAATCCTTCCCGCAATCCGCCCAGCTGGTCGATGATCCCCAGATGCACCGCCTCCTCACCGTAGATCACGCTGCCCACATCCGCCGCCATGTCATCCTTTGCCAGCATGAGGGCCTGAAACTTCTCCGCCGAGATCCGGCTGTGTCCCGCCACAAAGGCCACGATCCGCTCCTGAAGCCGCTGAAAATAGTTGTAGGTCTGGGGCGCGGCGATGACCGTTCCGCTCATCCGCACGGGATGGATGGTCATGGCGGCGGAGGGCACCGCAAAGCTCCGCTGGGCCGCCACCGCCAATGGGACGCCAATGGAATGGCTGCCCCCCAAAACGATGGCCGCCGTGGGCTTGGTCAGTCCGGCGATCAGCTCCGCGATGGCCAGTCCCGCCTCCACATCACCGCCCACAGTGTTCAGCAGAAATAAAATACCGTCTACCTCCCGGCTCTCCTCCAGCTTCGCCAGCAGAGGCAGCATGTGCTCATACTGGGTGGTTTTCGTACCGTTGGGCGCCGCCGTGTGCCCCTCGATCTGTCCGATGATGGCCAGCGTATAAACGGTTCCGTGGGCGGTTTTTGTCATGGCGGAACCGAAATCTACTACGTTCTGGTTCACCTGACTCCCTTCCCGCTCCTCCGTCGCCTTTGTCTCCTTGTCCTTCTCCATTGCGATCCCTCACTTTCCCCGTTAGTCTCCGCAGGAAAGCGCCGGCCTATGCGCCGGAACGAAAAAGAGAGCCGCAGAGATAAAATCTCTGCGGCTCTGAGACTGTCGATAAAGTAGTAAATTCTCCGCGACGGTAAGGAAGGGTGTGCGCG
>OGJU01000898.1_pt1 | contig 24432 bp, 20 predicted proteins | sample 1572251 | NCBI WGS metagenome assembly OGJU01 (sample SAMEA2582144, study PRJEB24529) | metagenome | biome: Human gut stool | place: China | collected 2011
GCAAAAGGAATAGCTGAAACCGATGAGTAAACATAAACCTCCACCCCCCCTCCGCCCCCCCCCCCGCCGTGACGAGGAGAAGAGCCGTGCGAAGGAACGTATCTTCTCGTTCCGCGATAAGTTCCATCAATGGGACCCGAAGAACCAGCGCCCGGAGTTGTGGGATATCTATAACGCCCGTGTGCATAAGGGCGAGAGCATCCGTGTATTTCCGCTATCGAACTGGACGGAGCTGGATATCTGGCAATATATCCGTCTGGAGAATATCCCGATCGTTCCCTTGTATTTCGCCAAGGAGCGTCCGTGCGTGGAGATCGACGGTAATTTGATCATGGCGGACGACGATCGCTTGCCGGAGCAATACCGGGACCAGATCCGTATGCGTATGGTCCGTTTCCGTACGTTGGGCTGCTGGCCGCTGACCGGCGCCGTGGAGAGCGAGGCGGATACGATCGAGAAAATCGTGGAGGAGATGATGACCACGACGAAGAGCGAGCGTACGACCCGTGTGATCGACTTCGATCAAGACGCTAGTATGGAGCAGAAGAAACGGGAAGGGTATTTTTAACACAGAAGAGACATGGCAGATACAAAATTAAATATAAAGGAATTCCTAGATAAGGACGAGCAGAAGGACCTGCTGAGATTCTTGACCGCCGGCTCGGTGGATGATGGCAAATCGACCTTGATAGGCCGATTGCTGTTTGATAGTAAGAAAATATACGAGGATCAGTTGGATGCCTTGGAGCGTGACAGCAAGCGTATGGGCAACGCCGGCGAGCATATCGACTACGCTTTGTTGCTGGATGGCTTGAAGGCCGAGCGTGAGCAAGGTATCACGATCGATGTGGCTTACCGCTATTTCAGCACGAACAACCGTAAGTTCATCATCGCCGACACCCCGGGGCATGAGCAGTACACCCGGAATATGATCACGGGTGGTTCCACGGCGAATCTGGCGATCATCTTGGTGGATGCCCGCACGGGCGTGATCACGCAAACCTGCCGTCACACCTATCTGGTATCTTTGCTGGGGATCAAACATGTGGTACTGGCCGTGAATAAGATGGACTTGGTGGACTTCGACAAGGATACGTTCGACCGGATCGTGGCGGATTATAAACGTTTCGTGGAGCCGCTGGATATCCCGGATATCACGTATATCCCCTTATCGGCCTTGGATGGCGATAACGTGGTGGAGAAGAGTGATCGTACGCCTTGGTACGAGGGTACGTCTTTATTGGATTATCTGGAGAACGTGCCTATCGACTTGGATCGTAACTACGAGGACTTCCGTTATCCGGTGCAATACGTGTTGCGCCCGAATCTGGATTTCCGTGGGTTTAGCGGCAAGGTGGCTAGCGGTATCGTGCGTAAGGGAGATACGGTGATGGCGTTGCCTTCCGGGAAGACCTCGAAGGTAAAGAGCATCGTCACCTACGAGGGTGAGTTGGAGCAGGCTTTCCCGCCTCAATGTATTACGATCACCTTGGAGGACGAGATCGATATCTCCCGTGGGGAGATGCTGGTGCACCCGGATAACTTGCCGATCCGCGACCGTAATTTCGAGGCCATGCTGGTGTGGATGGATGAGGAAGCCATGGACGTGAACAAGCAGTTCTACATCAAGCAGACCACTCATACGACACGTGCCCGTGTGGATAGTATCCGCTATAAGGTGAACGTGAACACGATGGAGCAGTCTTCCGTGGATCATCTGGAGCTGAACGAGATCGGCCGTGTGGTATTTACTACCGGCAAGGAGTTGTTCTTCGATCCGTATAGGAGGAATAAGCAGACCGGCTCGTTTATCTTGATCGATCCGATTACGAATAATACGTCCGCCGTGGGTATGATCATCGACCGTGTGGACGCTAAAGATATGGTGACGGAAGACGCTTTGGCTACCTTGAACCTCCCGGAGATGGGAATCGGAGAGGAGCATTATGAGGCGATCCGTAAGGTTTGTGAGGAGTTGGGCCGGCAGGGCGTATCTGTGAAATGTATAACGGAAAAACGATAGGATATGGGATTGTTGGAGTTTGATAAGCTACCGATCAATACGTTGGTCGGGGCGGATTGGGATACGTTCAGGAAGGTGACGGCCCGGCAGCAGATAGACAAGGGCTTTAAGGGTAAGTATCGCCTTACGACCGGTGTTTGCCGCCTGTTGAGCGCCTTGAAGCCGATCGAGGATAGCCGGTTCAAGAAATTGGCCGATAAGCCGCTCGAGATGGACCCCTTGTTTATCTTGGGGCATTGGCGGAGTGGTACGACTTTTGTTCATAACATCTTCGCCTGCGATAAGCATTTCGGTTATACCACGACGTACCAGACGGTATTCCCGCACCTGATGCTCTGGGGGCAGCCTTTCTTCAAGAAGAACATGGCTTTCTTGATGCCGGATAAGCGTCCGACCGATAATATGGAGTTGAAGGTGGATCTTCCGCAAGAGGAGGAGTTCGCCTTGTCGAACATGATGCCTTATACATATTATAATTTCTGGTTCTTCCCGAAACGCTGGATGGAGTATTGCGATCGTTACTTATTGTTTAACGATATCACGGAGGAGGAGCGGCGGATCTTCATGGATACTTTCATGCGTCTGGTTAAGGTTTCCCTCTGGAATACGAACGGTACGCAGTATTTGAGCAAGAACCCACCGCATACGGGGCGTGTGAAGACATTGCTGGAGATGTTCCCGAACGCTAAGTTCATCTACTTGAAGCGAAATCCGTATACGGTATTCGAGAGTACCCGCAGTTTCTTTACGAATACGATCCAGCCATTGCGTTTGCAGGATATCACGAACGAGCAGATCGAGGCGAACTTCATCGAGGTATATCGCCGTCTTTTCTACAAGTACGAGGAAGAGAAGCACCTGATACCGGAAGGCAATCTGGTGGAAGTGAAGTTCGAGGATTTCGAGAAAGACGCTTTCGCCATGACGGAAAATATTTACGGGTCATTAAACTTACCCGGCTTTAAGGAGTCTAAGGCGGATATAGAGAAGTATCTGGGCAAGAAGAAGGGCTACAAGAAGAACCAATACAAGTACGAGGATCGTACGGTCCGGCTCGTAGAGGAAAATTGGGGCATGGCCTTGAAGGAATGGGGCTATAGCTTATAAATAAAAGGGTTAGATAGGTATTAAATTGATAGAGGGATGGGTTTGAGTTTAAGAAAGAAAGCGTTATTTTTGGCAATCGCTTGTATGCCTCTGTCCGTGGTTCTTGCGGACGGGGATGGGGTGACATCGGAGAATGTGGTGCCCTTCGCTTATGGAGACATGGATAATTGGATTGTCCGTGAGATTCATGAGTCTGGCATTATCGGGGGAAATACGAAATGGCTTTATGAGCTGGGGCCCTCGGATACGATTGTCGGTAATACGGCGTTTCGTAATATGGGCGGTTCTCCGTGGGCTACTTCCAACGTGATGGCGAAAGTGGCGGGAGTGGTGAAAACCAATACGTCTGTTTTCCCGGAGAAACGGGGGGATGGGATGTGCGCCCGCATGGAGACCCGTTATGAGAGCGTGAAGGTTTTCGGTTTGGTGGATATCGAGGTGATCGCCGCCGGCTCCGTTTTCTTGGGTACGGTGCATGAGCCGATCAAGGGAACAAAAAACCCTCAAGCGATGTTACAATCAGGAGTGCCTTTCTCCAAGAAGCCGAAAGCGTTGCGGTTTGATTATAAGGTGAAAGCCGCTCCCGAGAAGAATCGGGTACGTAGTACGGGGTTCAGCCGTAAGAGTACGGTGGCCGGGCAGGATTCCTTGGCGGTGATCTTGTTGTTGCAGAAACGATGGGAAGACGCGGAAGGGAATGTTTATTCCAAGCGGGTCGGTACGATGGTGCAACGCTATACGGAATCTACCCCTGATTGGGTAAATGACGCTACTTACCCGATCCTTTATGGAAATATAACATCCAAGCCCGAATATAAACCGTATATGCGTATACAAGTAGAGGAACGTTATACGTTAAATAGTAAAGGAAAAAGCGTTCCTATCCAAGAGGTAGGCTGGGCGGAGCCGGGCGAGGCACCTACGCATATGGTGTTGCAGTTCACCTCCAGCCACGGAGGGGCCTATATCGGCTCTCCGGGAAATACGTTTTGGATAGACAACGTAGAATTAATATACTAATATGGTCGAAGCAAAGATAAAAGCCCTGCGTGATGAGCTGGAGCGGCATAATTATAATTATTATGTGCTTTCGGCACCGACAATATCAGACTTTGAGTTTGATAAGATGATGAAAGAGTTGCAGGAACTGGAGGCGGCGCATCCCGAGTTCGCCGATCCGGATTCCCCGACTCGGCGAGTGGGGAGCGACCTCTCGAAAGAGTTTGAGCAAGTGGTACATAAATATCCGATGCTTTCGTTGGGTAATACGTACTCCGAGGATGAGATCCGAGATTTTTATGATCGTACGGTCCGCTCCTTGAATGAGCCTTTCGAGATTGTGGCGGAGCTTAAATATGATGGTACTTCTATCTCTTTGACCTATGAGAAAGGACGCTTGATGCGTGCCGTGACCCGTGGCGACGGTACTCGTGGTGATGACGTGACGGCGAATATCAAGACCATCCGTTCGGTTCCATTAAGACTCTGGGGTTCTGATTTTCCGGAGGAGTTCGAGATCCGTGGCGAGGTATTGCTGCCTTGGGCGGAGTTCGATCGCTTGAATAAGGAGCGGGAGGAGCAGGAGGAACCCTTGTTCGCCAATCCTCGCAACGCCGCTTCCGGTACGTTGAAACAGCAGAATCCGGCTATCGTGGCCTCCCGTAAGCTGGATGCTTATTTCTATTATTTATTGGGTGAGAACCTGCCGGCCGAAGGGCATTATGAGAATTTGCAGGCGGCTCGCACATGGGGTTTTAAGATTCCGGACGTGATCCGCAAATGCCAGAGCCTACAGGATATATTCGATTATATCGCTTATTGGGATGTGGAACGTAAGAACCTGCCCGTGGCGACGGATGGAATCGTGTTGAAGGTAAACTCGCTTCGTCAGCAGAGGAACTTAGGTTTTACGTCGAAAAGCCCTCGCTGGGCGATCGCTTATAAGTTTCAGGCGGAGCGTGCCGAGACTCGCTTGAACTCGGTCTCTTTCCAAGTGGGACGGACGGGGACGGTCACTCCGGTGGCGAACCTCGAGCCCGTATTGTTGGCGGGGACGGTGGTGAAGCGGGCTTCCTTGCATAACGCCGATATTATCGAGGGGCTTGACTTGCATATCGGCGACCAAGTGTATGTGGAGAAAGGCGGGGAGATCATCCCGAAGATCGTGGGAGTGAACGTGGAGGCTCGTTCGATGCTGATGGGGGATAAGGTCCGCTTTATCCGTGTGTGTCCGGAGTGCGGGACTCCTTTGGTGCGTCCGGAGGGAGAGGCGGCGCATTACTGTCCGAACGAGTCGGGCTGTCCTCCTCAGATCAAGGGGCGTATAGAGCATTTCGTGACCCGGAAGGCGATGAATATCAATATAGGCCCGGAAACGGTGGAGGATTTGTACAACGCCGGTTATGTAAAAGACTCGGCGGACTTATATACGTTGACGGTTGCCGATTTATTGCGTCTGGAACGGTGGGCGGAGAAGAGCGCCCAGAATCTGATGTCGAGTCTGGAGGAATCCAAGCAAGTTCCTTTTGAGAGGGTCTTGTTCGGTCTGGGGATTCGTTTCGTGGGAGAGACGGTCGCTAAACGCTTGGCCTCGGCTTTCCACTCGATCGAGGCATTGGAGCAGGCGTCCTTAGAGGATTTGGTAGCCGTGGACGAGATCGGCGAGCGGATCGCCCAGAGTGTATTGAGTTATTTCTCGGACGAGAAGAACCGTACGTTGGTGAACCGATTAAAGGAACAGGGCTTGCGGATGGCGGTTTCCGAAGAGCAATTGGCGAACCGTTCCGAGAAGTTGAAAGGACTGACGATCGTGATCAGCGGGACATTTTCCAAGCATTCACGTGACGAGTATAAGGCGATGATTGAGCAACATGGCGGCAAGAATAGCGGCTCCGTCTCGGGGAAGACCGATTATATCCTTGCCGGCGAGAATATGGGACCGGCCAAGCTGGAGAAAGCGGCGAAGCTGGGTGTGAAGATTATCAACGAGGATGCGTTCTTAAATATGCTGGAATAAATGTTTACGAATTATTTTATCAAGAAGAAGATACAGGCTTTAGTGTCGGACGCTGCCAAGCGTCCGCATCGTTCCCTTTCCTTGGATGAGGCACGTTCGCTTTTGGTCTTGTATAATATAGAGGATCACGAGGACGTCATGAGGGCCTTGGAGCCTTTGCGCAAGGCGAAGAAGGACATCAAGACGTGTGTATATGTGCCGTCCGGAGGAGCGGATATTCCTTTCGACGATTCCAATATTCCTGTACATATAAAGAACGATCTCAACGCGTGGGGATTCCCTTCCGATAGTGTCTTGGAAAAGGTGGGCGCTCTCAAGGCGGATATCTTGATCGATATCACCCGGCCGGGTTGTTATGCCTTGCAATACATCGCTCTCCGGCATCCATCCGCCTTCAAGGTCGGGATTAAGTATCCGGGCCAAGAATGGTACGACTTAGGCTTGACTGTAACAGATAAGGACGATATTCAGTATTTATTCGGACAGATATTATTTTATTTGCGTTCCATCCGTGCTAAATGATATAATTTCCTTATTTTTGCAGTGCTAAATAACAAAAAGGAATATTTTCCCCATGGCAGACATAAATTTAAAAGGAATGGGTGTGGCGTTGATCACGCCATTCAAGGAAGATGAGAGTGTAGATTACGAGGCGTTAGGCAAGCTGGTGGATTATCAGGTGCAGAACGGTACGGATTATTTGGTAGTGCTGGGAACTACAGCGGAAACCCCTACACTTACGGAAGAAGAAAAGAAAAACATTATAAACTTGGTAGTGACTCGTGTACGGGGCCGTATCCCTATCGTATTAGGCGTGGGAGGTAATTGTACACGGTCGGTTGTCGAGAAATTGAAGACAGATAATTTCGAGGGTATCGACGCTATCCTCTCGGTCGTACCTTATTATAATAAGCCTTCCCAAGAAGGGATTTACCAGCATTACAAGGCGATCGCCAACGCTACTCATTTACCGATCGTACTCTATAACGTACCGGGGCGTACGGGTGTGAACATGACGGCCGAGACTACGCTTCGTATCGCCCGTGAGTTCGATAACGTGATCGCCGTGAAAGAGGCTTCCGGCAATATCACCCAGATGGATGATATCATCAAGAACAAGCCGGCCCGTTTCAACGTGATCTCCGGTGACGATGGTATTACTTTCCCTTTAATGACATTAGGTGCGGTGGGAGTGATCTCCGTGATCGGTAACGCCTTCCCTCGTGAGTTTAGCCGTATGGTACGTCTGGCCTTGGCGGGTGATTATGATAGCGCACGTACGATCCATCATAGCTTCACGGAGCTGTTCAGCCTGTTGTTCGTGGATGGAAATCCTGCCGGAGCGAAGAGTATGTTAAATATGATGGGCTTTATCGAGAATAAGCTTCGTTTGCCTTTGGTTCCTACACGTATCGTCACGTATGAGAAGATCCGTGAGGTGTTGCGACAGTTGAGCATTAAGTGCTGATACGCTTTTAACGGCAACGATTCTTATTATTTATATAGGATAACAAAAGGGGCTTCATGTGTCATAGAGGGCATGTGAAGCCTTTTTCTATAGATATGCTCCAACTCCTCATACCGATACTTCAACCTTGATTTCGGTCACTTCATTATTTTATGTCGGGCAGGCAAACGCTTACCTTTTATTTTTGTAACTATTATATTAAATAAATGAAGTGATGTTTAAAGCGATTGTCCATTTTTCTATTCAGAAGAAACTATTCGTTGGGTTGACAACCTTGTTTCTGCTTCTGGGAGGAATCTATGCCATGATGACTTTACCGATAGATGCCGTACCGGATATAACGAACAATCAAGTGCAAATCGTGACGGTATCGCCAACCTTGGCCCCGCAAGAGGTAGAGCAATTGATCACCATGCCTATCGAGATAGCGATGAGTAATATCATGAACGTGGAAGAGATCCGCTCCGTTTCCCGCTTTGGCCTGTCATTGGTAACGGTCGTGTTTAAGGAAAGCGTGCCTACCTTGGATGCCCGCCAACTTATAAACGAGCAGATACAAACCGTGGCGGGAGAAATCCCCACGGAACTGGGTACGCCGGAGCTGATGCCTATCACGACCGGCCTGGGCGAGATTTATCAATATGTATTGAGAGTGGAGCCCGGTTATGAGGAGAAATACGACGCCATGGAACTCCGTACCATTCAGGACTGGATCGTGAAACGGCAACTGAGCGGTATACCGGGTATCGTGGAGATCAATAGCTTTGGCGGCTATCTGAAACAGTATGAGGTGGCGGTAGATCCGGATGCCCTTTATTCCTTGAATATTACGATAGGCGAGGTGTTCGAGGCACTCAACCGGAATAACCAGAATACAGGGGGCAGTTATATCGAGAAAATCAATAAGGCTTACTACATCCGTAGCGAGGGAATGATCGGCAAGATAAAGGACATCGAGCGCATTGTGATCACGAACCGTGGAGGGATACCGATTCATATAAGCGATGTCGGCTCGGTTCGCTTTGGTTCCGCCAAGCGTTTTGGCGCCATGACAAAGGATGGCGAGGGAGAGTGCGTGGGCGGTATCGCCATGATGTTGAAGGGTGCGAACGCCAATGTCGTGACCAAGGAACTGGAGGCACGGGTCGAAAGGGTACAGAAAATGTTGCCGGAAGGTGTTCGTGTAGAACCTTATTTGAATCGTTCCGAATTGGTAGACCGAAATATATCCACCGTGATCCGTAACTTGATAGAGGGAGCGTTGATCGTCTTTATCGTATTGATCATCTTCTTGGGGAATGTGCGGGCCGGCTTGATCGTGGCTTCCGTGATCCCGTTGGCGATGCTTTTCGCTTTTATCTTGATGCGTGTTTTCGGGGTCTCCGCCAATTTGATGAGTTTGGGGGCCATCGATTTCGGTATCGTGGTCGATGGATCGATCGTTATATTGGAGGGGATGTTGGCGCATATCTATTCGAGGCGGTTGATGGGGCGTACGCTCTCTGCCGAGGAGATGGACCGGGAGGTCGAGGCCGGAGCCGGTCATGTCGCCCGGAGCGCTACCTTTGCCGTATTGATCATTTTGATCGTCTTCTTCCCGCTACTTACGCTGACCGGGATAGAGGGCAAATATTTTACCCCCATGGCGAAGACCTTGGTGTTTTGTATTATCGGGGCTTTGATCCTTTCGCTCACCTACGTGCCGATGATGGCCTCCCTGTTCCTAAAGCGTACGATCTCTTCGAAGCCTACATTCGCCGATCGTTTCTTCGGGAAATTAAACGGGGTTTACAGGCGTACGCTTCATTTCTGTCTGCGTCATATCTGGGGAACGATCGCTTGTTCTTTCGCGGCTCTGGCTGTGTCCCTTTTCTTATTCACGAGGTTAGGGGCGGAGTTTATCCCTACGCTGGATGAGGGGGATTTCGCCATGCAGATGACGCTTCCCGCCGGTAGTTCCCTGACGCATAGTATCGAGCTATCGAAGCAAGCGGAAGAGACCTTGATGAAGAATTTCCCGGAGATCAAGCATGTGGTAGCCAAGATCGGAACGGCCGAGGTTCCGACCGACCCGATGGCGGTGGAAGACGCGGATATCATGATCGTGATGAAACCTTTCAAGGAATGGACCTCGGCCTCCAGCCGTGCGGAGATGGTGGAGAAGATGAAGGCCTCCTTGGAACCGATTACGGGGGCGGAGTTTAATTTCAGCCAGCCGATCCAGCTTCGCTTCAATGAATTGATGACGGGAGCCAAGGCGGATATCGCGATCAAGCTATATGGAGAGGATATGGCGGAGCTTTATAAGAAGGCGAAGGAAGCCTCTCTTTTCGTGGAGCAAGTACCGGGAGCCGCCGATGTGATCGTGGAGCAGGCGATGGGGCTACCGCAATTGGTCGTACACTACGATCGTGCCAAGATCGCCCGTTACGGGATGAATATAGAGGAGTTGAACACGATCATCCGTACGGCTTATGCGGGAGAGGCGGCGGGTGTCGTTTTCGAGAATGAGCGACGTTTCGACTTGGTGCTTCGTCTGGATAACGATAAAGTGGCGGATCTGAATTTGGATAAGCTCTTTGTACGGACTGCCGAGGGAATCCAGATCCCGGTTAGCGAGGTCGCTACGATCGAGCTGGTCAACGGGCCTCTACAGATTAACCGGGATGCCACGAAACGCCGTATCGTGATCGGGGTGAATGTCCGTGACGCTGATATCCAGAAAGTCGTGCGTACTATCCAAGAAACCCTTGACAAGCATATCAAGCTGGAACCGGGATACTACTTTGAGTATGGCGGCCAGTTCGAGAACTTGCAGAATGCGATCGATACGCTTACGATCGTGATACCGGTCGCCTTGTCATTGATCTTATTGCTATTGTTCTTTGCCTTTAAGAGTGTTACCTACTCGCTGGTGGTATTTTCTACCGTCCCGTTATCCTTGATCGGGGGTATTCTGGCCCTTTGGTTACGAGGGTTGCCTTTCAGTATATCGGCGGGGGTCGGCTTTATCGCCTTGTTTGGCGTAGCGGTTTTGAATGGTATATTAATGATTAATCATTTTAATAACTTACGAAAACAAACTAAATATCAAATGACAACGAATCGTATCCTCGCGAAAGGATGTCCGCATCTACTTCGCCCCGTATTCTTGACCGGCTTGGTAGCTTCTCTAGGATTCGTGCCGATGGCGATAGCGAAGTCCGCGGGCGCGGAGGTGCAACGTCCGTTAGCGACGGTCGTGATCGGAGGCTTGATTGTCTCCACGATCTTGACGTTGATTATTATCCCGGTATTTTATCGGTTGGTAAATAGCTCGGCCGCTTGGAAGCGCCAACGCTGGTTGAAGCGCCTATTGCCGTTTCTTCTTTTTTTAGGTATCTTATTCCCCACGCATGCCCAACAGACGGTGTCGTTGGAAGAAGCCGTGACGATCGCCTTGGAGAATCATCCTCGCCTGAAGACTGCCATGGCATCCATTGAACGTAGTCGTGCTTCACGGGGAGAGAGCTGGGAGGTGTCACCGACCACCTTTAATTATTCATGGGGGCAGATCAACGGTGAGACACGAAACGACAATCAGATGGAGATCACGCAATCCTTAGGCTCTCTATTGACCCCATTTTATAAGAACGCCTTGGTGAACCGTCAAGTCACCACGGGAGAATATTACCGGGACTTGGTGAAGAAGGAGATTACGGCCGAGGTAAAACAGGCATGGGCTTATTATCAATATGCCTTTCATCTATGTGCCTTGTATAAAGAGCAGATCGAGTGGGCCGGACGTTTGCGAAAGGCAAGTCAGTTGCGTTATGAGCAAGGGGATATCACGCTATTGGAGCGGAATATGTCATCTACCTTGGTAGCCGATCTGCAAACCCGTTTGTCGCAGGCGGAAGAGGAGTTGCAATTGGCTACCCGTCGTTTCTCTTGGACTTGTTATTCGGATTCCCCATTACTGCCTATGGATACGACATTGGTTTTATTCCCCGCTCGCGTAGCCGAGATCGCTCCGTCCGATATCCATCTGAATTATTTCCGGAGCGTGGCCGATGAGAAGAAAGCCATGCTTCGTATCGAACGGAGCCGTTTCTTCCCGGAACTATCGGTAGGATATGTGCGTCAGAAAATAGCCCCGTTGAGCGGTCTGGACTCTTGGATGGTCGGGATCTCGTTCCCGGTATTGTTCTTCCCGCAGCATAGCCGGGTAAGGCAAGCGAAGATCGATTCCTATATCGCCCGTACGGAAGCGGAGAGCAACATCCGTCAATTGAACAATAAGGTGGAGGAGTTGAGCGTCGCGCTTCGTAAGGAAGGAGAGCATATCCGCTATTATACGACCGGCGCTTTACCGGAAGCGGATGCTTTGTTGAAGAGCGCGACGGTACAGTTCAAAGAGAGCGAGACAGATATCACGCAGTTTGTTCAAAGCCTGAACGCCGCCCGGGAGATCCGGCGGGGATATATCGAAGCCGTATATGCCTATAATATATCGGCGCTTGAGTTGGAGTTGTATAGTAGATAACCAGAAAAATAGTATAAGATGAAAAAGATATGGATTCCTGCGGTTCTTATGGCATTGGCCGCATGCAGTATGACAAACAACGCGGAGAAAGGACAGGGCGATTCGCAAGACATAACTACCCGGCCCGCTATTACTCAAGTAGCAGAAAACGTACCGTCCGAACCATCCGTGGATAGCGTAGAGGTGGATGGGATTTCCTCGGCAACGGCCCTTCCGAATCACTCCTCTTTCAACGGGATCATGGTAGTTCCCCCGCAGCGGCAGGCTACGGTTACGTTGACGATGGGAGGCACGGTTCATGCTACTACGCTGCTTCCGGGCGATTATGTGAAGAAGGGCTCGGTGATCGTCAGCTTGGAGAATCCGGATTTTATCACGTTGCAACAGACCTATTTGGATGCCCATGCCCAAACGGAATACTTAGAGGCTGAGTATAAAAGGCAACAGCGTTTGAGCGAGCAAGAAGCGGCCTCGCAAAAACGTTTCCAGCAAAGCAAGGCGGATTATCTTTCCATGAAGAGCCGTCAAGATGCCGCCGCCGCGCAACTTGCTATCCTAGGTGTCTCCGCCGGCGATCTTCTGGAAGACGGTATCCAACCTTATTTGGAGGTAAAAGCGCCACTGAGCGGTTATGTCGCCGGGTTGTCCATTAATCTCGGTAAATACGTGAATGCGGGCGAACCGATCTGTGATGTGATCGATAAAGGCGAGACTCTCCTTTGCCTGACCGCTTATGAGAAGGATTTAGCGGACTTATCCATTGGGAACCAAGTACAGTTCCGGGTGAATGGAATGGGGAAGGAGACCTTCCATGCGGTCTTGGTCTCGATCGGACAGGAGGTGGACGAGACGAGCCGTTCCTTGGAAATGTACGCTCGGGTGAAAGAGACGAATCCCCGTTTTCGTCCCGGTATGTATGTTTCCGCACGGGTAGAGAAGAAATGACTATCTTTGTCTTCATGAAGAAAATGAATATAAAGAATAAATATGTGTTCTCGTTGGTCATCATATCGATCATGGTGGCCTTCTTGATCCATTTCCCGGAATTGGTGTCGTTGTTTGACGTTACCGGGCAGAACGCTCTTTTCCCGGATATGTCGGTATTGGATGTAGCGAATGAGGTCTTTTTCACCTTCGTGTCCCTCTTACTGCTATTTGCGATGAACACGTATGTCTTTGGTTTCAATCGGCAGAAAGCGCGTATCTCTTGGCAGAAGGTCCTTCTCTCGTTCGTAATGACTTGGTGCGTGAATAATTTATTAGGAAAAGGTTTCGTGTTCTTGCACCATCAGTTTGATATTCCGGCGATCGACGCCTTGGTACATCATTATCTGCATCCGTTGAGGGATTTTATCATGTCGTGTGTCGTTACGGGGAGTTGCTATATGATTTACCTGATTCGTCAAAGCCAGCAAGTACAGGTCGAGAACCAGCAATTGCGGGCGGAGAATCTATTGAACCAATATGAGGCGTTGAAGAGTCAGCTTAATCCTCATATGTTATTTAATTCCTTGAATACGCTCCGTTCCTTGATCCGGGAGACTCCCGGGAAGGCACAAGAATATTTGCAGGAGTTATCCCGTGTCTTACGTTATACCTTGCAAGAGAATGAGTGCCGTAGTGTTACTTTACGGGAGGAGATGGATTTCGTGAATGCTTATATCTTCCTTTTGAAAATGCGCTATGAGGATAATCTAGTCTTCGATATAGACTTAGGGAAGGAGCACGAGTCTAAGCAACTGCCTCCTATGTCGGTGCAGCTTTTGATCGAGAACGCCGTGAAGCATAACGAGATTAGCAACCGTCATTCATTGACCATTTCCGTTCGTTCGGACCATGATTCCTTGACGGTTAGCAATCCCATCCAACCGAAATTGACACATAGCGGAGGCACCGGTATTGGCTTGGTGAACCTGAGTAAACGTTATAACCTCTTGTATAAGAAAGATATTTCCATAAAAGAAGATGCTAGTATATTCAGCGTAACAATCCCTTTGGTATGAAAGCTTTGATAATAGAAGACGAGAAAGCGGCTGTCCGTAATTTGATGGCATTGCTGGGAGAGGTTGATCCGGATATCGAAGTGATCGATGTCCTAGATAGTATTACGGATAGTGTTGAATGGTTTCAATCGCATCCAATGCCGGAACTTATCTTTCTGGATATCCATTTGGCGGATGGTTCGGCTTTCGAGATCTTCGGTCATGTAGATATCTCTTGCCCGATCATTTTCACGACAGCCTATGATGAATATGCGCTGAAAGCGTTTAAAGTGAATAGCGTAGATTATCTGCTGAAACCGATCGACGCGGATGATATACGGAAAGCTTTGGATAAGTTGTCACGGTTACAATCGACGGCTGTGGAGAAAGAAGCGATCGATTATTCCGCTGTCATGCAAGCCTTGAAGCGGGTGGAAGGATATAAAACGCATTTCTTGATCCCTATGAAAGGGGATAAGCTGCTACCTGTTTCCGTGGATATGATCTTATTTTTCTATATAGCGGACGGAAATGTAAAGGCGGTGATGACGGACGGGAAAGAATACCTTTTCACGCAGACCTTGGATGAGCTCGCCGATAGCCTTGATCCCGCCTTGTTCTTCCGGATCAATCGTCAGTACTTGATATCCAGAAAGGCGGTGCAAGATATCGATCTCTGGTTTAACGGACGCCTTGCGATCAATTTGATCGTACCGACCTTGGACCGTATATTGGTTAGCAAGGCGAGAGTGCCGGATTTCAAGACGTGGTTTACGTCATGATGGATTATCAAGAGGGTTGTAGGGATGGAGTACGATGAACCGGGCTCCATGCTTATACGTCGGGTCTAATTGAATGGAGCCACCTAAATGCTCGATAATTGTTTGGCTGATGGATAACCCTAAGCCTGTACCCTGTGCATATTCATCTACCTTTTCGAAACGCTCGAATATGGCTTTCTGCTTATCCTCCGGTATTCCACATCCAGTATCGGTTACGGTGATACGTACACGCTGCTTGTCCTCATCTATTTGATAAGATAGGTTGATCTCTCCTTCTTTCGTGAACTTGCAGGCATTGGTCAATAAGTTTATCAATAATTGTTGGAGACGTATCGAATCTGTCTGGATATGTAAGGGGTCTTCAGAAGGTGTATAGGTCAATTGAACACCCGGAAAGACCCGGTGCTCTACACTTGCCAAAGCGTTCCGGCAACAATCTGATAAGTTTGTCTTCTCTATAATGAACTTCATATTCCCGGATTCTAGGCGAGAAAGGTCAAGAATATCATTTATCAGATTAAGTAATAAATAAGAGTTATTGTTGATAATGGAGAAAAACTCTTTCTTTTCGCCAGCGGAAATAGATTCATCGGATATTAATTCCGAAAAGCCGACAATCGCGTTAAGCGGCGTACGGATCTCATGGCTGATATTGGCGATAAACGTGCTTTTCATCTGGTTGGCGTGTTCCGCTATCTCTTTGGCTGTACGAAGTTGACGCTCGGACTCTACTAAGGCTTCCTTGTCTTTCATAAGTTCTCGTTGGTAGCGGCGTGCGGAGCGATAGGACTTGTATACGATGTATAGCATCACTAAAAGAACGATCGATACTACGAGTAGAATAATCATTAACAACCTTTGGGTATGCAGTTGTTGTTCACGTAGCTGTAGCTCGTATGCCTGCATCTCTTGATTGTTTAGATCATGTAATGTCCGGAGCTGATTGATCTGCCGGTTGAAGGCCTCGTCATGCAACATCTTGGTATGTTCTACAACTTCTCTACTAAATGCGAGCGCTTCTTTATAACGTCCCAATGCTTCGAGTATCTCGACTTTCAGTTCCGATGTTCGTATATCTTCTTCTGTTAATTTATTTTTATCTATGATATTCAGCGCCCTTTCATACATACCTATTAAATAGTAATACTTGGCGAAAACGAAGTTGTAGCAGAATTCCGTATAATCATCTCCGGTTTTCTCTACGATCGGTGTCGCCTTCAACAAGGTCTCCAATGCCTGCTTGGGCTTGTCTTGAAGGACATACATATCCGCATAAAAAACATACATTAGCGCACGGCAACGATCCACGGGGAATGCGGTGCCTTGTTCTTCATTCTCTCTTTCCCTATCTTGGATCATTTCATCGTAACGGGTTAATAATTCCTCGGCCTCGGTGAAATGGTCGGTTCGTAGATAAGATTCGATGAGGTTTCCCATGTATTGCATCTCGAATTTCGGATTGTCACCTCGTTTCTGTAATAAATCGAGACCTTCCCGATAAGCTACTATCGCGTCACTATCCCGATGTATTTCTTGATAGATTAAACCTAAGTTCTCATTGCAACAAATCAATCCATATTCACTCTTTGTATCACGGGCATAGTTGTATAGGCTGATTGCCCCGTTCATCGCTAACTCATAATTGCCGTCCCATAGATCCATTTGGCAAATGAATCCTCGCGCATCGAATAATGCGTCCGGAACCTCATTCTTGGCCGCGGCCAATGAATCTATCTTATGCGACCAGTAAATCAGGCTATCCCTGTTTTGTATATTGTAATAATGGCGGGATAAATTGGCCCATGCGTAATATAAGGAAGCATGACCTTTCGAAGTGGAGCTTGCCACATCTGCCATTTTGTTTAGGTAAACAATCTCCTTGGGCATTTGCCTGTACATTGTCGCTAAATCCTTATATAACTCGATCTGTTCATTTATGGCTGGCGAGGACTTTAATAGGGATAAAAGGCTGTCTTCCCTTTGTTGGGTAGTATAGGTGTTTTCCCCTAAAGAAAACATTGGGATCATTAAATAGATAAATAATACTAAATAGGTATTTCTCATGATATTGTATGATGTTCAATACAAAAATACATTTTAATATTAAATATCAAGGGTATGTTATGGAATTTTAGAGGTCTGCCTTATAGTTTCTTTTTCAAAGTGAAGAAAAAAGTAACCCCTTTTCCCGGACTGCTCTTCGCCGATATTTGTCCTTTATGGAAATTAACCCCGTTTTTAACGATGGATAATCCTAATCCGGTTCCTCCGATCTTACGACTGCGTCCCTTGTCTACCCGGTAGAAGCGCTCGAATATGCGATTGATATGTTCTTCCGGGATACCCACTCCATTATCGGAGAAGCTAAAGTAATAATATTTAGGATCTTCTTTATAGCAGTTGACGGTAATCCTTATGTTTTCTCCCGCATAAGCGATCGCGTTGTCATATAGATTCCGGAATATGGAATAGAGTAGGGAGTTATTCCCGAAGACGGTCGGATCTCCCGGGAGGATAATTTCCGACGTGATGTGTTTTTCTTCCATATCTTGGGAGCATTCTTTTTGTATCTCGGCGATAAGCTTCGTGATATTTACTTCCGTGAGGTCGAACATCTCGGATGCCTCGTCAAGTCTGTTTAATACGGAAATATCTCGTAATAATCCTGTAAGGCGGGTACTTTGGGAATAACAACGTTCCAAGAAAAATTGACGTTTGTCCGGACTCAAATCTGGGTTGGATAGGATTGTTTCCAAATACCCTTGAATGCTGCTGACCGGTGTTTTCAGCTCGTGAGAGACGTTCTGCGTAAGCTGTCGTTTCATCCGGCTTTCTTCTTCTTGACGGGATATATCATTAATAGAGATCTCATAACTATTATCGAGGAATAAAATACATTCGATCAAGAATATTTTACCGTTCTTGTCAATAGTCACGGACTCTCTTAATACTTTCTTTTTCCGATTCAGATTCCGGATATTCTTATTCAAGAAGGTACGGATTGGTTCTAATTCGGCTATATCAGTAACGTCTTCCACTTGGTGGATCTGGGTGTCGGATATGACATTTATGAATTGAATGAATAGGATGTTAGAAAGAATCTCCCGCCCTTCACTTGTAAACATAGCGAAGCCTTCCTTGGAATATTGGAAATGTTTGATAAGCTTTTCCCGTTCCATGGATAACTCGTTTTTCGCTTTCTGCTGCCGATGGTATAAGGTTACGATATTCTGTGAGATATCACCTAGCTCATCATTCGGGAAAACATAATCGACCGCAGGCATTCGATCTTTCTCTACGTTTAAGGCGAAATCCCTTAGTTTGGATATCGTTTTACCTATGCTGAAAGTAAAACGGGAAAGGACAAAGAAGAAAATCAAGGTCATCAATGCCATGAAATAAATGAAGTCCTTGTTTACCGTCAATATCCCTCTTACATATGGATCATAGGGCAGGGCTGAGCGGTAAATATAACCTCCTATATTTGATGCCGAATAGAAATACCTTTTTCCCGTAGATTCCGAGGAACGGATAGCGAATCCTTCATTATATAATCGGGCTTTGCGTACCTCGCTCCGGTCGTTATGGTTATTAAACTCGTCCGTCCCGCTATTATCAAACAATACGTCGCCGGATGGATCTATAATGGTTACCCGCAAATCCTTTTGAGGGATGTCGTCCATGAAACTTATTACGGTCTTGTTGATGTCCGTACTTTGTTGGCATTTGCGGAATAATTGGTAATTATAGTTACTCAACACATTGTTCAACTTTTCTTGTGCGAACTCCCTTTCCCGCTGATATTGGAATAGCAGGAAACAGACCGTAAAGCCCAAGAACATAAAAAAGACCGACCAGAAAAGCCGTTGGCTAAACGGTATCCGGTGTCTTTTCTCACCATCTATCTTTACCATGATTCACGACAATATTAGCATTCAAAACAATAACCGAAACCTAAGCGAGTTACGATGTTCTTTCCATAAGGACCTATTTTCTTACGTAACCGGGTGATGTTGACATCGATGGTACGGTCTAGAACATATACCTCGTCTTTCCAGATGCGAGACAGTATTTCCTCTCTGGAGAAGACGTTCCCTTTATTTTCCAATAGAAGTTTTAGTATCTCAAACTCTTTTTTGGTCAATGGAACTTCCACCCCGTCTACCGTAGCCTTGATGCGTTTCGTATCAAGAGCTAATGTCTCATACTCGAGTTTCTCAATCTCTTTTTCTTTTGATTTCTCGGAAGTTCTTCTTAGTACGGCCTTAACACGCGCTATCACTTGGCGGATGGAGAAAGGCTTGGAGATATAGTCGTCCGCCCCGAGATTGAACCCTGTGAGCATATCGTTCTCCGTATCTTTGGCCGTGAGGAAGATGATAGGGGTATTGGCCGTCTTCTCATCTTGTCGCAGGATACGTGCCATCTTGAAACCGGAGATTTCTCCCATCATGACATCCAACAATAATAAATTGTAAACGGTCAGATCCTTTTTCAATGCCTCTTCCGCACTATAGGCGGTATCTACTTCATAACCTTCTATTTCTAAGTTGAATTTAAGGATCTCACACAAATCCTCTTCATCATCCACTACAAGAATACGAGTTGTTGCCATAAGCTGTTCTGTTTTTTAAAGAGTGCCTTACGGCTCTCCATATACAAATATAATTATTTTTGGCAAAGAACGGATATTCTTATTTCGGAGAAATGAAATATATGTTACATTGCTGTTAAGATCGCTCATATAACATTTCTGCCGCAGGATATGTGTTAGTATAATAGATCATTAGGGATGTTACTTCCTATAATAATTATAATCCGTGACAAAACCCTCGCAAAGCCAGTTGGCCAAGGCTTGCCGATTGTTGCTGAGGATGATCCGTTGTTGGTCGTATTGGTTTTGTATGTTGCCCAATTCAACGAATACGGAGGTCGGGGTCGTGTGACGTAATACATATAAGTTACGATCGTCTACCGTGCCCGAGAATCCCCGGCCCGGCTGGTGGCGGTTGTATTTGCGCGAGAAAGTGGATTTCATCGTTTTAGCCAAGCGCTTGCTCGCTTGATCCTTGGGCTTATGATAGAAAAAGACATCGGTCCTTTGATGCCGGCTCCGGCTGTCCACATGGATGAATATCGCTCTCTTATAAGTTTCTTTATCTTTCCGGCTCAAGCTGTTTATCTTGGCGCAACGCTGATCCAGACGGCTTACTTGGCTGAGGGGGATCGGACTACCCATACAAGTTTCCCGTTTGCTGTTATTGAGAAATTGCTGGTCACGTATTCCGTCCTTTGCGTCTTGGATGATAATATGTACCTTTGCGCCTCGCATTAAAAGATTGCGTGCCAGACGTAGCATGATATCGTAAGCGTATTCATCCTCATGCAATTCATGGGAGCCCATTTTACCGATCGCCCCGGGGTCCGGACCGCCATGACCGCTGACCAGATAAAAGCAAGCTCCCTTTAAATCGGAAGAGGTTACTTTGTAACTGGCTAGCGACTTGCCGAATAGGGGCTGATAATTCTTCTTCTGAGGGGCGGAGGCGAGCGGAGGCAAGGTATATTTTACGCCCATGCGCAGACTGTTATTTTTACCCAACTTCCCTTTATTAAGCTCGATAAACTCTTTCTGATACGTCCCGCCGGTACGGTTGAAGCGTTTGAGAAAAAGAGTGATGCCCTCTCCGTTTTTCGGATACGCCTTTTCTTGGGCAGTCAAGGAACCTGTATATACGAGAGCGATAATAAAGAAGAAAATACGGATACTATGTTTCACAGACATCTTAAAAATTGATTCTACGCCGTAAAGATAATTAAATCAACCTATAGTCAAAAACGATAATTTATAAAAAGAATCAATCAACCCATAAATGAGAGGGAGGATATCCTATTATAAATTTCTTTGGTTAATTGAATATCATAGGACGCGTCGTGCAATTTCGCGGAATCTATTTGTATGCCTAAAGCCCTTGCCACCGTTTCCTGCTTGAAATCTGTCATCTCATGCCGTTTGCGCATCAAATGCTGGGTAGACAATACCATTACGTCGATCGAGTTCACCCAGAACCATGAGTAGAAATAATTATCTCCGTTCTGTACGAAGAAGGCTTTCAAGAAGTGATTATCGAAAGAGGCGTTGTTGTATCCAACGAGGAAGAACTTGTCTTTTTTATCAAATTTGTCCACGTATTTGGACAGCATGTTCACGAATTTAACGTACACCTCTCGCATGGGAGGATAAGCTTGTATCTGTTCCTTGGACACGTTGCAAATGCGAAGCGCTTCTTCCTCTATCTCACATTGGGGGTGTGGGCAGACATTGAAATTAAAAGATTCCTTCGTAACCCCATCAATTACGATCTCCCCACTTATTTGGTGGACGCCATTTCTCCAGTATTTTATGCCGGTAGTCTCTAAATCAAAAAAAAGTAGTTTCATAAATGCTTTTTGGTATAGGATGCAAAAGTAAGTTTTTTTATTCTTAAATGAGAGGATCTATAAGGTTTTCTCCGTTTATTTTATTATCTTTGCGAAAGTTTGAGTCTAGAATCATTATCGACATAGTTCTTCTTTTTATATTATTATTAAGCGGATCTCTCCTTTAATCATCAATTCTCACGCTAAGTTAGTATAAACAACGCTTCACGGAACGTGAGGCCCTAGTATAAATTAAAATCGACTGTATGGCAAAATACGCATCATTTGGTAAACGTGAAAACGAGAAAAAGAAACAAGCCCGCCGAGTAGAGAAACAGAATAGGAAAGAGGAAAGAAAATCGTCCGGCAAGGCGACTAGCTTTGAGGATATGATCGCTTATGTGGATGAAAATGGGATGATCACCTCTGTCCCTCCCGAACTTCGTCAAAAAGAAGAGATAAATCAGGAAGATATCTTGATCTCGACTCCTAAGAAAGAGGATGTGGCTCCCGTTATCTTAAGGGGCAGGGTAGACTATTTTAATGAGGCAAAAGGGTTCGGGTTTATCCGTGACTTGTCGGGGACGGAAAAGTATTTCTTTCACGTGAACAATGTTGTGGATGATATCTCCGTGAACGATATCGTGACGTTCGACCTTGAACGTGGCGACAGAGGCTTAAGTGCCGTGAATGTTTGTCTTGAAAATAAATAATAATACTTACCTTTGCGGCCGAAACAATTAATAAAAATATAATATGTCTGTCGCAAAAGTAGATGATAATAGAAAGGTGACCACACATCGCCTGATAGAGATGAAGCAGCGTGGCGAGAAAATATCCATGCTTACCGCCTATGATTATTCGATGGCGAAATTGATCGATCAAGCAGGAATGGATGTGATCTTGGTGGGAGACTCCGCTTCTAACGTAATGGCTGGAAACGTGACCACTTTGCCGATTACGCTCGACCAGATGATTTACCATGGTAAATCGGTCATGAAAGCGGTGAATCGTGCGCTGGTGGTGGTAGACCTGCCTTTCGGTACGTACCAAGGAAACTCTAAAGAAGCCTTGGCCTCCGCTATCCGGGTGATGAAAGAGACGCATGCCGATTGTATCAAGTTGGAAGGCGGGGCTGAGGTTCGGGAATCTATCGAACGTATCTTGTGTGCCGGTATTCCAATTATGGGACATTTAGGATTGACGCCGCAATCGATCAATAAATTCGGTACGTATACGGTACGTGCCCGTGAAGAGGCCGAGGCTAATAAACTGATCGAGGATGCCCATTTGCTAGAGGAGATAGGTTGTTTCGCCTTGGTGTTGGAGAAGATCCCGGCGGAGTTGGCGGCTCGTGTCGCTTCGGAGCTTACGATCCCGGTTATCGGCATTGGCGCCGGTGGAGGCGTAGATGGTCAAGTGTTGGTTATGCATGATATGCTCGGTATCAATCAAGGCTTTTCTCCTCGTTTCTTACGTCGCTACGCTAATTTAGGGGAGGAGATTACCCGTGCCGTACAAGCGTACATCGAGGACGTGAAATCTCAAGACTTCCCGAACGAGAAGGAGCAATATTGATTTTTAAATCTACCAAAGCATGATATTTACCGATGCTCCGAGCGTCAAGGTCTGTAAGGTCTTATGATGCTCGAAGCGATCGGTTTCTTTTTGGGGGTTGGCTATGTATGATACGAATCGTGAGGGGATAAAAGTATAATCGAGAAATACCGGCTCACCCGCAAAATCCCGTGTTTATGCATATAACTTAGCTAATCTAAACAAGAAGAACTTGATGTCTACTACGCCTCTCAGTTGTGCTCTAAATAGTTTAATCTTAGCATTAAAGGATTCCGCGGCCGCATTAGTAGACCTTCGTTCGTAAAAGTTTAGTATCTCATCATTATGCTCGTATATTGTAGCAGCTATGGTATTAAACGAGTCAAACCCGGATTCTTCCACTTCCATATACCATCTTGCAAGGTTCATCCTTGCCCCAGCTTTAATAGATCGTTTGTTAAAGATCATCCTTAATGAGTGACTTAATCCATAAGCCCGTTTAATATCCGGATATTCCTTGAATAGTATCCCAGCCCGCTCCTTTTGACTCTTACTCCATTTTTCAGCTGATTTAAACAGTAGATATCGACTCCTGACTAATAACTCCTTGCGTGTGTCTCCATTCTTAAAGCGGAAAGGCTCGTGTTTTTGTCTCATGCCTTTTGCCTCTTCACGGGCATCGGTGTCTTCCTGTATGGCCTCCCAACGATGCCCCACACGTATTTCCTGTACCGCGTCACATGCCAGCTTTTGTACGTGAAAACGATCTATCACGCGAATGGCCGCGGTAAAACAACGGCGGACAATCTTACGCATACTATCGGATAAATCCAACGTAACCTCTTTTACCGCTCGCAGCTGTTCTTCCGGAATCTTTTCAAGTACGTCTATCACATCCTCGGACCTGGTACCTTTTACAATGGCAACCATACTGCCCTTTCCTCCGTGGGCTTCTTTATTGGTCACAATGGTATATAACTCTCCATTGGAAAGGGAGGTCTCATCAATGCTTAAATAAGGCCCCAGATTATCAGGAAACAAAAGCCATTCCAACGCGTGATCTTTCTCGGGCCATGACATGTAATCGCTCAGGTGTTCCTTGTATTGACGCTCGAACTGATCACCGTCAATATGGAAGTATTTTTCAAGAGAGCGGCCCGTAATCGGGTATTTCTCCAAGCAATCCTTTTAAAAAAGCCGCAAACTCTCCTGAGTGGCGGGTACCTTCGGCGACTAATTTCCAATCTTTGGAAACACTCTTGCCTCCTGATGTTTTCCAACGGCGGCGGCGGACATGAAGGACGACCTTGTGGTTACGGATAGGGAAATCGCGAATACAGGATTCTTCATGAAAGCCATTAGGCTGTAAAGGAACATCGGAATCGGGAGGGCAGTTCTTTTCTTCGAGATAAAGGTGGAGTTCGGAATCTAATTCCTCTACCGAACAGAGTTCAAAATGAGAGAATAGCTCACCGGGGAGAATGTATTGAGCCAACTGGAAATAAGGATTCATGAGCACACGTGTTTAAATGGTATGCAAACTTACGGAAAA
>OGJU01000900.1_pt1 | contig 24350 bp, 17 predicted proteins | sample 1572251 | NCBI WGS metagenome assembly OGJU01 (sample SAMEA2582144, study PRJEB24529) | metagenome | biome: Human gut stool | place: China | collected 2011
GCCGCCTGCATCGTAAGGAACGATACATGTAACCGTCTTATTCTTCCAGTCGGATACATCCACGCCGGAACCGTCAGCCTCTTTGCTCTCTGTATTTGCATTTTCAGCAGCTTTCGTCTCCTCGGCAGCTGCCGTTGTCTCTGTTGTGGTGGAATTACCGCTGCATGCGGTGAGGGATGCCGCCATTACTGCGGCGAGGGCCAGGCTTAATACTCGTTTTTTCATAACAAGTCTCTCCTTTTTAGATATTTTCTTCTGAATCTCTTCCCATTTTTTTCAGAAAGTTTAGAGATTCTTTATACATATCTATTTTAGGAAAACCAGCCCTTGCCGTCAAGCTGTCAGGCGCTTAGAACGTGTTAAGTTATGTGATAGATCAATAAAATTGATGTGAATTCTGTCTGAATTTTCGTAATTTTACTTATTTTTTTCTGTCAGAGATACAATATGCAGGGCTCCTTTGGCAGATGTAGGAACGGAGTCCTTCGGGATGAATTCCGTCACATGCCTAAAGAAATTCTCCTTAGCGAAGAGGTCCATGAGAGCTTCTCTCAGAGGATTCTTCCCGTAGATCACAACCGTTGTATCAGCATCGCATTTTAACGCGCTGCTGTTCTTTACGGCCTCCATATCGTTCTGTAAGACAGCGCCGAGAACATAGCTTGCGATCTTCGTCTTATCCGGCTCCGCGAAGGTATTTAAGATCCTTGCAGAGAAACATGCGCGGCCGATTCCCGTCTTCCTGGCAGTCTCGTATCCCGCGAGAACATACTCTTTCGCATAAGTCTCCTCAGAAGCGAAGGAATGTCCAACCGCATCCGCGATCAGGGTATCGTTTGTGATAACGGAGAGGAGCTCTCCCGTGATCGTTGTGAGGCAGCCAGTGATCTTTCCGTCGCGGTCCACGGAGACAAACTTCGTGTGGGAACCAGGAAGAACGAGAAGATACGGTTGTCCCTTTGGAAGGCTCTCGATCACAGCAACGGTCTCAACCTCCTCGCCGCGCATCATATCCATCGACTCGAAGGTCGTAAGATCCAGCTTTCCGTCGCGGTTTTTCACTCCCGGGATAAAGAGGATCGGGAGCGGGCATACATCCTCGATAAGAACACTCTTTGCCGCCTTCGCAAGGTCCTCTGCAGATGCCGGGGCAACCACGTGAGGGATCTCTGTGAGTCCCACGTTGGAGGTGATCATTCCGGACGCAGCGACCTGCTTTACATCGTCATATGTAATATCAGCCTGCTTTAAGACATCCTCAAGACAGCCCTTGATTGCTGCCTTTAAGCGGTTATTATTACCGTCGATAGCGGTGATGCGGACACCGATCTCGGATTTTGCGGATGCCACTGCCTCATATTTCTCATTAAACAGGTACACACGGGTATTCGTTGTTCCTGTGTCGATCGTGATCGTATAGTTTTTCATTTTATGACTGCTCTCCTGTTGTTTTAGTTCTCTGCTGCTTTTACATAAACCTCAGCCAAGGCCTTCAACTCATCGTATCTGCCCTCTTCGATCATCTTCTTGTTTGTAAGACTGGAACCGATTCCAAGACCGATAAAGCCAGCTTTTAAGAAGTCTGGAAGGTTCTTGTCATCCACACCGCCAACTGCGATCATCGGAACGTTGTTGATTGGTGCCATGACAGCCTTACAGTAAGAAAGACCAAGGTTTCCTGCCGGGAAAAGTTTTACAACAGATGCGCCGTAACGGTAAGCGTCAGCGATTTCAGACGGAGTCATAGCGCCCGGAATTGACTCAAGACCGCATGCTACAGTCTCTTTAATTACAGTCTCGTCCACATTCGGAGCAAGTGCGAAGGATGCGCCTGCCTCTTTCGCCGCACGAACTTCCTCCACAGACATCACGGTTCCGGCTCCGATCACCATCTTGTCCCCCAGCGCCTCGCGGACTGCGCGGATAGCGTTCGGTGTATCAATGAGCTTTGTCTCGGATTTCTGGTTAAAAGTGATCTCTAAAAGGCGGATTCCGCCATCATATAATGCCTTTGCAACATCAACGAGCTTCTCGGACGGCACACCTCTTAAAATTGCGATGATCTTGTGTTCTTTGATCAGACTTTCAATTTTCTTCTCCATGATTTTTCTTCCTCCGAATTGTATAGTTTTCTTGCGGTCAGCGCAGCAGGTCTGCACGCCTGCTGCGCTGACCGCAAGAAAACAATCATTATATTTTATATTTATTTTCTAATAGTATAATACTCATACCTGCATCCGGCAACTGAATTTTTATCCACTGCGAGTATCCATATCAGGCAAAAGAAAAAGGAGCCATCCCTAAAGGAACAGCCCCTGTACGCTTATTAGTTGTACTTGCGCTTTCTTGCCGCTTCAGACTTCTTTTTACGTCTTACGCTCGGCTTTTCATAATGCTCTCTTTTACGAATCTCCTGCTGAATACCTGCCTTTGCACAGTTTCTTTTGAATCTGCGTAAAGCACTGTCTAAGCTCTCGTTATCTTTAACAATTACGTTTGACATCGCTCACACCTAACCTCCCTCCAGTTGTGTAATTGTGCATAATACAACTGTTTGGGTATTTTTTAGCACTGGTATGATTATATCATAAATTACACATTCGTCAACCCGTTTTTACCGGAAAAATACATTTTTTTAAATTTTTTTGATTATATTACGATTTTAACTATTTTACCTGCTCAGAAACGACTTCCGCAACCTTTATGAGTGCGTCCGCAACGCCTTCCGGATTCTTACCGCCGGCCTGCGCCATGTTCGGACGTCCGCCGCCGCCGCCACCTACAAGACCTGCGATGGCCTTGATGAGGTTACCTGCGTGAGCGCCCTTCTTCTGGGCTTCGTCTGTCACAGCAGCCATAAGATTTACCTTGCCGTCAAGAACGGATGCGATCACAACAACGCCTTCTCCGATCTTCTCCTTTAACTGGTCGCCTAAGTTTCTTAAGCCGTTCATGTCAACGCCGTCTGCGCGGACTGCAAGGACTTTCACGCCCTTCACTTCCTGAACCTGATCCATTACATCGCCCATTGCCTCTTTGGCAAGCTTGCTCTTTAACTTCTCGTTCTCGGAGTGGAGTGTCTTGATCTCCTCCATCATGGACTCGATCTTTGTCTTTAAATCAGCCGGAGTGGACTTCGCTGCAGCTGCTGCCGCGTGAAGCTCCTGCTCTACATTCTCATAGTGATGGATCAGGCCATCGGAGGTGAGTGCCTCGATACGTCTTACACCTGCTGCTACACCAGCCTCGGAAAGGATCTTGAAGCAGCTGATCTCTGAGGTATTCTTAACGTGGGTACCGCCGCAGAGCTCTGTGGAGAAGTCTCCCATTCTTACGACACGGACCTTATCGCCGTATTTCTCTCCGAAGAGCGCCATCGCGCCTGTCTTCTTTGCGTCCTCCAGACTCATAACATCTGTAACGACCGGAAGGGCCGCGCGGATCTCTTTATTTACAATAGCCTCAACTTCCTTGATCTCATCCTGGCTCATTGCAGAGAAGTGAGTGAAGTCGAAACGAAGTCTGTCTCTTGTTACAAGGGAACCAGCCTGCTCAACGTGTGTGCCGAGTACGGTTCTTAATGCCTTGTGGAGAAGGTGGGTCGCACTGTGGTTTCTTCCGATCAGGGAACGGTTCTCCTCATTTACCTTAAGAGTTACTGTCTCCCCTCTCGGGAACATACCGCTTACCATATGTCCGATATGACCGATCTTTCCGCCCTGAAGGTGGATCGTATCTTCTACCTCGAACTTGCCGTTCGCACTCTCGATCACGCCGCGGTCACCGACCTGACCGCCCATGGTTCCGTAGAATGGAGTCTCAGAGGTGATAACGCATGCTTTCTCACCGTCGGTCACCGCGTCTGCGATCTCATCCTCGCCTTCTTCATCAGCGGCAAGTCTTACGAGGGCTGTCACCTTGGACTCATCCTCAAGCTTGTCATATCCTGTGAAAGCGGATGTTAAGGATGCGTCGAGTTTCTGGTAGATATCGTCGCGTCCCATGTAGTTTGTGGTCTTTCTGGCACTTCTTGCAGTCTCTCTCTGAACCTGCATTGCCTTGTGGAAACCTTCTTCATCGACAGTGAGTCCCTTATCGTCGAGGATCTCCTTTGTTAAGTCGATCGGGAATCCGTAAGTATCGTAGAGCTTGAACGCATCCTCACCGGCAAGGACCTTTGTTCCCTTTGCTTCCATATCTTTTTCAAGATCAGCAAGGATCTCAAGACCTTTGTCGATGGTGTTGGCAAAACGCTCTTCCTCCTGGTCGATCACGCGGAGGATCATATCTTTCTTCTCCTCTAACTCCGGATAACCGCCCTTGGAGAGATCAATAACGACCTGTGCAAGCTTTGTCATGAAGTTTCCCTCGATGCCGAGGATACGTCCGTGACGTGCTGCTCTTCTTAAAAGTCTGCGGAATACATAACCTCTGCCCTCGTTGGACGGCATGATTCCGTCAGATGCCATAAATGTGCAGCTCTTTACGTGGTCAGCGATAATACGGAGAGAAACGTCCTTCTTGTCGTCCTCCTCGTATCTGCAGTGTGCAAGAGCGCCTACCTCGTCCATCAGGGCACGGTTTGTATCTACATCGAAAAGGGATGCCACATCCTGGCAGACAACAGCCAGTCTCTCGAGTCCCATACCTGTATCGATGTTCTTCTGGATCAGATCAGTGTAATTTCCGTGTCCGTCATTGTTGAACTGGGAGAATACAACATTCCATACTTCCATGAAACGGTCTCCCTCGCCGCCCATAACGTCCTCCGGGCCTGTACCATACTTCTCTCCGCGGTCATAGTAAATCTCAGAGCACGGGCCGCACGGACCTGCGCCATGCTCCCAGAAGTTGTCTTCTTTGCCAAAACGGTAGATTCTCTCTTTCGGGATTCCGATCTCCTCGTTCCAGATGCGGAAAGCCTCATCATCGTCAAGGTAAACGGACGGATAGAGACGGTCTGCCGGGATTCCTACGCATTCAGTCAGGAACTCCCATGCCCAGTGGATCGCTTCTGTCTTGAAGTAATCGCCGAAGGAGAAGTTTCCCAACATTTCGAAGAATGTGCCGTGGCGGGCTGTCTTACCGATATTTTCGATATCGCCGGTACGGATACATTTCTGGCATGTGGTGACTCTGCGTCTCGGCGGGATCTCCTGGCCTGTGAAGTACGGCTTTAACGGTGCCATACCGGACTTGATCAAAAGTAAGCTGTTATCGTTGTGCGGAACGAGGGAGAAACTCTTCATCGCAAGATGTTCCTTGCTCTCGAAGAATTCAAGGAACATTCTCCTCAGTTCGTTTACACCATATTTCTGCATGGTACTGCCTCCTGGTTACTGTTGTGTACTTTTTTTATCTCTGAATTTCTTACCCAGAACGATACCCGCCAGGGCAACTGCGGCCAGAATCACAGCCTCTAAAGCTGTTGAAATAAATGATGCGAAAAATGCGGACATAAAAACGCCTCCTTCTCCGGCTGTCTAAAATTCAGACGCCTGTGTTTAAAATGACACATTTGTACAGTTTCTATTATATTATTTTTTCGGGATCTGCCCATAAAGCCGGTGCGCCGATCTTCTGCGCAGATTCTCATAACTTATACTATAATCGTTTCTCGTTCTGTTGGCAAGATGTTTTTTCTGTTCCGTGGCATTCTGGTGGACCTTTTCTGCCGTCAAACGGCTTTTCTGTCACTTCTTCATAAGTGAAACCGGCGCATCTGAATTTTTTAGTGATTCAAATGCGCCGATGTGTCGTCTTTTATTTTTTCTCAGGCTCCAGGTAATCCCCATAATTTTCCAGCAGTTCATAGCATCGGTCCATCGTCACGCTCGCTGATGTGCGGACATACTCGATGCTCTGGGATGGTGTGCTGTTTGACTTCGCACTGGCTTTATCCGCCGCCAGGTCGCGCTTTCGAATCCACTCCACTTCTTCCCGGCGGAGCGCTTCCGCTGCACTCTCGTCCATCTCTTTATGGATGCTTGAATAGATCAGGTTCAGCTCGCGGTCCCAGAGATTTCTCACATATTCCGCCGTCGCATACCGGGAGGTCTGACTCATCGTCTGGTCATCCTGGTACTTTTCCGCCTCAATTCTAACCGCCTCAAGGCGCTCCTCCAGATCAGAACGTGTGTATTCGATCACAAGTTTTGCTTCCCCTGCATTTTCCGATGCTGTGCTGTCCGGTTCCAGCGGGGACTTGACCGTCTCTTCCACCGGTATCCCTGCCGCCTCGCCTGTGCCTCCGCTCACCGCCAGCTGATCATTATCCGCCAGCGACAGGTCGCTGACCTCCGCATCGGGAGCTTCTGCCGCTGCGTTTTCTTTCGTCGCAGATTCTTTCATCCTTGTTTCAGTATCAGAAGCTTCTCCCCCATCTTCCGGTCCCCGGCTGGCTTTTGCATCCGCGTGGTACAGGGCGATCCCGTTATCGGCAGGGCCGCACGCCGGAGCTGGCGCATTCTGGGCTGCCGGGGTATTTTCTGCCACCTTCATCCGATTCTCTGTCATATAGGGATTCCCGGAATTTCCCGCATCCGGCTGCATGGCATCCGCCTCGAAACCGACGACAGCCGCGGTATTCACCCCATGGGAAGAAACAAATTTTTCCATTTCCCATGTGGCGGATACCCCGGCCATCAGGATTCCAATAATTATCAACCATATTCTGCGTCTGCTCATATGTGCCCTCTCGATTTTTCAGGTAACTTTTGTTCTACTAAAAAGATACCATATCGTGAGATCTTTGTGAACAAAAAACGCAAATTAGTAATACATTGTAAGACTTTTGTAAAAAACAGCGTAGCTGCCTTTTTAGTTACTAAGCCCCGTATCCACCAACAGATCCCCACCATCCGCAGCGCTGGTGGCCAGGCGGTCACAGCGCTCGTTTCCGGGATGACCGTCATGGCCCTTGACCCAGTGGAACGTCACTTTATGCGGGTTCATCGCGACGAGCAGCCGTTTCCAGAGGTCCGAATTTTTTACCGGTCCCGTCTTAGGGCGGACCCAGTTATGCTTAACCCAGCCGTCGATCCATTTCTGGTTGAAAGCGTCCACGAGATATTTCGAATCGGAATAAAGGTCTACCTCACAGGACCGGTTTAACGCTTCAAGTCCCACGATCGCTGCCATAAGTTCCATCCGGTTATTGGTTGTCCGCACATATCCCGCGGACAATTCCTTTTCGTGGAGAGTCCCATTTTTATCAATAAACTGGAGCACCGCTCCGTATCCGCCCGGCCCGTCTGGATTTCCGCGGGCCGCTCCGTCCGTATAAAGTGTTACTTTCATGTCTATTTTGTAATTCCTCTCAGATGTCTTATTTTATATGATTCCGGAATTCAGACGGCTCAAGCCGCAGTTACAGATCCCACTTCTCGCAGAGCGCGTTGACCTCTGCCGTAAATTTCTTGATATCCTTGTTCGCGCAGTCGCGGTTCTTCTGGATGATCCGCATCAGGCGCTCGCCTGCAGCCACAAGAAGAGCAAAGATGGACTTATTCTCCTTCTGTCTCGCTGTCTCCTTCTGGATTGGAATACCGACGGTCTGTTTGAGCCACGCACCCGCGGCAAGGTCAAACTCTGATCCCGAGAACGGTGCGTCCGCCACAAGATCGTAGTCCGAGCGCAGGAGGTTCGCGAACTTCGTGCATACGAGATCGTCTCCGTGTACCATAAACACACGGTCCGGTTTCTTCTTAAAGGCGTTGATCCAGGTGAGAAGTCCTTCCCTGTCCGCATGACCAGAAAGTCCGTCCAGGCACACGATCTCCGCTTCTACATCGATGGTCTCACCGAATAGTTTTACGACTTCCGCCCCCTCAATGAGGCTCCTTCCCAGAGTTCCGACAGCCTGGTATCCGGCGAACACGATCGTACACTCCTGTCTCCAGAGATTATGTTTTAAGTGGTGGCGGATTCGTCCGGCATCACACATACCCGCCGCGGAGATAATGACCTTCGGCTCGGAGTCGAAGTTGATCGCCTTGGAATCGTCGCTGCTGACGGAAAGATTTAATCCCGGGAATGCGATCGGGTTGATTCCCCTGTTCACAAGATCCATCGCCTCCTCGTCAAAGCACTCGGAAATGTTCTTATTGAACACATGGGTCGCCTCGACGGCCAACGGGCTGTCCACATAAACCGGGAATCCGTCATGTCCGGTGACAAGGCCCTCTTCCTTGATCTTACGGATAAAGTAGAGGATCTCCTGGGTCCTGCCCACTGCAAAGGCCGGGATCACAACGTTTCCGTGACGGTCCAGGGTTCTCTGGATGATCTTCGCGAACTCCTCGATATGCTCGTGGGTCCGGTCGTGGGAACGGTCACCGTAGGTACACTCCATTACCACATAGTCGGCCTCATCCGTGTACTGCGGATCCTTGATCAGAGGTTTGTTCTTGTTCCCGATATCACCAGAGAAAACAATCTTCTTCTGTACGCCGTCCTCATCGATCCAGACTTCAATGGACGCGGATCCAAGCAGGTGACCCACATCCGTAAACCGTACTTTCAATCCATCGCAGATCGTCAGGATATCACCATAATGGCATGGCACGAAATGCTTTAAAACGCCTTCCGCGTCGTTTACCGTGTAGAGCGCCTGGACCTCCGGGTTTCCGGCACGTCTTGCCTTTCTGTTCTTCCACTCAGCCTCCATTTCCTGAATGTGGGCACTGTCTTTCAACATAATGTTACAGAGATCGCAGGTGGCCTGTGTGGCGAATATCTGCCCCTTAAAGCCCTTCGCATAGATCAGTGGAAGCAGGCCTGTGTGATCGATGTGGGCGTGGGTGATAAAGATGTAGTCCACATCGGAGAACGGGATCGGAAGCTCCGCGTTCTCATAGACGTTTCCGCCCTGTTCCATACCGTAATCAACAAGAATGTTCTTTCCCGCCGCATTCAGATAATGACAGCTTCCAGTCACTTCATGATCTGCACCGATAAATGTCAGTTTCATGGAACTCCTCCTTTCGCGGCGAAATCTGGAAACTCATGCAAACATCCTATTCCTGTGGTCGATATACAGAAATATCCATTTTTCCCAACCGGGCAGTGTCCGCAACCCTTTTCACGTTCACCGCGGATTTTATCCTTCAGGTTTCTGCCGCAAATACTGTAATTTCAGCATCGTTTTGCAAAATTCGATGAAAATCTTCGTTTTTGCAAATCAGCTGTATTATTTGCATCTATTATAGCAAATTTCAGATAATTATGCAAATCATTCCGCCATTACTGTCATTAATAATTTTCTGCAGCGTATCCTGAAGTTTCATCTGACAGTCCTCCGTCATCTGGGCGATCTTCGCCTGCATGCCGTCCTCAACAATCTGTTCCACGGACTTTCCGAAGATATTCGTATCCCAGACACCTTCCTCCGTCGCTTCCCCGTCCTTTATGTACGCGATCAAGTCCTTCGCCTGCTGCTCGTTCCCAACGATCGGCGCGATCTCCGTCTCGATCCTGGCCTTTATGAGATTGATGGAGGGTGCCTGAGCATGGATCTTCACACCGTACTTGCTGCCATGACGGATCAGCTCCGGCTCATCTAAGGAGATCTCCGTCTTATCCGGCAGGACGATTCCGTAGCCCTTCTGGCGCACCTCCACCAGGGCGTTTCTCACCTTCTCATACTCTTCCTTCATCCCGGCAGATTCCTTTAAGATTTTAAACAGGCTGTACTCATCCCGCACCGGCAGGCCGGAAATATCGCTTAAGACCTCAAAGTATGCCGCCTCATCCATCAAGACCCGGATTGTCACCCGGCCGCTCGCAAGATCCAGCTCATCCGCGATCAGTTTTTTCACTGCCTGATCTGTTTCCGGCACAGCCTCCTTCGGCACGTCCTTCATCTGGACGGATGTCTTCAGGAGTTTTCCCGCCTCCATGATCAAACCTGCCTTTAACGCATGATCATCCGGCAGGATCTCCACCCATTTCGGGATCTCAAAGTCGAGCTCTGTCACCGGGAACTCCAGGAGCACGGTGCCCAATATCTCCTCGATGTCTTCTCGCTTTAGCTGTTCACAGTTTGCCGCCCGCACCGGGACCCCGTACTGGTTTTCCATCTTTAACGCCAGGGCTTTCGTCTCCGCCGCATAGGGTCTTATAGAGTTTAACAGGATCAGGAACGGTTTTCCGATCTCCTTCAACTCCGAGATCGTCTGCTCCTCCGCCTCCTTAAAATCATCCCTGGAGAGTTCCCCGAAGCTGCCATCGCAGGCCACAACGATCCCGATGGTGGAATGGTCCCGGATCACCTTTCTCGTACCAATTTCCGCCGCCTGGGTGAACGGGATCTCATAATCGTACCAGGGCGTCTTCACGAGACGTTCCTCCCCGTTTTCCGTATGTCCCGCAGCACCTTCCACCATAAAACCCACACAGTCGATGAGCCGCACCTTCGCCCGGATCCCCTCCGCAAGCTCCAGCTCCGCCGCCTCCTTCGGGATAAACTTCGGCTCCGTGGTCATGATCGTCTTCCCCGCAGCACTCTGGGGAAGCTCATCCCTGGTCTGGGCCTTTTTCTGTCCGTCCGGGAGGTTCGGAAGCACAAGAAGCTCCATAAACCGCTTGATAAATGTGGATTTTCCAGTGCGCACAGGTCCCACAACACCCACATAGATCTCTCCGCCCGTCCTCGCCTCGATATCCTTGTATACATGGAAATGATCCATAAAAATACCCCCTCGCATATACTGTTGCAGTGTATGCGCGAGGGGGACATTTTATACCGGCAGAGCCTTTTCTTACGCCGCAGTACGGAAAAATACAGGCTGCTGCAAGGCTTGTTCTGACTTCTATTCCCACGGAAGATCGCTGTGCTCGATGCGCTTATCGCGGAGCATCAGGTCAGCCACCGCCTCTTTTGCAGGTTTTCCTTCAAACAGGACCTGGTTTACCTCCTCAACGATCGGCATGGAAACATTGTATTTCTTTGCGAGGGATCTCGCAGCCTTCGCGGAGTAAACGCCTTCTACCACCATCTGGACTTCCTTCATTGCCTCTTCCATCGTGTATCCTTTTCCGATGAGGATACCGGCGCGGCGGTTTCTGCTGTGCATGCTGGCGCATGTCACGATCAGATCGCCGATTCCGGAAAGTCCGGTATATGTCTGGTATTTTCCGCCCATGGCGATGCCAAGTCTCGCGATCTCCGCCATACCGCGGGTGATGAGGGCTGCTTTCGCGTTGTCCCCGTAACCCAGGCCATCAGCGATTCGCGCTGCCAGGGCAACAACGTTCTTTAACGCGGCGCCTGTCTCGATCCCCAGGACATCCGGGCTCGTGTATACACGGAACACCGGGCTGATAAATGTGGACTGGACGTACTCTGCAACGTTCTTCTTGCGGGATCCCGCAACGCAGAGCGTCGGAAGTCCGCGGCTTACCTCCTCCGCGTGGCTCGGTCCGGAAAGAACAGCTGTTTCCTCCATCGGAAGTTCTTCCTTTATGATCTGGGTCATTGTATCGAGAGTATTCTCCTCGATTCCCTTTGCCACATCCACAATGAGCTGTCCCTCTTTACAGAACGGCTTCATCTTCTGCGCCGTGCTGCGGACAAATACGGACGGAACCGCCATCACGAGAAGGTTCTTATCCTTCATCGCTTCCTCAAGGTCAGCGGTATAGATGATTCCCTCCGGCAACGTCACTCCCGGAAGATTCTTGTGAGTCCTGGTCTTTGCCATCTCCTCGATCTCCGCCGGGATCGCGGACCACAGTGTGACCTCATGTCCATTGTTTCTTAACAGCACCGCAATCGCGGTTCCCCATGTACCGGAACCGATAATACCAATTTTTTCCATGTTCAGGAACTCCTTTTCTCTTTAATCTCACTGCCCTGTACCGACTGATATTTTCGTGCTTAAGCGCTTATTCAGTTTTTCTTTCCGCCCCAGAGCTTGTTCTCTGTGCCGGATAAAAGTCTTTTTATGTTCGTCTTGTGTCTCCAGATCGCCATCGCCATCAGGACGAAGGCAACCGCATAAAACTCCATGAGATGATCCGCAGAGACGGTAAATGTTCCATGCGCCCCGTAGACCAGTATCTGGATAAAGAATGAGATCACCACCAGAATAGAACCAAGGGAGACATATCTTGTAATGATGACAGCTCCAAGGAACAGTGCTGCACAGACAAGCGTCACGCGCCAGTCCATGGACACGAGGATGCCCGCCATGGAGGCAATTCCCTTTCCTCCCTTGAAGTTTAAATAACACGGGAAGTTATGGCCGAGGACAACGCCGAGACCTGCGTAGAGCACATAGAGGTCTGTGTCCGGGCTTCCCTTAAAGATGATCCGCGCCGCAAGACAGGCGAACACCGTCTTTAAAAAATCTCCCGCGAACACGATGAGCCCCGCTTTTTTTCCCATGACCCGGAGCGCATTTGTCGTTCCGGAGTTTCCGCTTCCGTAGTTTCTGATATCGATATGGTTCATCTTACCGTAAAGATATCCTGTCTGGAATAATCCAAACACATAACCCATAACAAGACAAATCACTCTGCCCATTGCTTAATCCTTCTCCTTCCTCTCGCGGATGATGAATTTTAAGGATGTTCCGCGGAAGCCGAAGGCTTCACGGATCTTGTTCTCTAAGTATCTCGTGTAGGAGAAATGCATTAACTCCTTATCGTTTACGAAGATAACAAAGGTCGGCGGTTTTACCGCAACCTGGGTCACATAGTAGATCTTTAAGCGTTTGCCCTTGTCAGATGGCGGCTGCTGCATAGCGACAGCTTCTGTCACAATCTCGTTCAATACACCGGTAGCCACGCGGAGCGTCTGGTTCTCGCGGACCATATCGATGAGCTCGAAGAGCTTTTCCATTCTCTGTCCGGTCAGGGCGGACACGAAGATATATTCCGCATACGGCATGTAGGACAGGGTCTCTTTTAATTTTCTTGTGTACTCATAGATCGTCTTGTCGTTCTTCTCGATGGCATCCCACTTGTTGACAACGACGATCACGCCTTTTCCGCGGTCATGGGCGATACCGGCGATCTTTGCGTCCTGCTCAGTGATTCCCTCAACGGCATCGATGACCATGAGGACCACATCAGCGCGCTCCACCGCTGTCACCGTACGGATAATACTGTAGCGCTCGATATCCTCTTTGATCTTGCTCTTTCTTCTTAATCCCGCGGTATCGATAAAGATATATTCAGTGCCGTTTCGCACGATCTCTGTATCGACAGCGTCTCTTGTGGTTCCGGCGATGTTGGATACGATCACACGGTTTTCACCGAGAAGCTTATTGATAATAGAGGATTTTCCGACGTTCGGTTTTCCCACGATGGCGATTCTCGGACGGTCATCCTCGCTGTCGTCATACTGGTCCTCACGGAAATACTTGACTACCTCATCGAGAAGCGCGCCAAGGCCAAGTCTTGAAGCCGCGGATACCGGGACCGGGTCTCCGATTCCCAGGTTATAGAATTCGTATACATCGTTTCCGAACTTCGCCATGCTGTCCACCTTATTGACCGCGAGAACGACCGGTTTCTTGGACTTTCTTAACATGTCCGCGACCTTGGAGTCCGCGTCGACGAGACCCTGGCGCACATCCACGATAAAAATTATAACGTCCGCGGTATCGATGGCGATCTGCGCCTGTTCACGCATCTGCGCAAGGATGATATCCTTGGAATCCGGCTCGATTCCGCCTGTATCGATTAAGGTAAAGTTGTTGTTTAACCAGGTGCAGTCCGCATAGATACGGTCTCTTGTCACACCCGGAGTGTCTTTTACGATCGAAATCGTGCTGCCGGCAAGGACGTTGAAGAGTGTGGATTTTCCCACATTCGGTCTGCCGACGATCGCCACTACTGGTTTACTCATATATTTTCCTCATTTCTATACTTCACCGTCCCAATCAGGGATAACTTCTCCATCCTCTGTGAGGCCGGCATCTTTCATTGTAAGCTCGTATGCCCCGTGTTCCGCAGTCTGTTCTCTCGCCGCCTCCGGGTCGAGGATTGCGTCCACAAGGTCATATCCGCTTGATTTTACTATATTTATCGGAATCTGTAAAGCATCTTCCGCCTGGGTCTTTGTGATATCATCCAGAAAAACCTCCTCGCCGCTCTTAAACATAACGGACGGAAGGATCAGCCTGTCACCTAAAGGCTTGTCCTTTAACTGGGCGATCAGATCCTGTCCTGTGATCAGACCCGCCACCGTGATCTTTTCGCCGAAGAAATCATTCCGGATCGGGTAGACATGGACCTTTCGTCCCGGATAGACTTTCATGATCCCCTTTACAAGCTTGTCCAGATACGGATACGGCAGACGTCCTGTGGCGATAGAGAGTTCTTCCTCTTTTCCGTCGTCCGTCTTCTCATCCAGGGCGTCCATGACTTCCTCATGCAGCAGCCGCAGCATGCCGACGCCGTTCTCCAGCTGGATATATCCGTCGTATCTTCCTTCCTCCGGCATCTCGCGCTCCGCCAGGATATACCACTCATCACTTGCATGGATAAAGTGGATCCCATGACGCTCGTAGTTGATCTTCTGCCATTTTTCGATGAGATCGATCACCTCGCAGGCATCTTCCTTTGTAAACGGTTCCAGCGGATAAAGCCCCTCACGATACTTCGAGAGGCCGACCGGAACCACCGACACGCTCTGCATCACCGGCGCGTACTTTGAGAGCTGTTCGATGGTGTACGCCAGCTCTTTTCCATCGTTGACGCCCCGGCAGAGAACGATCTGTCCGTTCATCTCCGTTCCCGCCTCGTAAAGACGGTCGATCTTCTTTAATGCCTCCCCCGCAAACCGGTTGTGGAGCATCTTACAGCGGAGCTCCGGGTTCATAGTCTGCACGGAGATATTAATCGGGGCCAGGTGAAAGCGGATGATCCGCTCGATATCTTTATCCTTCATATTTGTCAGGGTGATGTAGTTTCCTTGAAGGAACGAAAGTCTGGAGTCGTCGTCCTTAAAGTAGAGCGTCTCACGCATTCCCGGCGGCATCTGGTCGATAAAGCAGAAGATGCACTTATTGGAGCAGGACTTATAGTCACTCATAAGTCCGTTTTCAAAGGTAAGTCCCAGGTCCTCACCGCCGCTCTCGATCTCAAGTTCCCACTCTTCTCCGTTTGCCTTCCGCACGACCATCACGAAGCTCTCGGCATCCGTCATATAGTCGTAGTCAAAGATATCTTCCAGCTCTTCCCCGTCTATGGTAAGCAGCACATCTCCCGGTTCCAGTTCCAGCTCTTCCGCGATGGATCCGGGGGTAACTGCCATAATTTTATGTCCCTGATATTTCACTTCTTTTATCCTTCCTGCATGGTTCTAAACTTAATCATACCAATCTTCCTCCGATTTGTAAAGGAACGATATTCTTTTTTCCTTCGAATTTTCATGGGAAACTATTGACGAAAAATGTCTGAAAATGGTATACTCGGCGTGGAATGCCTGCAGGTTCCCGTATAAATAAGGAGATCCAGGCAAAAATATGATCTGACAGTCCGACCGCAGAGGCCGGACCGCAACACAAAAAATCGGAGGATTATCTGACATGTCTAATCAGTACGTTTTCAACGACCGTCTGCCGCTTGCACCGCTTAAGATCGCTGCTCTTGAGAGCTGCCGTGATCTTGCGCAGAAAGTCAATGACCACATCGTAAACTTCCGCCGCAACGATGCGGAAGAATTACTTCGCCGCCAGGGAAATTTACAGTACCGTGGCTACGATGTTGACTCCTATCTTCTCGACTGCGCCTGCCCGCGTTTCGGAAGTGGTGAAGCAAAGGGTATCGTAAACGAATCTGTCCGCGGAACCGATATTTTCTGCATGGTCGATGTAACAAACCATTCTCTTACCTACAAGATGTCCGGATATGTAAACCACATGTCCCCGGATGACCACTATCAGGATCTCAAGAGAATCATCGGCGCTACGGCATCCACCGCACACCGTATCAACGTTATCATGCCGTTCCTTTACGAGAGCCGTCAGCACAAGCGTACTCACAGAGAGTCTTTAGACTGTGCAATGGCACTTGAAGAGTTAGTAAACATGGGCGTGTCCAACATCATCACATTTGATGCACATGACCCGCGCGTACAGAACGCGATCCCGTTATCCGGTCTCGACAACTTCATGCCGACCTATCAGTTCGTAAAAGCACTGTTTAAACATGACAATACCTTAAGGATCGATAAAGACCACTTAATGGTCATCAGCCCGGACGAAGGCGCAATGAGCCGTGCCGTATATCTCGCCAACAACCTCGGCGTTGATATGGGTATGTTCTACAAGAGAAGAGATTACTCCAAGGTCATCAACGGAAGAAACCCGATCGTTGCCCACGAGTTCCTCGGAAGCTCCGTTGAAGGAAAGACTGTGATCGTCGTTGACGATATGATCGCCTCCGGCGAGAGCATGCTCGATACTGCAAAAGAGTTAAAGGAGCGCAAGGCCGAGAAGGTCGTTGTATGCTGCACCTTCGGTCTCTTCACCGCAGGCTTCGAGAAATTCGATGAGTTCTACCAGAAGGGCTACATCGACAGCGTTGTCACAACAAACTTAAACTACCGTTCCCCGGAACTCTTTACAAAGGAATGGTATGTGGAAGCTGATATGAGCAAGTACATTGCTGCCATCATTAACTCCTTAAACCACGACGTTTCCATCGGAAACTCCCTGTCCCCGACAGACAAGATCCAGAAGCTTATCAGAAAGTACAACGAGGGTCTTCTTTAATTTTAAATCTCAGAGAATATTTACGCCGTCCGGCTTTCCATTATGGATTCCAGGCGGCGTTTTTTCATATTCTACACATTTCAGACGCAGAATCCCATTAAAAAAGCGGAAATTCCAACATTTCTGCAGGAATTCCCGTTTTTATTTCTTACAGCATCTTAGTTTCCGTTCACACGTCTCACTTTATTGATGTCAAGCTTATCTGTCGCGGTGAAATCGAATTCGATCGCAAACTGTACATTATCCGGAAGCGCCTTCTTCTTTAACACCTCAAAATACTGGGACGCGTCTTTAATGACGAGTCCTGTTGTATTCCAGTTATCGCCAGGCAGGATCCATACCTTTAAGTTTCCGACCTTCAGCTCATACGGAAGTTTCTGGGATACCCACTCGGTCTTTCCGTACTTGGCAAGGCAGTTATAGACATCTCCCATGGTCAGCTTCCCTGTGGATCCGTCGAAGAGATCTGTCTTCTCGTAGGTTGTTGTTCCGCCATTGTCGTGAGCTTCCTGAAGAGTGTCCGCATTCAGCTTCAGGTTTCCTGAGTTCACGGCTGCTGCCTGCGTCGGCTGCGGATTTGCCTTTGTAATCTCCACCGTTTCCTTAACTGCTGCTGTTGTCTCTTTCACAGAAGCTGCCGCAGATTCCTTCTCAGAACTTCCTGTCGTCTCCTCTTCTGTATCTGCCTCAGTCTCCTCCTCGGCGGCATCCGTCTCCTCTTCAGCGGTCTCATCCTCATACGGATTGTGGTCTAAAAGTTTTCCATCCACATCCGCATAACGGCCATCCGGAGTCGTATCATCCACCAGCATTCTGCCATCATCCTCAAAATAGTATACCGCACCGTCAAGCTGCTGGTATCCCGTCACCGCACTGGCGTAGAGACGTCCCGCTGCCGGATTGAAGTAGTAGGAGCCGCCAGTCTCATCTGTATACCAACCAAGTCTCCAGGAACCATCTTTGTTCAGGCAGTATGTATAGTCGCCTCCGCTGATCACGCCCGCGTCATAGTTTGACGGAGCCAGCGCAAAGGCACGCTTATAATACTTGGAAGCGCCTTCCACGTCCCCTGCTTCCAGAAGTTCATCTGCCTTCGCGTAGGACTCGTCTGCAGCGGAGGAACGGTAGCTGTCCAGTTCTTCTTTATAACTTTTATTTCCAGGTCTCATGGAAACTGCCTTCTCCCAGAATCTCAGGCAGGCATCCACATCCTCGAGTTCCAGATAATAGGAAGATGCGGAATTTAAAAATTCATCAAGCTGGTCATCTGTCACCGTAGAATTCTGGTTTACGAACCGCTCAAGACCACTCTGGACGATACTCTCCGCCTCTTTTACTTTTCCTGCATCTACATATACGCTGATCAGCATGGAGTATGCATCGATCCGGTCTGGCGCCTCATTGATCACAGCCTTTAAAGTCTCGATCGCCTGATCGTTCTTTCCTTCATCGTAGCAGTACTGTCCGTAGGCAACTCTTGCCTCCAGCAGGGCATTTTTAATACTTGCATCATTCTGATCTGCTTTCTGAAGAACTGACACTGCATTTTCATAATCATCCATCATGGAATATGCTTCCGCAAGCTGTAGGGAATTCTCCACGGTGACACCATCGAGTTCCTGAAGTTTTAAAAGCCATGGGATCGCTGTCTCGTAATCCTCGTTGTCTGTCAGGACCTGGCAGATCGTGCGGACACAGTTATCCTGTTCTTTTTCCAGAGACGTATCCTTTGTCTTCTCATATCCCTGCTGCAGGATCGTCATAGCTTCATCGTACTCTTCATTTCCAATATAGGCTTTGGAAAGCTGGATATAGGCTTTGCTGTAATCCGGATCCAGTTCAATACATTTTAAAAGGGATTCGATGGCACTCTCGTAATCCTCTTCCCCGACGTACTGGGATCCTTCCTTATAGAGATTCTCCGCTTCCGTCGAACTTGCCTGTGCCGCCTGAGTCACATCGTTCACTGAAGCGTCTTTCTTGCCGCAGGCGGAACAAAGTACCACCGCTGTGGCCATAATCAAAAACCATTTTCTCATTCTAATTCCTCATTTTTTGCCGGAGTATTTTGTCATAGAGCAAAATTTTATCCGATTTGCAGTTTGTTTTTTATCCGGCTGATTTAAAGCTTACCAGTTTATAACTATACCATTTTTCTCTCTTTCTGTCCAGATGGAAGTCAGAGGAAAACTATGGCAGAATTTCGGCAAAAACAGGGACCAGCCATACAGCTGATCCCTGCAGTCATCTTTTATTCAGTTTTCACGAGGATCTTCAAAGCTTACGCCTCTACTTCTCCGCCTGCCGTTCTCGCTTCCACTTCCTTCTTCTGAACATCGCCAGGAGCCTGCTCATAGCGGCTGAATTCGTAGGAGAATACGCCGATACCGCCGGTCATGGAGCGGAGGTCTGTGTTGTAGCCGAACATCTCGGACATCGGAACATCAGCAACGATCTCCTGCTTTCCACCATGGAGAGAATTCATTCCGAGAACACGTCCTCTTCTTCTGTTTAAGTCACCCATAACGTCTCCGGTAAACTTATCCGGAACAACGACTTTTACGGAAGCGATCGGCTCTAAGAGAACCGGGTTGGCATCCATAAAGCCCTTCTTGAAGGCCAGGGTTGCAGCCATCTTGAATGCCATCTCGGAGGAGTCAACCGGATGGTAGGAGCCATCGAGGAGCGTTGCCTTGATGCCGACTACCGGATAACCGGCTAACGGACCCTTTGTACAGCATTCCTGTACGCCCTTTTCAACTGCCGGGAAGTAGTTCTTCGGAACTGCGCCGCCGAATACTTTTTCTTCAAAGATATAAGGTGTCTCGAGATCGCCGGACGGCTCGAAGGACATCTTAACGTCACCAAACTGTCCATGTCCACCGGACTGTTTCTTATAACGGCCAGGAGCCTCCACTTTCCTGCGGATCGTCTCGCGGACCGCGAATTTCGGTTTGGAGAGTTCCACATCGACTTTATAACGGCCGAGAAGCTTGCTGACGGTAACTTCAAGCTGCTGATCGCCGATTCCGTAGAGTAAGCTCTGGCGGTTCTCGGTATCGTTCACAACGCGGAGTGTCAGGTCCTCTTCCATCATTCTTGCGAGTGCGCTGGAGATCTTGTCCTCGTCGCCCTTTGTCTTTGCGGCAAAGCGCATATATGTATACGGGGTGGAGATCTTCGGTTTGTGGTATACGATCGGAGCAGATCTTAAAGCGATCGTATCGCCTGTCTGTGTCACGGAGAGCTTCGCAACAGCACCGATATCGCCGGCCTTCAGCTCCGGAACCTCGATCACGTCCTTACCTCTTAACACATAGACTTTCGCGATCTTCTCTTCTGTGTCCTTATTTACATTGTAGAGAGTGCTGTCCGGTTTTAATGTGCCGGTGCAGACCTTCATCAGGGAATATTTTCCGATAAACGGGTCAACGATGGTCTTGAATACTCTTGCGGAGAGGGAAACCTCATCGTTGTATTTTGCGGTAAAGTGCTCGCCGTTTGATACGTCAACGCCGACACACTCGCCCTTATCCGGTGACGGGAAGTAGCGGTCGATAGCATTTAATAATGCGTTGAAGCCCTGGCAATTGATGCCGGAACCCATCATGACCGGAACAATAGAACCGTCGCATACGTGGGTCTGTACTGCGGTGTAAATCTCATCCTGTGTAAACTCTTCGCCGGAGAAGTAACGCTCCATGTACTCTTCGCTTGTCTCGGCAACAGCTTCGATCAGGGCGTCGCGGATAATTCCGAGGTTCTTCTTTGTGTACTCCGGGATCTCGCAGTCCTCATAGTCGGACAGGTTTGTGAAGCGGCGGCCCTGCATCTTAACTGCGTTTACGAAGCCGACGAACTTCTCGTTCTCACGGATCGGTACCTGGAACGGAGCGATCTTTCTTCCGAACTTCTTCTCAAGTTTTAAGATCAGTTCACGGAAGGACGCGTGGTCATCATCCATGTTTGTTACAAATATGATTCTCGGGAGTTTATATTCTTCACACAGATCCCATGCTTTTTCTGTACCAACTTCAATTCCTGCCTTACAGTTTACGACGATGATCGCTGCGTCAGCGGCGCTGACTGCCTCTTCCACCTCGCCTACGAAGTCGAAATAGCCCGGAGTGTCAAGAAGGTTGATCTTGATCTTTCCCTCGGCACCTTCGTACTCGATCGGAACCATCGTAGTGGAGATCGCGAACTGTCTTTTGATCTCTTCTTTGTCGTAGTCACTGATCGTATTGCCGTCAGCAACTTTGCCCATTCTCTTTGTAACGCCGGTCAGATAAGCCAGTGCCTCGGCTACCGTCGTCTTACCGGCGCCGCCGTGGCCTAAAAGTACAACATTTCGGATCTGTTTTGTTCCATAAATATCCATATGAATCCCTCCCGTATATGTTTTTTTGCCATTTTTCAAAAGACTTCCGCAAATTACGGAGTTCAGATGTTTTGGCTATACTGCTTATTGCCTATGGTCATATTTTACCAAAACTTTTCGAATTTTTCAAGCTAAATATCGAAATTGCACAAAATATTTTCTGTCATTTTTCGATTGTGGCGGAAAATATGGGCGTTTCAAACGAAAATCTATTAAAAATTGACATCCGCATTCTATTTTTATAAATTTTTCTGGCAGACACAGATCTTTCTTCTTCTCTTTTCTCTGTTTTGTAGGCAGACATGCGACGCACACCCACAGATATGCAGATCCTGGCAATGTTTGATTTATCACTTTAAAGTATTGATTTTTCTTGTTGACATTCATATCCCTGTGTTATAAAATCGAAGGGACAAAGGAGGAGCTGTACAATGTCTGATTCTACATTTGGTTTTATCGGCCTTGGCCTGATCGGCGGATCCATCGCCAGAGGCCTTCGCCGTGCGAATAAAGATATTACAATCATGGCGTACATGCGGACCCGCTCAAAGCTTGAGCAGGCAAAAGCGGACGGGACCATCGACATGATCCTTGACGGGATCGATGAGACACTCTCCGCATGTGACGTTATTTTTCTCTGCACCCCTGTAGAATACAACGCGGTATACCTCGAAAAGGTACGCCCGTTTCTGAAACCTGGTGCGCTGATCACTGATATCGGAAGCACAAAGACAGACATCCATCAGGCGGTGGAACGTCTGGATTACGAGGATGTGTTTGTCGGCGGCCATCCGATGGCGGGTTCTGAAAAAACCGGCTATGAGAGCTCTACGGACCATCTTCTGGAGAATGCCTACTATATTATTACACCTACAAAAAAATCCACACCGGAGCAGATCGGCAGGATCCGCCAGGTTGCCCTGGCCATCGGCGCTCTCCCCATCGTTCTCGACTACCATGAGCACGATTTTTCCGCCATCAGCCATCTGCCGCACCTTGTGGCATCCAGCCTCGTTAATCTTGTCCATGACAACGATTCAAAGGATGAGATCATGAAGCGGCTGGCCGCGGGAGGTTTTAAGGATATCACACGTATCGCCTCCTCCTCCCCTGTCATGTGGGAGCAGATCTGCATGACGAACACAGAAAATATTCTGGTGCTCTTAAAGCGGTATATCACTTCCCTGGAATCCATTTGCGACACGCTGGAAAACCATAACGGTGACGCGATCTACAAGATGTTCGAGGAATCAGGCAAATACCGTTCCACATTCCCGAACCGCGGACAGGGTCCCATCGAGCGGGATTACTCCTTCTGTGTGGATGTTTTGGATGAGCCGGGATCTATTTCTGTCCTCTCTGCGATCCTTGCCGCGAAGGGAATCAGTGTTAAGAATATAGGTATCAATCACAGCCGTGAGGAAGGTGAGGGGGCGCTCCGGATTTCTTTCTATAAGGAGGATAAGAAGAATGAGGCAGCGGAGCTTTTGCGAAGCCATAACTATGTGCTGACAAAGTAAGACTTATAGTTTCATTCAGGTATGCGCCAGCATATTCCGATACCGCATGACCGCCTGTTATACGCGGACTGCTACGTCAAAATGCATACCAGTTTTTTATCAGATCGTATTAAACGCAAATTACGAGGAATTTATATGAAATTACATAAAGCAGACCATGTCCGGGGTGAGATCACGGTCCCGGGCGATAAATCCATCTCCCACCGCAGTGTCATGTTCGGATCCATTGCGAAGGGAACTACAGAGATCCATAACTTTCTGGAGGGCGCTGACTGCCTCTCCACCATCGGCTGTTTCCGCCGCATGGGAATCGATATCGAAAATAAGAATGGTGTTGTCACTGTCCACGGAAAGGGCATGCACGGACTGGCTGCCCCTGCCGCGACCCTGGACTGCGGCAACTCCGGAACCACCACAAGACTCATCTCCGGTATTCTCGCGCCGCAGAATTTCGACGTGACGCTGACAGGTGACGAATCCATCCAGAAACGTCCGATGAAGCGCATTATCGAGCCGTTATCCATGATGGGAGCTGATATCAAGAGTGTCCGCGGAAATAACTGTGCGCCGCTCAGGATCTGCGGAAAACCGCTTGCAGGGATCCATTACACTTCCAAAGTCGCATCTGCCCAGGTAAAATCTTCGATCCTGTTGGCCGGACTCTACGCAGACGGGCTCACAAGTATCACGGAGCCACAGGTCTCCAGAAACCATACGGAACTGATGCTGAAGTTTTTCGGCGCAGAGCTGGAATCAAAGGGAACTACCGTTACGATCTGGCCGGCAACGGAGCTTTTTGGAAACCGGATCGATGTGCCGGGAGATATCTCCTCTTCCGTCTATTTTGTGGCAGCAGGCCTGATTCTGCCAAATTCCGAAGTTCTTATTAAGAATGTAGGCATCAACCCGACAAGAGCCGGACTCATCAAGGTCTGTGAGGCTATGGGCGCTGATCTCACCCTGTTAAACGAGGATCACGAGAACGCAGAGCCGACAGCCGACCTTCTGGTCCGCACAAGTTCCTTAAGGGGCTGTGTCATCGAGGGCGATATCATCCCGACTCTCATCGACGAGCTTCCGACCATCGCCATGATGGCATGTTTCGCCGAGGGGACCACGGTCATCCGCGATGCCGCTGAGTTAAAAGTCAAAGAATCCAACCGTATCGCCATCATGGTCGAAAACCTGCGCGCCATGGGCGCCGATGTGGAGGAGACTGAGGACGGCATGATCATCCACGGCGGAAAACCGCTCCACGGTGCCGTCGTCGACAGTCACAAGGATCACCGCATCGCCATGACCTTCGCCGTAGCTGCCCTCGCTGCGGACGGGGAGACTGAGATCATTGATGCGGACTGCGTGGATATCTCTTATCCGGCATTTTATGAGGAGTTGGAAAAACTTACAAAATAGTAAAAAGACCCGAATCTATCTGGTACTTCTCCAGAGATGGATTCGGGTTCTTTTTATAAAAACGCAAAAAGCCGTCCATTCCAAACAGTTTTCATCTTCACACAGAACAACAAAAAAACCCTTGATTCACAAGGGTTTCATCAGTAAGCTCCCGGCCGGACTCGAACCGGCGACCTACGCATTACGAATGCGTTGCTCTACCAACTGAGCCACGGAAGCACCTTTAAAAAATGCTGCTGCATAACGCAACAGCAAGTGACCTGTCCGGGAATCGAACCCGGGTTTACGCCGTGAGAGGGCGTCGTCTTG
>OGJU01000910.1_pt1 | contig 24174 bp, 20 predicted proteins | sample 1572251 | NCBI WGS metagenome assembly OGJU01 (sample SAMEA2582144, study PRJEB24529) | metagenome | biome: Human gut stool | place: China | collected 2011
TCATGTCCATGGCCTTTGCCAGCTCTTCCGGGGTGGGCTCGTGGCCGTTCTGGTACACCAGCTGGTTGGTGGCCTGACGCATCCGGTTGATGGTCTCCACCATGTGCACCGGGATGCGGATGGTACGGGCCTGATCCGCGATGGCGCGGGTGATGGCCTGACGGATCCACCAGGTAGCATAGGTGGAGAAGCGGAAGCCGCGGTCGCAGTCGAATTTCTCGGCGGCCTTGATCAGGCCGATATTGCCCTCCTGAATGAGATCAAGGAAGGCCAGATTATGGCCGACATGCTTCTTGGCGATGGACACCACCAGACGCAGGTTTGCCTCGCTCAGGCTGCGGCGGGCGTTCAGGCCATCGCGGCGGGTCTTGAGCAGCTCCTGACGGCGTTCCTCGCTCAGGGGGCCGTTCTCCACGGCCTCCATGGCCTTTTCCTCGTCTGCCTTTTCCTCGGCATCCTCGGCAGACTTTTCGCCGTCCTCGTCCAGATCCTCGGTGTAGCTGCGGCTGTTCTCGTCCTCCTCAAAGGAGAAGCGGGCGCTGTTCTTCTTGATGTACTCCGGTGCGCCGTACTTCTGGCGGTCTGCCTGCAAAATGTGTGCAGCCTCGGCACCGGCATGGATGCGGCGGCTCAGCTCCACCTCCTGCTCGGCGCTCAGCAGCGGGATCTGACCGATCTGCTTGAGGTAGTTCTTCACCGGGTCGTCCAGCAGCTCGTCCATGGCAGCCTTCAGGTCTGCCGGGTTCTCCTCGGCATCCTCTTCGTTTTCATCGGCAAGGCCCATGTCATCGTTGTTGTTCTCGGCGTTCTCCACCTCAGCAATGATGCTGTCCACGTCCAGACTCGGCTCGTTCTCTTCCTCCAGGACCTTAATGCCGCGCTCCTCCAGCAGGGTGTAGAGGGTGTCTACATCCATGCGGCATTGTGCCGCCAGCGCCTTGGCCTCCTGTGCAGAGAGGGTGCCCTCGCCCTTAGTCAACAGTTCCTTCAAAGTCATGCCCATTTTTTCTCTCCTTCCCGCTCCGGGGAATTTCCTGTAATATTGCCCTGTGCATCAGATCACAAGGCCGCCGTTCACCCCAAACACCTGTCCGGTGATGTATCCGGCATCCTCGCTGGCCAAAAAGACCAGCAGCTTTGCAACTTCTTCCGGGGTGCCCAGCCGCCCCACAGGGGTCTCCTCGGCCAGCGCCGCCTTGTCCTCGGCGGTAAAAGCCGCCATCATGTCGGTCTCGATGACCCCCGGCGCTACGCAGTTCACCGTGATGCCGCTGGGGCCCTCTTCCTTGGCCAGTGCCTTGGTCAGACCGATGAGCCCGGCTTTCGCGGCGGAATAGTGCACCTCGCAGCTGCCGCCGGTCTGACCCCACATACTGCTCACAGTCAGAATGCGGCCCTGCTTGCGGCGGATCATGCCGGGCAGTGCCAGCTGGCACAGGTGGAACGCGCCGCTCAGGTTCACGTCCAGCATCCGCTGCCACTCCTCCGGGGTGATGTCGGTAAACAGCTTCTGCTGCGCGATGCCGGCGTTGCACACCAACACATCCACCCTGCCCATGGCCTGCTCCACCGCGTGGACCGCCAGCTCACAGCGGGCGCGGCTGGCTACATCGCACTGGATGGCGATGCAACCGGGCAGCTGCTGTTCCAGCGCAGCGGCAGCGGCGGCGTTCTGATGGTAGAGCACCGCCACCTGATACCCTGCTGCCCCCAAGGCGCGGGCAGCGGCAGCACCGATGCCCCGGTCGCCGCCGGAGATCAGCACCCGGCGCGCCGCAGCGGGTGCGGCAGGGGCAGGCCGCTCTTTTACAGGCTGCGGCGCAGGCGCTTCGGACTGCTCCGGTGCAGGCGGCTCTGCGGGCTTTTACAGCGTGATAACCCGGGTGGGTTCGTCCCCCGCCGGCGCTGCCGTTTTTCCCAGCGTCATGATGCGGGTAGGCTCGTCCGCGACCGGCTCCACCGGCGCTGCCGGCTTTGCGGCCGGTGCGGCAAGGGGCTCCGGTGCGCTTTCTTCCTCCGGCACCTGAAAGGTCAGTTCAAACTCGTCCTCGTACAAGAGTGTATCCCTCCTGTTCGGTATTCTCGGCCGGGCGCAGTGCCCAAGTCGGAAAAACCCTGTGCCCATCCCCAGACAGTGCAGCGTTCCGTTTGTGTGTCCGGCAAAGGTCCGGTGCTTTGGCGTGCCTGCCTGCAGTTGCGATGGGTTTCGACAAGATTCCATTGAATAATATACCACAATCCAGCCCAAAAAGAAAGTGGGAACTGCAATTTTTTACGCAGTTCCCACTATTTTTCCTTATTTTCCCCTGTTTTCGGGCACCGGGGGCTTCCAGCGGGGTCTGCCCGCCCGCTTTTCCCGCAGGGAAACAAAAAACGCCTGCAAAAGCTGCTGCGCTTCGGCCTCCCGCAGCCCCTTTTCCACCACCGGATGGTGGTTGAAGGGCAGCGCAAATAGGTCGGTCACCGAGCCGCAGCACCCGGCCTTGATATCGGCAGCGCCGTACACCACCCGGCACAGACGGCTGTTGATGATGCCGCCCGCACACATGGGGCAGGGTTCTAAAGTAACGAACAGCTCGCACTCCCACAGCCGCCAGCCGCCCAGCGCCTTGCAGGCGGCATCAATGGCCAGCAGCTCCGCGTGGTGCAGGGCGTTCTTCTCGGTTTCCCGGGTGTTGTGCGCCGTAGCCACCACCTCGCCGTGCCGCGCTACCACCGCGCCCACCGGCACCTCGCCCAAGGCGGCGGCTTTGGCGGCTTCTTCCAGCGCAAGACCCATCAGTTCAAAATCGGTCATGTATCCCATCCTCTCATCCCATCGCCAGCACCAGCAGGTTGTTTGCACTGTGCAGCAGCATCCCCGGCCAGAGATGCCCCGTGCGGTCTGCCAGCCACCCCAGACCCAGCCCGCACACTAGCGCATAGGCCATGGCGGCAGCGCTGCCGTGCTGCAAGGCAAACAGCGCCGCCTGCAAAAGAACAGCCTGTCCCCTGCCCAGCGGCTGCGCCCGGCGCTGCACCGCGCCCCGGAACACCCCTTCCTCCGCCAGCGGAGCCAGCAGGCAGACCCGGAAAAACCGCGCCGCGCCGCCCGGTGCAGCGGGCAGCAGCGCCACCAGCGCCTTGCCTGCCAGCAGATACCCAACCGCCCAGCCAAAGGCCGAAAGCAGCGCGGCGGTGCGGGGGGTTAGCTTGTGCATGGTCGGTCTCCTCCTGCTATGGTTCGTTCCCGGTTATAGTACCATATCTGCCGCCGGGTGCGCAAGGTTTGGGCGTTCTGTCGCGGCAAATTTATGCAAATCATTGACACATCGCCCTAAATGGTGGTATAATGATTTCCAACCTTTTTGATGAAAGCGTCGTATATACTGTATTTTACCGGTAGACCGGAGGTATTATTATGATCCGTATCCTCACCGATTCCGCCTGCGACATCCTGCCCGCCGAGGCGCAGCAGCTGGGCGTGACCGTGATCCCCCTGAACGTGACGCTGGAGGACGGCACCGTCCTGCGGGACGGCATCGACATGACCCCCAGCGAATACTATACCCATCTGGCAGCCTGCCGCAAGCTGCCCACCACCAGCCAGCCCAGCCCGGAGCAGTTCGAGCGGCTGTATCTGGACGCCGCTGCCGCCGGAGACGAGGTGCTGGGCATCTTTTTGTCCGATGCGTTGTCCGGCACCGGTCAGTGCGCCAGACTGGCCGCCGACCTTGCCAACGTGGATAATGTGGTGTTCGTGAACACCGAGAACGTCTGTCTGGGGCAGTCCTTACTGGTGCGGCTGGCTGTGCAGCTGCGGGACGCCGGCAAGACGATCACCCAGATCGCCGCCGATCTGGAAAAGGCCAAGCAGCACCTGCATCTGGTAGCTGCCGTGGACGATCTGAAGTATCTGCGCAAGGGCGGCAGACTGTCCGCTGCCGCAGCTGTGGCGGGCGGTATGCTGGGCATCAAGCCCATCCTCGCCGTCATGGAGGGTAAGGTGGCGCTGGCCGGTAAGGCACGCGGTCTGCCCGGCGTGTATGTGGCGCTGTTCAAAAAGATCGACGAGATGGGCGGCATCCACCCGGGCTACACCCCGCTGCTGGGCTACACCGTCAACCACCGGGAGCTGCAGCCGCTGCTGACCTACCTGCAGGACAACCTGCATCTGGACGCACCGCTGGTGCGCCAGATCGGCTGCGTCATCGGCACCCACACCGGCCCCGGCGCCTTCGGCATCGCGTTCTTTGATAAAGAGCTGGTGCTGGAATAAAACCTATTCGCAAAAACAAGCCGGACAGCCCGCGGGCTGTCCGGCTTATTTTTTGTACCCGCGAAAATGTCCCGCCTTGCCCTTACAGCACCGCGTCCGAGATCAGCTTGCCCAGCAGCAGCACCAGCACCACCAGCATCATGGGGCGGATGAAGCGGGCACCCTTTTTCAGGGCGAAATGGGAGCCCAGCAGGTTGCCCAGAATGTTGCTGATGGCGCAGGGGATGCCGATGTGGAACACTACCAGACCGTTCATCAGGTAGGTGAACAGGCTGGCGTAGTTGCTGGCCAGATTGAGCACCTTGCCGTTGCCGTTGGCGGTGCGCAGGTCAAAGCCCATCAGGGTGGTAAAGGCAATGATGGCAAAGGTGCCGGTGCCCGGGCCCATAATGCCGTCGTACAGGCCGATGCCCAAACCGATGGCCAGCGCCAGTAAAATCTTTTTCAGGTCCAGCGTGCCGTCGTCCCGGTTCTCATCCGGCAGGTTGCGCTGCCATAGGATGATGACCGCCGCCACCGGCAGGATGATGAACATCATGGTGCGCAGCATCTCATCGCTGAGCAGCAGCACGATGTGCGCGCCCAGCGCACTGCCTGCAAAGCTGCCGATGGCTGCAAGAACACCCACCTTCACGTTCATGGCACCGCTTTTGAAAAAGCTTGCCGTGGCAAAGGTGGTGCCGCAGGCAGCGCTGAACTTGTTGGTGGCATAGGTGTAGTGGGGCGGCAGCCCGGCGAACAGATAGGCAGGCAGGCTGATCAGCCCGCCGCCGCCAGCTGCCGAATCCACAAAGCCTGCAAAGCCGGTCATCAGCATGAGAAACGCCATCATCCACGGCGAGATCGTGATACCCATTGTTATAATTCCTCTTATCTTTCCAAGTCGTTTGTTCTTTTTCAGGGGACGCGCGCCTCAGACCATATAAAACCTCCCCTCGCAGGGCAATACACAGCCCGGGATACCCGCACACAGCAGGGCATCTCCGGGCACTTTTTGCAATTTTAGAAGTTATTATTACAGATTGTTTTTAAAGAAGCGGTATGCGTTGCGCCAGTAGACGGCCTCCACCTCGTCCTCAGTAAAGCCCTCGCGGCGCAGTGCCTCGGCCAGCAGCGGCATATCTGCCGCCGTTTCCAACTCATGCTGACCGCCGATGCCGTCAAAGTCGCTGCCAAGGCTGATGACCTCAATGCCGCCCACCTGCTTGAAGTGAGCCGCGTGCTTTGCCAGCCGCTCCACCGTGCTGCGGCAGAGCTTGGGGTGTGCCGAGTCTGCGTCCACAAAGGAAGCGCAGTAGTTCAGCCCTGCAATGCCGCCCTTTTCTGCCAGTGCGCGGATCATCTCATCGGTCAGGTTGCGGTTGTGGGGTGACAGGGCACGGCAGTTGGAGTGGCTTGCCGCAAAGGGGCGGGTGCTGTGATTTGCAATGTCCCAGAAGCCCTTATCGGAAAGGTGGCTCACGTCTGCGGTGATGTGCAGCTTTTCCATCTCTTCCAAAAAGGCAAAGCCCCGCTCGGTCAGGCCTGTCTCGGTATTGGCCACCAGCGGCCCGCCGGGGTTTGCGTTGGGGGCTGCCAGCTCGTTGGGGTAGTTCCATGTCAGGGTCATCATGCGCACGCCCAGCTCCTGCAGCCGCCGCAGCACGCCCAGACTGCCCTTGCAGCAGCCGCCCTCTTCCACCGTCAGCATGGCGCTGAGTTTGCCCTCGGCGCGGTTGCGCTCAAGGTCGGCGGCGGTGTACACCGGGGCGATCTTTTCCGGGTAAGCCGCCATGAGCCGCTTGAAGATGTCGATCTCCTCCAGCACGCTTACCAGCGGGTCGGCCCCGGGTGCGGGGTCGGCCAGATCCACATAGGCCGCAAAGCATTGCAGCAGATAATCCCCCTGCTGCAATTTTTCAAGGTCGATATGCAGGTCGTTGTGCAAAAAGCTTTTGGGTGCGCCCGCCTTTTCGGCGCGGCGCAGTTCGTACAGGGTATCGCAATGCAGATCCCAAACCTTCATGATGGATACACTCCTTTATGCTTCTTCTCCCAGCAGCTGCAGCAGCTGTTCGGGGTTCATGGACAAAATCGCGCCGTCTGCCCCGCCGGTAACGGTGTCGGCCAGCGACTGCTTGGCCTGTTGCAGTTCCACAATCTTTTCCTCAATAGTGTCCTGCGCGATCAGCCGGTACACCTGCACCGGGTTGCGCTGACCGATGCGGTAGGCGCGGTCAGTGGCCTGATTCTGCGCGGCAAGGTTCCACCACGGGTCGTAATGGATGACGATATCAGCGGCGGTCAGGTTGAGGCCCGTGCCGCCCGCCCGCAGCGAAATGAGAAAGACGTCTGCCTCACCCTGATTGAACCGGCGCACCTGCTCGGCACGCACCGGCTTCGGGGTAGAGCCTTGCAGGGTGAAGTGGCTCACCCCGGCTTCGTCCAGCCGCTTTGCCAGCAGTTCCAGCATGGAGGTGAACTGGCTGAACAGCAGAATGCGGTGCCCGCCCGCCACCGCCTCGGTGACAAGCTCCAGACAGGCCTCCAGCTTGGCGCTGCTGCCGGTCCAGTTGTCCGCCACAAGACGGGGGTCGCAGCAGATCTCCCGCAGCCGCATCAGCACAGCAAACACGGTCATCTTGTCCTCCGGCTTTGCCGCCCGCAGTTTCTCCCGGGCGTCCACCACCGCTGCCAGATACAGCTTGCGCTGCTCGGTCTCCAGCTCAACGCGGCGCACATTCTCCGTTTTGGGCGGCAGCTCCCGCAGCACCTCGGACTTCATGCGCCGCAGGATGAAGGGGCCGGTGAACTGGTTCAGCCGCCGCACGGCGTTGGCATCCTCGTCCTGCACGATGGGCTTTTCAAACCGGGCGCAGAAGGTCTTGTAGGGGGGCAGATACCCCGGCATCAAAAAGGAGAAGATGCTCCACAATTCGCCCAAGCGGTTCTCCACCGGGGTGCCGGTCAGCGCAAAGCGCACCCGGCTGTTCACCCGGCACACCGCCTTGTATTTCTGGGTGGTGTGGTTTTTGATGGCCTGCGCTTCGTCCAGAATGCAGGCGTAAAAGCTTTGTCCGGCATACAGTTTTTCGTCCCGGCGCAGCAAATCGTAGCTGGTGATGACGAGATCCGCCTGTGCCCACCCATCGACCAGCGCGGCGCGGTGGGCGGCATCGCCGTCCATGGCAACACTTTGCAGCTGCGGGGTGAACTTCTGGCATTCCTCCTGCCAGTTCAGCACCAGCGACGCCGGGCAGACGATGAGGCTGGGCAGGCACTGCCCGCCCTCCTTCATGGCCAGCAGGTAGCTGAGCACCTGCACAGTCTTGCCCAGACCCATATCATCGGCCAGAATGCCGCCCATGCCGTAGCCGTCCAGTGTACGCAGCCAGCGGTAGCCGTCCCGCTGGTATTTGCGCAGGGTCTTTTGCAGCGAGAGCGGCGGGGTATACTCGCTGTCCCGCACGGCGTGGAAGCTGCGGCTGATGCGCCGGAAAGCATCGTCCCGGTCGAACCGCAGACCGTTCTGCCCCGAAAGCGCCCAGTCCAGCGTGGGGGCGCGGTAGAGCGGCAGAGCGGCGTGGCCGTCCTTCAGCTTTGCGCCGGAAAGCTCCAGCGTGTCGTTAAGCTCGTCCAGCCCTTCCAGACTGTCATCCAGCCGCAGCAGACTGCCGTCCCGCAGACGGTGGTAGCGTTTTTTCTGGTGCAGGGACTGCAACAGTTCCCGCAGTTCCTCCACCGGGAAGGCACCGGTGTCCACTTCCAAGTCCAGCACACTGCCGTGCACCGATACCCCTACCGAAATTTTAGGCGGGGCGGCTTGTAAGTTGCGGAAAGCATCGGTCTGGTACACCTCGCCCATGGCCAGCAGGGCGGGAATGCCCTCCTCCAGCAGCTGGAAAAGCGCCTCCTCCCCGGAAAGGCTGTAATGCCCCGGCTTGCCGCTCTCGGGTTCCAGATAGGTCTCCAGCAGCCGCTTTGCCCGGTTCTCGGTGCGGGCATCCCGCAAAAGATCCGGGGGCACCGGCTCGCCGGGGGCTACCCTGTCCTCTCCGTACAGAAAGACCGGGTACGCCGTGACGGTAAGCCCCCGATCGGCGTCCAGATAAAACTGCACCACCGGTTCCAGCGGGATCTGGTTCAGCAGCAGCCGGTCGGGGTCCACGATGTTGACCCGGTTGCCCAATTCCGGCAGCACATAGCTGCAAAAGGCGGCGGCATCCGCGCTGGTAAAGAACAAGCTGCGCCCGCCAAAGGTATCCAGCACCGGCAGCACCCGGCGGCACTCCTCCCGCTGCATCCGCCAGAGGGTGCTTTCGCCCAACAGATAGGCATAGTCCAGCCCCTGCACCCCGCGGAGCGCCGGGGTACAGCTCAGCTGCACGCCGCCCTTGCGGCGCTCCACCTTCAGGCTGATGACCGGCAGTCCCTCTTTAAGGGTGTAGCCGCCCACAACGCCCTCGGCGGCGTAAAGCTCCACAAGAGCATCCAGCCCCTCGCCGGTCAACGGCAGACCGCCCGCCGGGCCTTTGTCCCAGCCGGAGCGCATGGTACCCTCGGCTTCAAACGCCTGCCGGGCGCTCACCTGACGGCGCAGCAGCCGCAGCAGCTGCTGCGCATCCGGGGCAAAGGCGTCCCACCGGTGCACAAAGGCCAGCGATTTCCCGTAGCTGACGCTTTCGCCCCGCTCGATCGCATCCAGAAACTGCGGGATGCTTTTTACCAGATACTGCCGCCTGCCGATGCCGTCCGAGACCCGCAGCCGCAGCCAGATACGGCCATTGTGCGGCGTAAGCTCCGGTTCCAGCAGAGCAAAGCCGGTGCGCTGGGCGGCGTTCTGGGGCTGGGGCTGCGCATCCTCCCGCTGGTAGCGCTTCAGCAGCAGCTGGGCCTCATAGTCGGTCTCCGGCTCCTCGCCCCGCCACTTGCGGCCAAACAGCATATCCAGCCCGGCGCTGTAACTGTCCTTGCGGGGCTCGGTGCTCAAGCCTGCCACGCCCCGCTGCACCCCGGGGATGCTCTCCGGCTTTTTTTCCGGGGCAGGCGGGTTCTTTTCCGCGTCCTGTAATAGCAGCGCGCCGATATGCTTGCAGTAGGTGCCGTCGCCGTTCTGGTTATAGGGGCAGTCGCAGGAGGCACTGACAAAGCTGCCGTTTTCCCGCAGCCAGACCTGCGTATAATAGCAGTCCGGCCCGCTGCCCTGCACCAGCGCTGTCAGGTGCCGCACCCCGTCCTCGTTGGTGGTGCAGCTGCTTTGCAGGATACGCTTGCGGTACTTCTGTGCCCGCTCAAAGATGCTTTTGCCCAGCAATGCGCGGATCTCCTGTGCGTCCATGTAGTCTCCCTCCCCTGTGCTGTCGCGGTTCCGGTCTATTCTATAAGAATACCGCGTTCCACCCCGGGATGCAAGGGCAGAAGGGTAAAAAACGTTTAGAAAGCGCGGGCGGGACGATTTTGAATGGCCTCCGCTTTGCTTTGGCCATCTTCAGCGGAAAAATTATTTTTATATAGAGCAATACCGGAGCGTCTGCGGACGCTCCGGTATTGCATTTTTCACGGGAAAGGCCGTAAAGGCAAACGGCATTTATCGTGTTATAGTAAGTTCACAACTGTTCAGCCCTGTTTTTCTGCGGGGGCTGTGCCGTGCTTGCGGGTCTTGAGGTGGTACATCTCCTGATCGGCCTTATCGATCAGGTCGTGCACGGTGGCAATGTCCGGCTCAAGGCGGGCGCAGCCGATGCTGATCTCGATCTGGTAGGGCTTGCCGGAGGCGGCGTTGGCGGCGTCCAGCTCCCGCTGGATGGAGGCGATCAGGGTGCGCACCTCCACGCTGTTGCAGCCGCAGGCGATGCAGAATTCATCGCCGCCGTAGCGCGCCAGCACGCCGTTGTAGTTGGCGCACACCTTTTTCAGGATGCCCGCCAGCAGCACCAGCGCAGCGTCCCCCTCCAGGTGGCCGTATTCATCGTTGATGTGCTTGAAGTGATCCATGTCCATCATGAGGAAGTGCAGCGAGCGGTTGGGGTGACGGCGGTAGTAGGGCAGTTCGCTTTCCAGATACCGCAGCGCCACGATGCGGTTGCTGACGCCGGTCAGGGTGTCCACCGTGAACTTGGTCTGCAACACCAGCACATACACGCACACCAGCCCCAGCGTAATGCCGCAGCACAGCAGCCCGCGCCCGGGCAGCCAGCCTTGCAGCAAAAAGCCTGCCGCCGGCGCAAGCGCGAGCAGCAGCAGGGTTTTCAGTTCCTCTTTGGGTGTTTCCTGCTTCCAGTTGCTCAGCGTCCAGCTGCAACGGAGAAAGGCCGCTGCCAGATAGGCAAGCCCCACCAGCTTCGCCCCCCAGAACAGGGTGCTGCCCCGCAGCCCTTCTGCGTTCAGATAGCAGAAGCCGTTTTCGTCCCGCGCTGTCAGCAGCGCCAGCAAAAGCAACGCCACCGGTGCGGCGCTGAGCGCCAGCTTGCGACCGTCCTCCATCCATGTACGCCCCAGCTCTGCCTCTACATACAAAAACACCAGCAAGCAGCAACACGCCGCCAGCAGATAAAACAGAATACTGCCCCCGGCGTTCAGCCGGTAGGTCAGGGGGATGCCCAACTCCTGCCACGCGCCCAGCTGCGCCAGCGCACTGCCATGATCTACGATCGTCAGCGCCCCGGCAGACCACAGCAGCGCCGTGAACAGCCGCCCGGGCAGGCTTTTATCCCGCATTTTCTGCTGCGCCCGCAGCAAGACCGCCAGCGTGACCAGACAGAACCCACTGACCTGAGTATGGGCAATCGCATCCATGCCGCAACGCTCTCCTTTACCCTAGGGCGGCTTTGCGCCGTCCCGGCCCTTTTTCGCTCTTCCAACGTTCCTTTTCCGCACAGATTTATTGTACCAAATCCGTAACAGATATGCAACACAAACCGAAAATTTCATACAAAAAAAGACACCGGAACGTCTTTCGGCGTTCCGGTGTCTTTTGAACTCAAATCACTTTGCCTGCGGATGGGCGGCATCGTTGCGCAGGGCGCTTTCGCGGATCTTTTCCAGCGTCTGCTCGCTGAGGATGTGCTCTGCCTTGCAGGCGTCCTCGGCGGCGGTCTGCTCGTCCACGCCCAGCTGCACAAAGAAGTGGGTCAGCAGCTGGTGGCGGCTGTAAATGCGCTGAGCAATTTCCAGCCCGGGCTCCAGCAGGGTCAGGTTGCCTTCGCCGTCCACCGCGATATAGCCGTTCTCCCGCAGCTTTTTCATGGCGATGCTCACGCTGGCTTTGGTAAAGCCCAGCTCATTGACAACGTCAATGGAGCGCACTTTGCCCATACGCTGGCTCAGCATCAGGATCGTTTCAAGATAATCTTCTGCGGATTGGTGGATCTGCATGGTTTGTCCGGCCTCCTGCCTTATTCCCTCTGGGGGATTTTTCCGACAGGGGATGTGTACCCTCTGTCGTATGTTAAAGGATATCACATTTTTGCGGTTGATGCAAGTAATTCGCAGCAAGTTTTGTTAAACTAACCATATTTTTCTGCACAGAACTGCTGTTTTGCCGGTTTTGCACCACCCCTGTTTTGTGCAAAGGGTGCAATTCTCGGCGTTTTGGCCTTACCGTGTGGCCAGATAGGCCGCAGGGCCTGCCTCGTACAGATCGCCGCCGTGGGCGTCCAGCACAACGGTCAGGGGCATATCCTGCACGGTCAGGCGGCGCACCGCCTCACAGCCCAAGTCCGGCCATGCGATCACTTCCAGCGTCTGCACGCTTTTTGCCATCAGCGCACCGGCACCGCCCAGCGCGGCCAGATATACCGCGCCGTTGCGCACCACAGCTGCCTTGACGGCGGCATCCCGCTTGCCCTTGCCGATCATGATCTTGTTGCCAAGATCCAGCAGCCGAGGGCTCATGGCGTCCATGCGCCCGCTGGTGGTAGGCCCTGCCGAGCCGATGACTTCGCCCGGGCGCTCCGGGGTGGGACCTACATAATAGATGGCGCTGCCTTCCAGATCAAAAGGCAGGGTCTCGCCCTTGTCCAGTGCTTCCATCATCCGCTTGTGTGCCTGATCCCGGGCGGTGTACACCACGCCGGAAAGCAGCACGGTATCCCCCGCCTTCAGCGGGGCAAGATCCTGCGCGCTGCAGGGGGTAGTCAGTCTGTATTCCATCGTTCTCCCCTCCTTACAGCTCCGCGCTGGCGCGGCGTGTCACATGGCAGGAAACGTTCACAGCCACCGGCAGACCCGCCACATGGGTGGGCATCTGCTCAATGGCAAGGCCAAGGCAGGTGGTCTTGCCGCCAAAGCCCTGCGGGCCGATGCCCAGTGCATTGATGGCGGTAAGCAGCTCCTGCTCCAGCTGGGCGTAGTAGGGGTCGGGGTTGGGGACATCCAGCGGGCGCAGCAGCGCCTTTTTGGCAAGATACGCCACCTTGTCAAAGCTGCCGCCCACGCCGATACCCAGCACGATGGGCGGGCAGGGGTTGGAGCCAGCCAGCTTTACGGTATCCACCACGAACTTTTTAAAGCCCTCCACGCCGTCGGCGGGCTTGAGCATCTGGATGCGGCTCATGTTCTCGCTGCCGAAGCCCTTGGGGGCGACGGTGATGGTGCAGCCGTCACCGTCCACCAGATGCACCGTGATGGCGGCGGGGGTGTTGTCGCCGGTGTTGCCCCGGCGCAGCGGGTCGGCCACGATGCTCTTGCGCAGATAGCCGTCCGTATAGCCCCGGCGCACGCCCTCGTGGATGGCAGCCTCAAAGCTGCCGTCAATGTGCACATCGGTGCCCAGCTCCACGAACACGCAGGCCATGCCGGTATCCTGACAGATGGGCAGGTCTTTCTCCTTTGCGGCGCCAAGGTTCGACCACAGCAGGTCTAATGTGTTCTTTGCCAGCGGCCACGGCTCTTCTTCCCGCGCCTTTTCCAGCGCTGCCTGCACGTCCTGCGGCAGCTGGGTGTTGGCTTTAATGCAGAGCCGCGCCACCATATCCGTAATGCTCTGTGCGGAGATTGTTCTCATGCCTGTGTCCTCCGCTTACAGCCGTGCCACGCCGGTCTCACGGGCAGCCTTTGCCACGGCATTTGCCACAGCCTCGGCCACGCGGGGGTCGAACGCGCCGGGGATGATGTTCTCCTCGCTGCGGTCTGCATCGGTGATGAGGTCTGCAATGGCATAGGCAGCAGCCAGCTTCATCTCATTATTGATATCCCGGGCGCGGACGCTGAGCGCGCCCTTGAACAGGCCGGGGAAGCACAACACGTTGTTGACCTGATTGGGGAAGTCGCTGCGGCCGGTAGCCATCACGCGCACGCCGCCCGCCTTGGCTTCATCCGGCATGATCTCCGGGGTGGGATTGGCCATGGCAAAGACGATGGCGTCCTTGTTCATGGTCTTGCACAGCTCGGTGGTCAGGATGCCGGGGCGGGACACGCCGATGAACACGTCAGCGCCCTCCAGCGCCTCCTTCAGGCCGCCCTTGATCTGGCGGGGGTTGGTCACCTCGCCCAGCCAGTTCTTGTGTGCTTCGGCGCTGTTGCAGCCCTTGTACAGGGTGCCAAACTGATCCACCGCCACGATGTCCTTGGCACCGGCGGTCATGAGCATCTTGATGATGGCGGTACCGGCAGCGCCGGGGCCATTCAGGACGATGTGCACGTCCTCCATCTTTTTATTCACCACGCGCAGGGCGTTGATGAGGGCAGCGGTGACCACGATGGCGGTGCCGTGCTGGTCATCGTGGAACACGGGAATGTCCAGCTCCCGCTCCAAGGTCTCCTCGATCTCGAAGCACTCGGGGCTCTTGATATCCTCCAGATTGATGCCGCCAAAGGTGGGCGCGATGGCCTTGCAGGCTGCAATAACGCTGGCAGCGTCGTGGGCGTCGATGCAGATGGGGAAGGCGTCCACGCCGCCAAACTCCTTGAACAGCACGGCCTTGCCCTCCATGACCGGCAGACCGGCCTCCGGGCCGATATCGCCCAGACCCAGCACGGCGGTACCGTTGGAGACAACGGCTACCATGTTGCCCTTGAAGGTGTACTTATACACATCCTCGGGGTTTTCCTTGATCTTGCGGCAGGGCTCGGCCACACCGGGGGTGTAGGCGGTGGACAGGTCGTCACGGGTGGCGACCTCCACCTTGCTCACGATGCCCACCTTTCCCTTGTGGGTCTCGTGCATTTCCAGAGCTGCTTTATTGTAATCCATGGTTTTATCCTCCAATTTCAGCAAAAGGCTTTCCCCCGCAGGGAAAGGCTCATACAGTTTTATTGTAACAGAACCGTCCGGGTATTTCCACCGGTTTTGCGGCATTTCCCGCCTCAAAGCGGGCAAAAGTGATACCTGTGCCGGGCGATATTTGTGGAATTTTCGCCAAAATCTTTTCTTTTCGCATTTTTCCGTTATAATAGGATGGTATGATATTTGCATTCTCCGTGAAAACGGTCTGCTATTTTTAGGAGGTATCTCTTTTGAAACGCATTACCAAGATCCTGTTGTGTGTGCTGTGCGCGGTGGCTGCTGTGCTGTGCGTAGCTGCGGCCTGCTTTATGCTGCTCAAAAAGCAGAGCGGCACCACGGCAAACTCTGCCGCATCCGGCGCAAGCGTGTCCACCTACGGCAAGGTGTCGGATTTCGACTACGCCAGCTTCGATTATTCTGAGGGGCTGGACGATAACGGCCACTGGACCGGCATCCGCGCACTGGACTATGTGACCCTGCCGGAGGATGTATCCGCGCTGCCGCTTTCCAAGGCCGATATCGAGCCCACCGAGGCCGAGATCCAGACCCAGATCGACACTTTGCTGAACCAGTACGCCACCACCCAGAACATCACCGACCGGGCAGCCCAGAGCGGCGACACCGTAAACATCGACTATTCCGGCGCGGTGGATGGCGTAGCCTTTACCGGCGGCACCGCCACCGGCTACGACCTGACGCTGGGCAGCCACACCTTCATTGACGGCTTCGAGGATCAGATCATCGGCCACAACATCGGCGACACCTTTGATGTGACCGTTACCTTCCCGGAGGGCTACGGCGACTCCACCGACGCCGAGGGCAACACCATCCCCCTCAGCGGCAAGGAGGCCGTGTTCAGCGTGACCCTGAACGCCATCACCCAGAGCGTTGTCCCCACCCTGACCGATGAGTGGGTGGAGGCCAATTTTGCCGCCAGCGACGACCTGCACACCGCAGACGCCCTGCGCCAGTACTTTGACAGCGCCCTGTACGCCAACAATCTGGACAACGCCGCGATGGACTATCTGCTCACGAACTCCACCTTCAAGGAGATTCCCACCCAGATCACCAGCTACTACATCCGCATGTTCCTGAACTACCACTCTCAGCTGGCTACCCAGTACGGCATGGAGCTGGACGCCTACGCACAGGCCAAGGGCTACGCCGATGCCGACGCGATGCTGGCGGATTCCGACGATTACTTTGAGCATCTGGCCAAGCAGGATCTGGTCTTTCAGGCCATTGCGGAGCAGCTGGACATCACCCCCACACAGGAGCAGATCGACAGCGCCAACAGCTCCTACGCCGACACCTACGGCGCACAGCGCAGCATGCTGAACGCCTTGCAGTTGGCGGTGCTGGACAAGGTGGAGGAAAGCGCAGTGCTTTCCTGACAGTGCGTCGAAAAACAATTTTAAATGGCTTCCGCTACGCTCTAGCCATATTCAGCGGAAAAATTATTTTTAATAGAGCAATGCCGGAGCGTCTGCGGACGCTCCGGCATTGCATTTTCACGGGAGGGGGCGCAACCGAAAACTGCATTTGCAGCGCCGCTTTCTGCGAAAGCGCGGCGCGGCGGGGGATAAAACTCCCCCAGTCGCCTACGGCGACAGCCCCCTCTGAGATGGGGCCCTTGGCAAAACCGGAGACTTTCCCGCCATGCCAAAGGCTCCCTCCCAGAGGGAGCTGGCAAAACCGTCAGGTTTTGACTGAGGGAGTTCAGCCGTCCCCTTGGGGAAGGTGGCTTGACGCGAAGCGGCAAGACGGAAGGGGTTCTCTCTGCGGAGGGCATTCAAAATCGTCCCACACAAGCAAAGGCCGCTGCACGGTGAGGTGCAGCGGCCTTTGTTTTCCACATTTTTATTTTGCAGTGTTGATAAAGCTGCGGTTATCCCACAGGTACTTGATGCCGGAGATGGCGGTCACAGCAGCCACCAGCCAGCACAGGGCGATGGAGATCACCACCACGATGGAAACGCTTTCCACCGTGCCGCGGTAGCTCAGGGCAGTGCCGAAGAAGTAGAAGATGATGCTCAGCATCTGCAAAACGGTCTTTACCTTGCCCCACATATTGGCGGCGATGACCTTGCCGTCCTTGGCACCGGCGGCCACCATGCGCAGACCGGACACCGCAAACTCGCGTGCCAGAATGATGCACAGCACCACGGGGCTGCACACGCCGTCCCGCATCATGTAGATGAAGGCCACGGTGGTCAGCAGCTTATCGGCCAGCGGGTCGGCAAACTTGCCGAAATCGGTGACCATGTGCCACTTGCGCGCCAGATGGCCGTCCAGATAATCGGTAAAGCTGGCAGCGGCGAATACGATACCTGCCAGCAGGTAGAAGGTGGCGTTAAAATTGCCGTCCACGATGCTGTCCAGACTGGTCAGGGACACAAAGATCATGAACACCGGCACCAGAATGATGCGGGTCAGGGTAAGTTTATTGGGCAGATTCATAGATTTTATCCTCCAATTCGTTATTTTACGACTGTACCATACAGATCGTAAAGGTCGCTGTCCTCTACCAGCACATCATAGAACTGGCCGGGGTACAGCGGTTCCTCGCTGGAAACGCAGACGCAGCCGTCCACTTCCGGCGCATCGCCGGTGGTGCGGCAGAGGTACAGACCGTTTTCCTCGTCGATGCCGTCACACAGAACGTGCACGGTCTGACCCACCTTTTCGGCCTGCTTCTGCGCCATGATGCCGGTCTGGATCTGCATCACCAGCTCAGCGCGCTTGTCCTTGACTTCCTGATCGATCTGGCCGTCCATCTTGGCGGCAACGGTGTTCTCCTCGGCGGAGTAGGCAAAGCAGCCCAGACGGTCGAACTGCACTTCCTTCACGAAGTTGCACAGGTCCTCGAACTGCTCTTCCGTCTCCCCCGGGAAGCCCGCGATGAGGGTAGTGCGGAGGGTGATGTTCGGGATCTCACGGCGCAGCTTGCCGATGACGTCCAGCAGCTCGGCGCGGTTGGAGCGGCGGTTCATGTTTTTCAGGATCGTGTCGTTGCAGTGCTGGATGGGCAGGTCGAGATAAGGCAGGACCTTCTCGTTCCGCTTCATGGCGGCGATGAAGTCGTCGGTGATGCGCTCCGGGTAAGCGTACATGATGCGGATCCACTCGAGGCCGGGGATCTTGTTCAGCTTGTCCAGCAGCTCGCAGATGCTGCCCGGCTTGCCCCAGTCCTCACCGTAGGCGGTAGGGTCCTGGGCCACGATGATGAGCTCTTTGACGCCCTCACCGGCCAGCCAGCGGGCCTCGGCCACACAGTCGGCCATCTCGCGGCTGCGCAGCGGGCCGCGGATGCCGGGGATCGCGCAGTAGTGGCAGCGGTTGTTGCAGCCCTCGGCGATTTTTAAGTACGCATAGTGGGCAGGCGTACCGATGACGCGCTTGCCGCCCAGAGGAAAGTCCTTCTTGAGGCCGTAGCTCTCCAGATGTTCTTCACCGTTGAACAGACGGGCCACGATGGAGTCGATGGCCTTGTTGGAGGCACAGCCGACCACGGCGTCCACCTCGGGGATCTCTTCCTCGATCTGGCTGCGGTAGCGCTCGGCCAGACAGCCGGTGACGACCACCTTCAGGTTGGGATTCGCCTGCTTGTAGGAGCAGGCCTCAAGGATGTTCTCGATGGCCTCGGTCTTGGCGCTCTCGATGAATCCGCAGGTGTTGACGAGGATGACGTCCGCATCTGCGAGGTCAGCCACCGTCTCATGGCCCGCCGACAGCAGGATGTGGACCATCACGTCCAGATCGACCTGATTCTTCGGGCAGCCAAGGGAAATACACGCAATTTTCATATGGGGTAATACTCTCTTTCTCTCTTGAGGGTCAATTTTTTTCTTCTACTCTTTTTATTGCTTCTTTAATAACCGGATATGCAAACCCCCGCCGGGCCAGCGCAGCCACCACAAGGTCTTTCCGCCCTGCGGCCAGCTTGCCGCGGTACCGCCCTTCCACGAGGGCGGCAGCGGTTTCCAGCTCCGGGTCTCCGCCCGCTTCGTCCGGGGCGTAGACCTCTTCCAGCGCAGCAGAGATCTGCTGTGCGTCCAGTCCCTTCTGCCGCAGATCCTGCGCGGCAGCGCGGCGGCTCTTGCGGGCGGCCAGCAGGCCGTGCGCCCGGGTCCGGGCGTAGCGCTCGTCGTCCACATACTGCCGCTCCACCATCTCTGCCACCACAGCGGCGGCGGTGGGCTGGGTAAACTTCCGCCCCAAGCGCTCATAGAGCTGCCCGGAGGAAAGCTCCTGTCCGGCCAGAAGCTCCATGGCCCGGGCGCGGGCCTTGGCGGCGTCGGTGGACTTTTCTTCTTCGGCCAGCGGACGGCCTCTTCTCGAAAAGGACATTTAGTCCTCCACCATGATGTCCAGCTCGCTCTCGCTGCTGCGGGCCGGGGCCTTGACGACAGGCTCCTTGGAGGCAGAAGCGGTCTCGCCGCCCTCTTCCTTCTCTGCCGCAGCGGCAGCAGCTTTGCCCGCCGGGCGGCGGGTGGCGTAGAGCTTGTCTGCGTTGGCGCGGATCTGGCCCTCGATGTCGTTGGCGATCTCGGGGTTGTCCTTGAGGAACTGCTTGGCGTTGTCACGGCCCTGACCCAGACGGATGTCGCCATAGTTAAACCATGCGCCGCTCTTCTGGACGATGCCCAGCTTGACACCCACGTCGATGAGCTCGCTCATCTTGGAGATACCCTCACCGAACATGATGTCAAATTCAGCCTCACGGAACGGAGGAGCCACCTTGTTCTTGACGATCTTGGCGCGGGTGTGGTTGCCGATGAACTGGCCGGAAGAGTCCTTCAGGCCCTCGACGCGGCGGATGTCGATGCGGACAGAAGAATAATACTTCAGGGCGCGGCCGCCGGTGGTAACTTCGGGGTTGCCGTAGACGATGCCCACCTTCTCGCGCAGCTGGTTGATGAAGACACAGACCGTGTTGGTCTTGCCGATGACGCTGGTCAGCTTGCGCATAGCCTGACTCATCAGACGGGCCTGCAGGCCGACGTGGCTGTCACCCATCTCGCCCTCGATTTCGGCACGAGGCACCATAGCAGCGACGGAGTCCACGACGATGGCGTCGATGGCACCGGAGCGCACCAGCGCCTCGCAGATCTCCATGGCCTGCTCGCCGGTATCCGGCTGGCTGACCAGCAGCTCGTCGATGTTCACGCCCAGTGCGGAGGCATAGGCCGGGTCGAGGGCGTGCTCGACGTCGATGAAGGCCACCTCGCCGCCCTTTTTCTGCGCCTCGGCGAGGATATGGAGGGCCAGCGTGGTCTTACCGCTGGATTCCGGTCCGAACACCTCGATGATACGGCCGCGCGGCACACCGCCCACGCCCAGCGCCAGGTCGAGGCCGAGGCTGCCGGTAGAGATGGCGTCCACCTGCATGGCGGTGTTATCGCCCAGCTTCATGATGGCGCCCTTGCCGAACTGCTTTTCGATTTGGGCCAGCGCAGTTGCCAGCGCATCCTTCTTTGCGCCCGGCTCCGTCTTCTGGGTGGCGGGGGCGACGTTGTTGTTCTGATTCTTTGCCATAGCGTGCTGCTCCTTTATCACATGGCCTGCGGGGTGCAGGCGGTGCTGTACAGATTCTTTCCTCTATAGTATATCACAGATTTCAAATATTACAACAGATAGTTGTAGATATTTTCACTTTTTCTCACGCTTATTTGGGTCTCCGGGCCGTCACGCAGCGGTCATTGCCGCCGAAGTCCTTCCGGCAGGCAATGTCTGCCCAGCCGTTTGCTTCCAGCAGGGCGGTCACGGCCTCCCGCTGCTGCCAGCCGATCTCCAGCGCCAGCGCACCGCCGGGGCGCAGAGCTTTCTGGTAGTGTTCCGCGATGGCCTTATAAAATACGAGGCCGTCTTCCCCGGCTTCCAGTGCCATGGCCGGCTCTTTGGCCACTTCGGGCTGCAATTCGCTCATCTCCTGCGCTGTCAGGTAGGGCGGGTTCGAGACGATGAGGTCGAGCTGACCCTCCGGCAGGGTCTCCCAGTAGGTGAAGAGGTCACCCTCCACCGGCTCTGCGGCGCGGGTAGGCTTCATGCCCCAGTCGAAGGCCGGCTCTTCAAAAGGCGAGGCATCCAGCACGTTTTCGGTGCTGCCGCCCCGGCCTTTCAGGGCCAGACGGGTATTCTTCTCGAGATAGGCGTAGGCTTCCGGGCTCTTTTCCACGCAGACGACCTGCGCCGCCGGACAGAGCCGCTTGACGCCAAGGCCCAGACAGCCGGTACCGGCGCAGAGGTCCAGCGCCTGGGGCGCTTCCACGCCCGCCAGCATCTCGGCAGCCGTCTCAGCCACCACCTCGGTATCAGCACGGGGACAGAGCACGCCCGGCCCCACGGCCAGTTCAAAGTCGAGGAAAGGCCAGCTGCCGCAGAGGTATTGCAGCGGCTCCCGGGCCGCGCGGCGAACGGTAAGTTCTTCGAGCTTTGCCGCTTCGGCGGCGTCCAATGGACGGTCAGAAAGGCGGACGTCCCGGCCTGTCGCCAGCCGGAACAGCTCCCGGGCGTCGAAATCTGCGTCCGGACAGCCCGCCGCCGTCAGCCGCGCTTCCACTTCTTTGACCGCTGCCCGGGGCAGCATCGCTTCGCTCACCATTTGCCGTCCTCCGGGTCTTCGGGCAGCACCGGCGTCACGGCGGCGATGGCCACCTCAATCATGCTGTCGTCGGGTTCAAAGACAGTCAGCCGCTGCACCCAGAGGCCGGGCTGGCGGATGATGCGGGTGGCGATGTTGTCCGAGCGGCCGCACCACTTGAGCAGCTCGTAGCTGATGCCCATGACCACCGGCAGGAGCAGCAGCTTGAACAGGACGCGGAGGCTGGTGCTGCTCCAGGGCAGCACGCTGTAGAGAAAAACGCTGACGATGACCACCAGAATAAGGAAGCTGGTGCCGCAGCGGGGGTGGAAACGGGTGTACTTGCGGACATTCTCCACGGTCAGCTCGTCGCCGGCCTCGTAGCAGGCGATGGTCTTGTGCTCTGCGCCGTGATACTCGAAAACGCGGTGGATCTCCTTCATCTTGGAGATGGCCACCATGTAGCTGAGGAAAATGGCAACTTTCAGCACCGCCTCAAGGATGACTCTCGGCCAGCGGGTCAGGATGACCACCTTGCCGAGGCCGCCCACCAGCACCGTCGGCAGAACGGTGAACAGCAGGATGGCGAACAGGCCGCCCACGAGGGCCGCGCCGGCCATCAGGATGTCCTCGGCCTTCTTGCCCAGATGGTCGCCCACCCATTTTTCAAAGGCAGACTCTTCCTCTTCGGCGTCGTACTCGTCGCCCATGCTCACCTGCGCAGAGTACATCATGTAGCGGTAGCCGGTGATGAGGCTCTCTATCATCGAGATGGCTCCCCGCACGAGAGGGATCTTGGCCCAGATGCCGTGTTTCGGGGTGTCTTCTATCTTCGTTTCGATGGTGCCGTCAGGCTTGCGCACAGCGCAGCAGATGTGCTCCGGGCCGCGCATCATGATGCCTTCCATCAGGGCCTGACCGCCCACACTGGTCTTGAAGCATTCCTTCTTGGGTTCGTGATTCATAAAATGGATTTCTCCTGTCAGTTTTTGACCTTTATTCTATCATATAAATATGACAAAATCTTGGAAGTTGTTTTCGTAAGCAGGGTGCGCCGAATGGCGAGAATTTTTGTCAGCAGACAAGGCGATTTTCCGCAGCGATCCTGACGGATCGCAAGGGAAAGCAACACGGTATGCTGGCAAAAAGACCGCTCAGGCGGTGTGCAATGCTTATGAAAACGGCTTCTTATTTTTTGTAGAGTGGCAGCCCCAGAGTGACCACCGTACCCCGGCCCAGAGTGCTCTTGATGTCCATCGTGCCGTCGAGGGCGGTCATGATGGAGTCCACCAGCGCCAGACCGATGCCGCTGCCGCGCACCGAGTTGCTGCCCTTGTAGAACTTGGTCTTGACGTTCTCGAGGTCTTCAGGCGGGATGCCGCGGCCCTGGTCGATAAATTCAATAAAGGCTTTGTACTCGCCCGCCCAGAGCTTGACTGTGATGCGCCCGCCGGAGGCGGAATACTTGATGGCGTTGTCCAGGATGTTGATGAACACCTGCCGCAGACGGTCGGGGTCGGCGTAGACCGGGATCATCTCCTCCGGCTCATTGTACACCAGCACAAGCCCCTCCCGCTGGATGCGGGCCTCGCAGAAAAGCACCGCATCGGTCAGCTCGGCCACAAGGTCGAGGGGGCGGCAGGTCATCTTGAGACGGCCATTCTGCAGACGGCTGAAATCCAGCAGCTCCTCCACCATGTTGTAGAGGCGGGCCGTCTCGTTGTTGATGATCTCGAGGCCCTTGCGGTAGTTCTCGTCGGAGGGGTCGTCCAGTGTGCGCAGCGTCTCCACCCAGCCCCGGATGGAGGTGAGCGGGGTGCGCAGCTCGTGGGAAACGGAGCTGATGAACTCGTTTTTCATCTTTTCCGTCTCTTCGAGGCCCTCGGCCATCCTGTTGATGGTGCCGCGCAGGCGGTCCACCTCATCCCGCTCGTCGCCGGTAACGGGCAGACGGATGTCCAGCTCACCCCGGGCGATGCCGGCGGCGGTGCGCTCCACCTGCCCCAGCGGCACCACGATGCTCCGCACGAAGTACAGGCCCGACATGATGGTAAAGGCCAGCACCGCCGCACCCATGATGAGGGCCACCGCCACGGTGCGTTTGAGCTGTTCTTCCACCAGTGTCAGACTGGTAACGAGACGCATGGCGGCCACATCTTCAGCTGCATAGGGTACGAGACAGCAGGCCGCCATGACCATCTCTCCGCTCTGGGTGCGGTAGATGGCGATGCCCTGCCCGTCCACGGCGTCCTGCGCCTGCTCAAAGTCGGTGCGGGTGACGATGCCCTCGGCATCGGTGCCGCTGGACGAGGCGATAACGCCGCCGTAGCTGTCCAGCAGCATAAATTCGTATTTGTCCTTATCGGAGAACTGCTCCACCATCCGACGCAGAGCCACGCTGCGGCTGGCGGCGGTCTTCTGGCTCGTTTCGCCGGTGTACATTTTGAGCTGACCGGTGATGGACGAAAAGCGGCGGTACATGGTCTGCTGGACGCCGTTGTAGTAGCTGCGGGTGGCGCTGTAGAGGAACATGACCTCCACCAGCAGCACCAGCAGTACCGTAATGAGCAGACTGCCCCGCAGCCATCGCCGGGTGATACCGCTTCGCATGTCACTCCTCCCACCGATAACCATATCCCCACACGGTGAGGATATGTGCCGGATGGCTGGGCTCATCCTCCACCTTCATCCGCAGACGGCGGATGTTCACGTCCACGATCTTGACATCGCCGAAGTAGTTTTCACCCCAGACACCTTTGAGGATGCGCTCGCGCACCAGCGCCACACCGGGGTTGCGGAAGAACAGCTCCATGATCTGGAACTCCACCTGAGTCAGCTCAATGGGCTTGCCCGCCTTGAGCAGGACGCGGCGGTTCTCGTCCAGCACGAAGCTGCCGCTCACCAGTGAGGCCGGAGCCTGCTCCCCTGCCTCGGCGCCGGTCGAACGGCCCACGCGGCGGCAAAGCGCCTCCACACGGGCCAGCAGCTCACTGACGCTGAAGGGCTTGGTCATATAGTCGTCGGCACCGATGGACAGGCCGCGGATCTTATCCTGCTCCTGCCCCTTGGCACTCAGGATGATGATGCCGATCTTCTGGTCGGTGCGGCGGATGGTCTCGCAGAGCGAGA